>JADMIO011718021.1_pt1 | contig 25113 bp, 22 predicted proteins | sample 8958161 | NCBI WGS metagenome assembly JADMIO01 (sample SAMN16585339, study PRJNA669376) | soil metagenome | isolation source: Crop rotation soil | place: USA: Cullars Rotation, Alabama | collected 2011
ACGTCTCGGCAAGTCCTAGACTTGCCGCGCATCAGAGTGGCAGAGCCATTGCCGCGGTCGCATCGAAGTTCCCACAAGCCCGGGCGGAGTCACGTATGTCACTACCCTTGAAAGGCCGGGATCTCAGAAAGATCAAAGACATCGCCGCGTAGCGACGGCGGAAACATTCACTCAATCGTCTAACGCGACGTGAGCTTACTTGCCGTTACGATTCCGCCCTTAAAAGGCCGGGCTAAATTCAACCGTCGTCGCTCTGCGACGAACACTTTTCTGAGCCAGCGACTTTTGCAGCAAGGCCGGCGCAGCCTGGCCTTTGTGTGGGCCGCCACGGTGTGGCAAAGCCTCACCGCACTGGGCGCGGCAAAGCCGTTCTTTCCGATGACCGTCTATGTCTCTCCGGGTTTAGAGTCCTGTCATAACTTTATCAGGAAATACTTAGGAGACTTCGCTAACACGACTGGGCCTCGGCACGTAAGCCCAACAGCTCAATACGAGGAGACTAGTTTCATGCTAAACAGATCAAACCTTTTGCATCATCTGATGTTCGTACTGCTTGCCGCGGCGGTGTTACACACGTCAGCGTTTTCGCAGGCCTGGCCCGTGGTCCAGGGATCAAAGACTGAGTCCGGTAACGCGAAATCCCGCGCCAGCACGATCAGCTCAGACAACAATGCGCTGAAAGATACTCTTGTAATCCTGGAGAAGAAGTCCTGGTTAGCCTGGAAAGATCGTGACGGCAAGTTCTTTCAGGAGTTTCTTTCTGATGATCACGTCGAGCTCGGCTTTGGCGGGCCTGCTGACAAGGCAACAGTCGTCAAGTTTGTGGGCAGTCCCGCATGCGTGGTCAATTCCTACTCAGTTGATCGATTTCAACTGACGGTCTTTGACGCGAACACCGCCTTGCTTACCTACCACGCCGCGCAAGACACCACCTGCGGTGGGACCAAAGTGCCAAGCCCGGTTTGGGTAAGCTCGCTCTACATAAAACGCGGCGAACGCTGGTGGAACGCAGCGTACCAGCAGACGCAAACGCGGGATTAAGGGTTGACGTTGCCTCAAGAAGTCCTTCGACTAGCAAAATCAGCGTGAGCTACGGCGCGTCTTTCGAATTTGAAAGCGGATGATCAAGAAAGGCCCCTGAAATAATTCGGGGCCTCTCTTGATTGAGCGAAAGCAACAAGACAGACTCGGCGAAAGCTGTCCTCGCCCCGAGACGCAGGGACTATTTCGGCGCCAGGGCATGAAGCCCACCGATTCAAAGATTGTTGCAGCGCGTGGAATCTAGCGGCGGGCAGCAGAGGTGTCAAGGTCGACGCAGATTGCCTGGCAGCCTCACTGCTTATCGTAAACATCGATGCTGGCGGTATAGAAAACTGATTCCTTTAAATGTCCTTGCGCCCCGTAGGGACGCAACCTCGCGAATCGTGCTTCGCTTATCAATATTTTGCTCATAACGAAGCGACGCTCTTCCATTCCAAATAGTCGCGAGGTCCGCATGGCAAACCCACCAGCTGCGTTCTTAGCTGAAGCTTTGGCGGACGGCCGTCTCGCCCCAGCTAAATTGCACTTCCCCTCGTGATACTGACCATTCGCCACAAATCTATTTGGATAGAATGACTCCATTGTTAGCGTGTGACGTGGATAAGATTGGCAGCTTTCCGGCTTGCGCGCACGCGCTTTCGCAGCGACACCGAAAGACCAGACCTTCAAAACTGTTTGGTCCTGCGTGAGTCTAAGCGTCAATCTGTAAGACTTTCCTCACGCTTACGAGAACTAAAGGGCGGATTCAAACTATGCACACACAAAGCCGCATGTCATTGGCGCTGGCAATTGCTTTCGCACTGTCGTTAACCGCAATCCCTGTTCGTTCGCAAAACAAATTCGACCCATTCCCGAGTAACCTGGGCGCAAAATATCATTTCGATCTGTCGCGCAATTTCTTTCCGACACCAGAAGCAGCAGAAGCCGATCGAAAGGCCTTGTATCAAGCGATTGCCGATTTCGGCCAGTGGCGCGGCAAGCTGAGCGCGTCAGCGGAAAACCTTTACCGGGCCTTTCAGGCGTTCGAACTATTACAAGCGAAAATCAATCTTCATTCGTCATACCTTTATCTACGGTATTCGATAGACACGCGCGACACAGCGAGTCGCGATGCGCAACAAAAACTGGAATCTGAGGCTAACCGTGCCATGGGTTTCTTTTCCGGTGAGATCATCCGGTTAGACGAGTCCACGATTACTCGATTCATGACGGAACTGCCGGCACTGAAGACCTACGCTTATGCCATCGAATCGTCGCGTCGCTTCCAGCCGTATACTCTTTCCCCGGAGCAAGAAGAATTTCTGGCCAACGCCGCTCCATCAATGACCAATTGGCAAGGTGAACTCTTTTACCAACTGCTGAATACTACAGATTTCGGGGTAGTCCACACCCCGGAGGGTGATCTCGACTTAGCCAAAAACAGAAGTAAGATAATTAATCATCCTGACCCCGCGGTGCGCGCGGCCGGTTACAAACAGAATAAAGCTGCGCTCGCGACGCGACGCGATCTTTATGCTTTTGCCCTTTTGAAAACGATCAGGGCAAGGACCGAGCTCGCCCGCGTGCGCCGGTTCCCTGACTATCCCACCGAAACATACTTCGACAGATTCTTAACGAAGAAAGAAGTCACTCAGTTGCTGGAGGAGCTGGCAAATCATGCGGAAATTAACAAGCGCTACGAACGTCTGCGCGTAGAGCGAATCAAACGCGACAAGGGCTATTCTGATGTTCACTTTTGGGACCTGACAGCCACCGTATCGGACACTGCCGTGCCTCGATTCACTATCGAGGAAGGAACACGGCTTATCAAAGCTGCGATTGCTCCACTCGGCTCCGAGTATGAACGTGAAATGGCTGCCTTGCTTGATCCCGCAAACGGGCGGCTCGACATCGCCCCCGCACCCAATCGCCTCAATCGGTGGGGAGGGTTCTCGAACGCCGGACCTGGAAGGAACAGTGTTTTCTACACTGGCGCATATGAAGGCTACCTCGAAGATCTGATCATCCTGATACATGAGGCGGGTCATGCCGTTCAGAGCAATCTCATGAACAATAGTAACGTCCGGCCGCTTTACCGAAACGCACCTGGTTACTTCACCGAATCATTCGCAGGGTTTAATGAACTCCTGCTCGCTGATTATTTGTATCGAAATACAACGGATAGAGTGCTGAAGATCTATTATCTTGAACGATTCCTTGAGCAGGCTGCGGAGATCTTTAATGCAGGACGGGAATCTTTAGTTGAGCAGCAGTTTTATGAGGAAGTGGAAAAAGGCACACTCCGCACCGCTGACGACATTGAAGCCCTGACGCAGAAAACCGGGGCCCGTTTCTCAATCTGGTTTGGCCCACAGAGCGAACTCCCAATGGAATGGACCAACGCTAACCTGTATTACGTCTGGCCCATGTATCGGCTTAACTACCTTTATTCCAAACTTCTCGCCGTCAAATATTTCGACCTTTACACGCGAGACCCAGACCGATTTGTAAAATCCTATCAGGCGCTTTTACGGAATGGTTATGACGCGACACCCGATGTGCTGCTGGAAAAATTTATCGGCACGAAAACCGCCGATCCCAAGCTGGTGGACGACGTCCTGGCGGTTATCACGCGCAAGACCGACGAGCTGGAGCAGTTGTACGCGTCGGCTGCGCAGCTTCAGGTCAAACCCGGCGGAGAGCAAAGATGATCATGTAAAAGGCGGGTGATACGAATGAACCCGCGTGTGATTTACTTTCCACTCTTGCTGGCATGCCACACAGCCAACACTTCCGCTTCGCGGGCCGGCTTTATTCCAGCTCGCATTCTTATTTGCCGCTCCGGCGTCTGTTTTCTGAACCACTCGAGCGTCGCACTAACTGTTTCCGAGAGCGGGCGAAATGTCAGTCCTTGCGCGAGCGCTTTTTGAATGCTCACCTGGTTATATAAAGCTGCGTCACCGTCAGGTCGAGACCAAATCGGCACCTCGTCGATGATTTTTTGGCTGGTCAGAAAATCTGAATTCACCCAGGTGAATCGCGCGTCGGATTTTGTAGTCCTCTTTATCTCAGCCAGCATGTGTCCCATTTCCAACTTTGATTTAGGTCCGACCGCATTAAACGCGCCGGTCGTGCCTTGCTCAACCATGCGAATGGTCCACTCGGCCAAATCACGCGCGTCAATGATCTGAATGGGATCCTTCGGAGTTCCCGGAGCTAAAACTTCACCCCCATGCTCTATTCGCACCGGCCAATAGGTGAATCGATCAGACTCGTCACCGGGACCAACGATGTAACCGGGACGAATAACTAACGTCTTGCCCGGAAACCACTTCTCAGCTTCTGCCTCAGAAGTTGCTTTGAGCGGCCCAAACAAAGCGAAGTTGCTGGCGCGCATCGTGGCCGCCGTTTCTTTCATCGCATCTGCGCCAGTGTATTTGACGAGGGCGGCAGTCTCGTCCATTCCCGTTTTGCTGGTGTCGGCATAGACGGCGATCGATGAGGTAAACACATAGCGATCCGCGTGTCCCTTGAGGATTTGCGCCGCATCGCGCACCCACACCGGCAGTGTGGCCGGATTGTCGATCACCACATCCCAGTCTCTTCCCTTTAGCGCATCAAGCTGGCCATTCCGATCCCCAATTAACTGTTCGACTTGCTCCGGCAGCTCGCCTTTATGAGTTCGCCCTCGATTAAAAACTGTGACCTGATGGCCGCGGCTGAGCGCGTATCTCACCTGGAATGGCCCGGTGAAGCCGGTGCCTCCCAGAATCAAAATTCGTAGCTTCTTTGCCGGGTCTTTGGTTTTAGACGCTGAGAATGCTGGGAGGCCGGTTAGCGACTCGAAGCCAACCGCACCGCCGAGCAGCGCAGAGTATTTGAGAAATGTTCTTCTGGTAATCGACATGGTTGGTAATACTCTGCGAAGGCCAAAAGGGTTTCGATAGAGTGAATAGTTACCGACTTCAACAAAACCGCCGGAGCGATCAATTACGTCTGTTCTGTTTTTGTTTGGCGTCAGCGAGCGGCCGCGATTGCGACTATCCCAAGGATTGCTAAGGGAATCCAAACCCAGCTTCGATTCATGCGAGCCGTAAAGTCCCATCTGACGCTGGAAACATCCTTGTATGCGATCTCATGAACCCGATTCGAGTTCATCTCGGTGAGGGTAAATTTGTCGTCAAGGGGTTGAGAAATTAGACCGAGCAGCTTAGTGCCATTTCTCAACTTAACTTCCGCCAGCGTACTGGCGCTTTTGGAACGTTCTATGACCTTGTCACGCACTTTCGCTGTTTCCCCCTCGCGCTTTTGCGACGCCTGACCCGCAACCAGAGAAACCAGGCATGAGCAAATCACAACTGAAGCCACAATGAGTTTGATCATGGAGTAACTCCTCAACTTAGGATGGAACTGCGCAAGTCGGGAATAGCAATATCCGCGCCCAGGGTGGAAGACCGCTTTTTCACGGATAGATAGTCATGAAGAAAGATCAGGTGATGCATTTCGTATTTAGCTGAAAGAATTTTGTTGCGGGGCAGGCTCCCGCCCAGATAGATGCGCCCTGGTTAGGCTTTCGCCCGGCACCGGCGACCAAAGCGTCGGCAGGTTGGCGCACTCAAAATTGCTAGTGGAGATAATGCGATAGCATCGATAGCAGTTTGCCCGGGTCAACAGGCTTGGTCAGGAAATCCGTACAGCCCGCAAGGATGGACTTCCCACGCCATTCCCAACGGTTATATGCCGTGCAGGCTATGATTGGGACCGTGGACAATCGTGGGTTCTGTCTAATCAACCTGGTGACCTGGCAACCGTCCATAATCGGCATGCTCATGTCGATAAGGATAGCGTCAGGTTCGTGCCGGCCAGCCGCCTCTAATCCATCGAGCCCGTTCTCAGCCTCGATCACCTGATAACCCGCGGCCTCTAAGGTCAATCGAAATATCTCGCGAATGTCGCGATCGTCTTCAATCACCAGGACGGTAGAAGCGTCCCTCATATTCCCCTTGAATTCTGCCTCACGCGTGGTGATTACTCGGATACAACTTTTCGCACGGAACGCTTCAATACTTCGTCCACATCAAGTCGCCGCCCCGAAGAGGTCGCCCGCGAATTCGGATTAACCCCTGTATTCGACGGAGGCGTGTGAAGCTCTGCAGTAGTTTGCTCGCGCCGATTTGCGAGATCCGCGTCGCTGGTTTCGCCTGAATCAGTTGATGCCATGACCCCTTACTTCCCGTTTGCGTTGTGTTTCCCGTTCTCCCGGGCGGACGACAATCCTTCAAACCAACTGCCAATCCATGCGATTGCGGCGGGCAAGACGACCTCTTGCGCTTTCTTCGAGATCTCGTCAACAAAGCGATTTCCGATGACTCCGGCTTCACTTTTCAGCCGATCATAGGCCGGCGTTTCTTTGATTCGCTCCATAAGTCCCGCGCGTTCTTCTGCCTCTTCGTGCGGTCGTGCCGCACTAGCGGTGCTTTGCGAAGCTGAAAGAGTCTTGAGCGGCGCCGGGGTAACCGGGCGCTCTTCATAGTCTTTCACAGAGATTTTTGCCGGGCCCTTTACGACTGCGGCCACCGCATAACCGACAACGAACCCTGCACCCAACGCACCGGCGCTCCACGCGACCGGACGCTTCTTAACTTGTTCATGCCAATCGAGCGTCTTGGCAACTGAATCTTTTACAGACTCGTATTGGTTGACCACGCTGTCCTTAATTTCATCCACCGTGTGCGAAATCGATTCGCGCGCCGCTTCCATTCGGAGTTGCAGCTTATCCTTCGATAAGTCTTCATCCGTTTGGGCTAATTGACCTGGTGCTGCTTCCGAGCGCACCAGTCCTAAAGTTCCTTCTTCAGCCATTCCTTGTCCTTTCTGAATTCATCAACCGTTCGCTCGGGTACGAGGCTTTGTTTCGATAAGCGGCCCTTCATTACCAAAGCCATGACGGTCCCGACAACCAAGTAGACTGCGCCCATGATGACAAAGCCCAGACCGGTTTGTGCCGTCTGAGAAAGGTTGGTGTTTGCTAAGAGGCTTGAAATGCCGAGGGCCGCCGCGACACTGGCTAGCGCAAAGCCAACCAGAGCGATCAATGCGGCGATCGCGATCCCAATGCCGGCACGAAGAAAACTGCCTATGTCCTCCTGAACTTCGACCTTCAGCAGACTCATCTTGGTGTCGAAGAGCTGCATCACATCGTCGCCCAAGCGGGTCAAGAGCACCGGCAGATTTTCCGTTTCTGCCGTGTGCTCTTCTCGTTTGTTGATAGCTCTACCAGGTGTTGCCATCGCCACTCCTCCCGATCTTTATCGAAACGCCGGTCCGATTAGCGCCGGCCCCGAATGATTAATCCGAGGAGGACACCAGCGGCCGCCGAAACCAGGATCGCCTGACCCGGATTCTTCCGCGCAAAGTCCTTCGCCTTGAGCGCCATTCCACTGAGATCGTCCGTCGCGAATCCTTTTATTTTGTCGCTGACCGTGCTGACCTTGTCGCCGAGGTAATCCTTGGCTTGGGACACGGCGTCGGAAATCTTCTCCGTATACTGCTGGGCCGTCCCAGTCAGACCCGTCTCGATTGTGGTGTCGGGACTCTCGCCGCCCGAAATCCCGCCGTTGCCGCCTGCACTCCATTCGGTACGGTTGGTTTCATTTGCCTGTTGTATTCCTGTCAAAGTGTTTTCCATTACAAATTTCTCCTCTAAGAATTGAATTAAGACTGTTTTGGATAAAACAGAGGGCCACTCATTGCAATTAATATGCCCCTTAGCTGACCAGGTACTGACTTGATCATTTCCGCGTGGTGAGGTCGCCAGCATGGGTGAAAGGGTACGTATCTCGTATCTAGAAGATCGAGAAACATACAACCAGATTCTTCCGGCCGGGACAGCGGGACAGTTGGACGCCGAAATCTTGAATCAAGACTGACTCCGACTTCGGCCGCGCTCGTGCAGGGTGCAGCCAATAACGGCATAGCCGTTGCTGAAGCGATGCGTTCTGTATTCGGTAACCGAAAACCATTCACAAACGGCGGTTGATTCAGAATTTCAAGACACTATGGAAGAAAAGAAGCCAGCGATCGATAACAAAGTATCTGACGAGACAGGCCAGTTCGACATGCGCTTTGTCTTATGGCGAAAATTTTGCGCTGAGCAGGGAATCGCCGTAGACAGCCTGCCAGGTGATCTCAGTGGCGAGATAAAGAAGCAGTGGGAAGAACTCAAAGAGCGAGAATTCCGCTCGACCCGCCGCCCGTAAGCGACCGAACAGGCAACCCACATAGCGCAAAACCCCCGCCTTTGGCGTTCTCATGAACCGGGCACATAATGATTTCGTAAATCCCGTAGAAGATGAAGAGAATCCGGATCTTTGTAATCCTGGGCGTAGCTTTCGTCCTGCTGGTGGCAGCCGCCGTCACGGCGTTGGCCCAGTCGCCGCTGCCGGCGCCGACCGGCTACGTCAACGATTATGCCGGCGTAATCGACAGCGAGACGAAGGCGCGTCTAGAGAACACCCTCGGTAATCTCGATCGGCAGCAACAGATCCAAATGGCGGTGGTCACGGTCGAGACGACCGGAGGCCAAACGATCTTTGACTATTCTCTGGCGGTCGCGCGGGGCTGGGGCATTGGCGCCAAGGACGCGAAGAAGCCAAGCGCTTTGCTCCTGATGGCGATCAAGGATCGGACGGGCTTTACGCAGGTCAGCCGGCATCTGGAGGGAGATCTTCCGGACGGTCTTGTCGGACAGATTCAGCGCGAAAAAATCATTCCCGCGTTTCGTGCCGGAGAATACGGCCGCGGTCTCGAAGAGACAATCAATACTTACATCGGCATCATTGCCGACAAGAACGGATTCAGCACGGACAAGATCTTTGCGCCCGGCACGACGAGGACGCCGTCACGCTACACTGATCAGCGAAAGAGCTCATGGGGCACGTGTGTCATCGGTCTGGTGGTGGTCGTGATTATCGTGCTGTTCCTGATACGCGCGCGCCGGGGCGGGCCGGGGAGTGGCGGCGGTGGTGGCTGGTTGATTGCAAGCCTGCTTTTGAATTCCTTAATGAGTAGCGGCAGAGGATCGCGCTCGAGCGGTTGGAGTGGAGGCGGCTTTGGTGGTTTTGGCGGCAGTTCAGGCGGCGGCGGAGGCGGAGGTTTCGGTGGCTTCGGCGGTGGCGGTGATTTTGGCGGCGGTGGCGCCGGAGTCAGTTGGTGATATCAGCCTTCAGCGGTACTGATGGAGAGACAAAAAGGAGAAACGTATGGGTAAGAAAGCGTTAATTATTTTGGGTGTGGTCGTGGCGATCGTTCTGATCTTTGGCATCGCTTTGTTTGGCAGCTACAACTCGCTGGTAACCAAACAGCAGAACGTCAAAGCACATTGGTCTGAGGTCGAGAACCAGATGCAGCGCCGGGCTGACCTCATCCCAAACATCGTGGCCACGGTAAAGGGAATCGCGGGTCTCGAGGAGAGGGTCTTCACGCGCATTGCGGAAGCTCGCTCGAAACTGCTCTCAACCATGCAGAATCCGAACAGCACCACGGAAGATAAAATCGCAGCGGACGGCAAGCTCAATCAGGCACTGCGCGACGGTGGACTGCTCGGCACGGGCGGGCGGTTTTTATCCATCACGGAAAATTATCCGCAGTTGAAATCCAACGAGAGCTTTTTGAAATTGCAGGATGAACTGGCGGGAACTGAAAATCGGCTGGCGACGGCGCGACGCGATTACACCCTCGCTGCCCAGGATTACAATACTTCGCGCAGCCGCTTTCCGACGGTCTTGATCGCCGGTTTGATGGGCTTCAAAGAGCAGCCCTATTTTCAGGCGGACGCGGGCGCGCGTGAAGCGCCGAAAGTGGACTTCAGCAGATAGTTAGCGACGCCGGCGGCTGTTTTTATCAAGGGCTCGGATCGACGCGAGCCGCCGGCGTGAATCCAATGGGCGGAGAATAGATGCCTAAGTCAGACTCAAAAACACTCGAGCGTGTAGTGGCGAACTTGCGCGCCGCTTGCGGCGACAATCTCGCGTCGATTGTGCTGTACGGGTCGGCGGCAGCCGGCGATGAGCTCAATGAACGTTCAGATCACAATTTGCTTGTGGTCATGAATCGGATGGGGGCCGGCGATCTGCGGCCGGCGCGAAATGCTCTGCGCGAGTGGATCAAGCTGAACGAGCCGATGCCTGTCTTTTTTACGGTCGAGGAATTAAATCGGGCCGCCGACGTATTTCCGATCGAGTTTCTGCAGATGGAAAAGGCCCGGCGGATTCTTTACGGCCGCGATCCTTTTGAGTTTGTCGAAATCTCGCAGGCAAATCTGCGTCATCAGACCGAGTACGAGCTGCGCACGAAGTTAACTCAACTGCGCCGGCTGTATGTTCCGGCTTCGAACTCGGTCGAGAAATTGCTGGCGTTGATGACTGACAGCCTGACCAGTTTCGCGGCGCTGTTTCGCGCCGTGCTGATCCTGCACGGCGCCGAGCCGCCCGTCAGCAATGCGGGGAGTGTTCATGCACTGGTTAATCTGCTCGAGCTGGATGGATCGGCATTCGAAAAGATTCTCGAATTAAGGACCAAGACCGCTGTACCCATGGATGAGGCGGAAGCGAATACTCTAGCTTCGGCTTACCTTGCGCAGATTGAACGAGTGGTTGAAGCGGTCGATAGGATCGAATCGTAAATGCTTTGCCTCAAAAGTCTGACAGTCTCATTCTCATTCACACCGGGCTTCAGCCCGGTGATCAAAGACCCTGAAATTCATAGGAACCGTTTCAACGGTTTCTCCGTGTCGTTTACCAGGCAAAATCGCCTGAGTGTCTTAAGAAAAGTAAACCGTTAAAACGGTTCATTATTCTCCTCTGCTTATCACCGGGCTAAAGCCCGGTGTGAATGAGAGGTTCCCTTTCGGACTTTTGAGGCAAAGCCAATCGTAAAGTTATCTCGCAGGGGTTCCGATACGAAGTCTGCGCTGCTTTATTAATGGCGGTGGCCACTCCGAATTAATGGCTGTGCCCACTCCGAATTAATGGCTCTGCCACGCTGATGCTTTCGGCTCTGCCGCGCCCAGTGCGGTGAGGCTTGCCTCACCGGCCCGGTATTAGAGTTGGAGGCTGCGCCTCGGGTAGATAAACCCATTCCCAAAATCCACGCGGTCTTTGAACGCAAAGCCGGCGGGTCGACGGCAAGTCACAGACTTGTCGCGCATCACAGCCATAACCGAGTGGCGTCACGCATTCAGATTGAATCTTACGCTGGTAGGATCGACCGCGCACGGGGAAAGCGTAGTGCGGGATTCACGCTTTGCTTAAGTGGTCACGTTCCTGTTTTAGTCGTGCTGCCTCGCGCACAAAATGTGGCGATTGACACTTGGAGACGACTTCCTGATAAGCAAAGAGGAGTTCGTCCGCGACTCTTAGCTTGGCGGCCGCCTCAATATCTTTGCCTTTTGAATTAAGTTGCCTGGCCCGCGCGAATAAGATACCGAGGTATACCGGCCCAAGCCATAATTCGCTGACGCGAGACTCTTTTCCTTCCAGTAGTCGAAGCGCAGCCGCACAGATCTCTTCGCCTTCATTGAGCTCGCCCCGCTGAAAATGGACCGTGGCCAGACAGCGATGGGCATCGAAGCGCGTGTAAAAAAGCCCACCCGCTTCGTTTGCCTGATGATTTTCCAACGCGAGCGCGAGCGCTTCGTCCAGCAATTTTCGACCTTCGGGCGTTTCCTTTCCGGCAGCCGACGCCGCGAGCGTTTTGTGCACGGCATAGCTTCCCTTCAACAGACCGCCGACACGGCGCTCGCCGGTGGCCTCTGCCAAAGCAATTCCTTCCATGTGTTCGCGCTCGCCGCGCGTTAAGTCGCCACCCAAAGACGAACACATGGCCGCGACAAAATGCGTCCACGCGCGGCGTTCGCGCGAGTGAATGCGCTCAACGATTTCCTGTTCACGTTCGGAGTATTCGAGACCGGCCGAGTATTCGGCCAGGTGCATTGCGTTTTCGCCGAGAAACTCATAACCCATAGCCTGGGCGAATGAAATATGAAGTCGCTCGCCCAACTCGAGCGCGCGCCGCGCCCACTCATTTGAATCGGCAAACAATCCGTAGTGCTGATGCGCGCCTGCCAGGTAGGGATAGATCTGCTGAATCATCGGGGCCGCGGAAGCCGAAACTTCGTCGCCAGAGATGAGCGGCTCAATCAAGCCTACGGCACGCTTCAAGAGATCGATGGCTTTTCGATGGCGACCGGCGAGGTGATGGAAGCGCGCTTCGTTCGCCAAGGCGTTGGCCGTCTCTAAAGGGTTCTTGACGGGGTCGAGGACTTTGAGAGCTGCCTGGAGATAATCAATGCCGCGTTGATCGCCGGTGGCAACCAGCGAGGTTGCCGCTTCCACCTGGAGCCGCGCGCGTACGTGCGGATCTTCGGTCAGCTGCATCGCCCGCTCAAAGTGATCGCTGGCCGGAATCAGATCTCCGTGCACCAGATAGGTTTTGCCGATGGCTTCTTCCAAGGCAAGTTGCTCATCCGTCAATCCGAGCGCTTCGGCACATTCGAGTGCGCGACCATAGGCGGCGATCACTTCATCAAAGGCAAACACCCGCTCGGCTTCGGCCGCGGCGCGCTTTGCGAACTCCAGACCATGGGCATAGTCCCCGGCGTGAATGTAGTGATAGGCCAGCCGCTCGACCGCACACACCGAAGTGCCACCTTGCTGCGCCAGCGCTTCGGCCGCGTGACGATGCAAACGACGACGCCTGATTGGATTCAGCTCTTCATAAAGCACTTCGCGAATCTTGTCGTGCGTGAAGGTAAACGAGTCGTTGCTCGTAGCAGCGATCAATTGCGCGCTGGCGGATTCATCCAGCGCGTCGAGCAGCGCGTCTTCTGAGGAATTCTCCGCGGCCGCCTGCAATTCTTCAAAGCTGAACGTCTTGCCCAGCACGGCCGCCACGCGCAGAACTTCGTTCGATTCTTCACTAACGCGATCCAAACGGTTGCCGATCGCTTCTTTGACGCTCTGCGGAATTACCAGCTCGCCCATGTCGCAGCGCTTCCAGCGGCCGCTTTCGCGCCGGACTGAGCCTTGTTCGATCAGCGCTTTCAAGACCTCTTCGACAAAGAAAGGATTGCCTTCGGTTTCGCGGTGAACCGCCTGACCAAATTCGCCGCTAACCTCCTCGCCCAGCAGCGCGCTGAGCTGCGCGTTTGTTTCTGTCAATTCAAAGCGGCGCAGGGTGATGCGAGTGATTAGGCGTTCCCGGTTCCAATCAAGCAGTGCGCGGGCCAACGGGTGCGCTCGATCAAGTTCAGTTTCGCGATAGCAACCGACAATCAGCGCGCGCTCTTCGCGCATTTGCCGCAGCAGGTGACCAAGCAGCCAGAGCGTGCCGCGATCGGCCCAGTGCAGATCGTCGGCATAAAACAGCAGCCCGGATTTGCGCGCCATGTTTGCAAAGACCTGTGCGACCGCGTCAAAGAAAAGCAGACGCTCTTCGTGTGGCGGCAGTTCGGTGCGCGCGGGAAATGGACCAAGGCGGGCTTCGATCTCGGGAGCAAGTTTGGCGATTTGCGCCGCCGCATCGCCCAGGATTTCGCGCAGCTTGTCATTGTCCTTTTGCTCTCGCACTAAACGGCGAAACGCTTCGACAAATGGCAAGTAGGGCGTAGTCGCCTCGTATTCATAACAGCCGCCGGACAACACCGTGGCCCCATCAACGGCGGCCTGGATGGTGATCTCGCGAGCGAGCCGGGTCTTTCCGCCACCTGGTTCGCCGCTGAGCAAAACGGCGTGTCCATGACCTTCCAGCGCACGCCGCCACAACTGCCGCGCTTCGGCCAGCTCATCCGTGCGACCGACCAGACGCCCGCGCGAAAGCGCATCAAGAATCGCAACGGCGCCGGCTGCCTCAGCAGATGGTTCGGCGTCAGACATCGAGCTGCGCAAAGCGATGGCGGTTTCGCCGGCGCTGGCAAATCGCGCACTCGGATTCTTTTCCAGCAAGCGCATGATGACGCGTTCTAAAGGCTGGGGCAGTGCGGGTTGCAAAACGCGCGGTGGCACAACCGGAGCGTGAACGTGTTGGGAAACGACTGCGAGTGGATCGCTGCCGGTGAACGGCAGCCGCCCGGTCGTCAGCTCGTAAAGCAAAACTCCCAGGGCATACAAATCGGCGCGCGCATCAACTGCTTTTCCCAAGGCCTGTTCCGGCGCCATGTATGAAGGAGTGCCGAGGACGAGGCCAGCCTGCGAAATTCGCGTTCCGTCACCGGGCAGGGCCAGGCCCAGGTCGGCAAGTTTTACCGATTGACCAGTGCCGGACAAGAGCACGTTGTCAGGCTTCAAATCACGATGAACGATCTTGTTTGCGTGTGCGTGCTCGAGCGCCGTGCAAATCTGCAATCCAATTTCGACAATGCGCGACAGATCGGACGGGCGCGCGCTTCCCAGGCTTGGACCCTGGACCAGTTCCATCACAAAGAATGGCACACCGTGACTTTCGCCGACATCGTAAACCGAGATGATGTTGGGATGATTCAGGGCCGCAGCAGCGCGTGCTTCCCTAATGAATCGATGACGAGAATCGGTGGAAGTCGCTTCAGAGATGACTTTGATGGCGACTTCGCGCATGAGTTCAAGGTCGGTGGCGCGATAGACGATTCCCATGCCGCCGCGTCCGATGAGCGAATCGAGACGGTAGCGCCCGCGCAGCACGTCTCCGACCGAGATCGTCGCCTGCGTTTCATGCGGAGACATTATTTTTGTGGCCTGGGAATCACTATTCATGCGTGCGAAAGGATAGCAAGTGTTAGCGGGTGAAAGGAAACAAGTCGCGTAATGGCTTTGCCGCGCACAGTGTCACCGGCCCGGTATTAAAGTTGGAGGCTGCGCCTCTCTCCGAGGCAAAGCCTCGGGTAAATAGACTCACTCCGGTGAGCCAAAGGCTCACCGCACTGGGCGCGGCAGAGCCGAAAGCCTCGGAGTGGCAGGGCCGAAAGCCTCGGAGTCGCAAAGCCGAAAGCCTCGGAGTGGCAGAGCCAGAGCGGGGTGCCCTCGCAGTTTTGGAGTGCGCTGACCTGTCAGCGCTGTTGGTTAACTTACGAAAAGCGGCGCCAAGTCGCACTCCAAAATCAGTCCAGACGAAATTCTTTGCGCCAGTCTTTTTTCTCGGTAAAGGCAGGCTGTTCTTTCTTATCCAGCACGCAATTCTCGAGGACCAGATAATCCATCTCGGTGCGCATAAAGCAGCGATAGCTGTCTTCGGGCGAACAAACGATTGGTTCACCGCGCACGTTGAAACTGGTGTTGACGATCAGCGGACAGCCGGTGCGGCGGTGGAATGCTTCGAGGATTTCCCAGTAGAGCGGGTTGGTTTCGCGCCTGACAGTTTGAATCCGGGCCGAATAGTCGACATGGGTCACGGCGGGAATTTCTGAACGCGCCACATTCAATTTCTCAATACCAAAAAGTTTTTCCTGCTCTTCAGTCATGGCGCGACGATGACGAGCCTGAACGTCTGCCACCAGGAGCATGTAAGGACTATCGTTATCCAGCTCGAACCAGTCAGCTACATACTCGCGCATCACGCTGGGCGCGAACGGGCGAAAGCTCTCGCGATACTTAATCTTGAGATTCATCACCGATTGCATCGCCGGCGAGCGCGCGTCGCCGATGATGCTGCGGCCACCCAACGCCCTTGGGCCAAACTCCATGCGACCCTGATGCAACCCAATGATCTTTTCCGAAGCGAGAAGTTCTGCCACGACGCCAGGCAATTCCTCGCGTGAATACTTTTTGTACGGCAAGTTCTTAGCGCGCAGGAAATTTTCGATCTCATCGACTGAGTCGCGCGGGCCCAGGTACGATCCCTTCATGCCATCTTCGTATGGAAGCAGACCATTCCGGTGTGGGCCCGCATTCGACACCCAGGTCCCCGCACTCTCGGCGCTGCGTCGCTCCTTCCCCAGATATCGATGCCAGATGGCAAGCGCCACACCAATCGCGCCACCCGCGTCGCCGGCCGCCGGCTGAATCCAGATGTCCTGAAACGGACCTTCACGCAGGATGCGGCCGTTGGCCACGCAATTCAGCGCGACACCCCCGGCCATACAAAGCTTTTTCATTCCCGTTTCGCGGTGCACGTACTGGACCATCTTCAGCATCACTTCCTCGGTGATCACCTGGATGCTGCGCGCCAAATCCATTTCGCGTTGCGTGATGTTCGACTCAGGCCGGCGCGGGCGAGCGCCAAAGATTCGATCAAAGGCGGTATTGGTCATGCGCAGGCCCTGCGAGTAACTGAAAAACTCGTGGTTCATGCGGATGCTGCCGTCGTCGCGGACCTCTGCCAGCTTGTCCTTTATTAAAGAGACATATTTGGGTTCGCCGTACGGCGCCAGTCCCATCACTTTGTATTCGCCGCTGTTTACTTTGAAGCCGGTGTAATAAGTGAAAGCGCTGTAAAGAAGACCGAGGCTGTCCGGAAAGCGCAGCTCTTTCAGCAAGGTGATGTCATGGCCGCGACCAATACCCATCGAGCTGGTGGCCCATTCACCGACGCCGTCGATGGTGAGAATGGCGGCTTCTTCAAACGGAGAAGGATAGAAGGCGCTGGCCGCATGACTTTCATGATGATCGCCGAAGAGGAGTTTCCACTCGAACTTTTTCCCGGCTTTCTTTGCCGCTCGTTCATCCGATTCGCCGTTCGCTTTGCCCATCTCAGTGCGGATCAGATCAGGCATCCAAAGCTTTTCTTTGATCCAGAGCGGCATCGACTTGAGGAACGAGCGAAATCCGAAAGGCGCATAATCCAGGTAGGTTTCGAGCAGCCGATCAAATTTCAAAAGCGGCTTGTCATAAAAACCCACAAAGGTGAGATCGCGAGCGTCAATGCCGGCTTCGCGCAGGCAATAACGGGCCGCGTTGACCGGGAAGTTGTGATCATGTTTAGCGCGGGTGAAACGCTCTTCCTGAGCGGCGGCTATGATCTCGCCGTCCGCGACCAGACAGGCAGCCGAATCATGATAAAAGGCTGAGACGCCGAGAATGTAGGTGGCTTCGGACACTGACAAGGCGAGCTAAAAGAGTGTGTAGATGAAAGGCGCAATCGCCGAACTCTTGGCCAGCACCAGCACCACGCCAAAAACGATCAGAGTGATCACGATCGGCGCCAGCCAGTACTTCTTGTTCTGCCGCATGAATTCCCAGAGTTCGCTGATAACCTGAACCTTTGACATCAATACTCCTCAATACATCTTTTCATAGTGACGCGTGTCGTGCTGGCGCTCTGAGTAAGGTCGCCAGTACGAGTCGCTCCGGCCGGCGCGACGATGCAGCGGATCCCAACCCAACAGGCGTTTGATAAAACCGATAGGCGTGACCATGCCAAAGAAAACAAATGCGAGAATGATCCGCGTGCTGATGAAAGACAGAACTTCAGCCAGGGCCATCCACGCTTTGTTGGGCCATACCAGGGCTTTTGGCAGCACCAGGCCGAGCAACACCAGCAGCGCGCCGATCGCTATGGTGTACTTTGAGAAAAACGGAAACTTGCCACGGTAGAACCACCACGCGCTCAGCGCGAGCAACACGCCGCCCACCACCAGTCCGAATTCGCGTTCACGCCGCATAATTGACTCGCTCAATAATCGTTGAAACCAGTGCGCCGCGCAACGTGCGGTCTGATGCAATACCCTCCGCCGCGTAGCGACGGCTCGAATTTAGCCCGGCCTTTTAAGGCAGTAATATATTTGACTCAATTACGGCAATGGCTCTGCCACTCTGATGCGCGGCGAGTCTGCGACTTGCCGGCGGCGAACCTCCTTTTTCGTTTGGGTCTTCGACCCACCACGGTCATAGACCGTTCAGAATGGGCCACGTCTCGGCAAGTCCTAGACTTGCCGCGCATCAGAGTGGCAGAGCCATTGCCGCGGTCGCATCGAGGTTCGCAGAAACCCGCGCGGAGTCAAGTATGTCACTACCTTAAAAGGCCGGGCTTTCAGAAAGATCAAAGACATCGCTTCTTGCCGCTACGATCCCGGCCTTAAAAGGGCCGGTAATTATTTGACTCAATTATGGCAATGGCTCCGCCACTCTGATGCGCGGCAAGTCTGCGACTTGCCGGCGGCAAACTCCTTTTTCGTTTGGGTCTTCGACCCACCACGGTCACAGACCGTTCAGAATGGGCCACGTCTCGGCAAGTCCTAGACTTGCCGCGCATCAGAGTGGCAGAGCCATTGCCGCGGTCGCATCGAAGTTCCCAGAAGCCCGCGCGGAGTCAAGTATGTCACTACCCTTTTAAGGCCGGCCAAATTCAACCGTCGCTTGAGCCAAAGGCTCACCGCACTGGATGCCGCTAAAAGCGCATCTCTCTGAATGCATTGGTTCAGCCCTTGCAGGTCCGTGTTAAGATAGCCGGGCTGTCCCCCGCAATGTTCGCATCAAATCACACTGACATGATTAATATTCGTAAACATCGCTTCGCATTTGCTCTTCTTAGTCTGGGCACCGCCATGGCCGCCGTTGCGCCCCTCTTTCTGGTGGCCGGATGCCGCACCTTGCAGCAGACACCACAGGAATTGAAGGCACGAGAAACACTGCGCTCGATGACGCGCGGTGGTGTCCTGCCTGCGGAAGATGCAGTGGCGCGTATCGAATCTGATTATTCCAAGACTACTGCAGGCGCGTTGGCAAAGATGGTGCACGCGCGTATCAGACTGAAGGCCAACGATTATGCCGGCGCCGCAGCGTTGCTGGATTCGAATGTGATTCGTGATTACAGCGCGGTCAATGATTACGCGCTGTGGATGCGGGGAAACGCTTTAGACCAGGCGGGCCGCCGCGCCGACGCCCGCGCAGCTTATGAGAAACTCGCGAGCAATTATCCCAATTCGTTGCGCGCCCGCGATGCTCTGCTTCGCGTCGCTCAGTTTCAAATCCAGGATGGACAGCCCGGCGCAGTGTCGGCGACGTTGAAGCCTTTGATCGCGAAAGACGATGCGGCCGCGTTGTTGCTGGCAGCGAAATCGCTCGAGCCAACTGATGCCACGCGGGCCCTCGCCAACTATCGAAGAATCTATTTCTTTGCGCCGGCCACCGGAGAAAGTGCGGAAGCGGCCGCCGGGATCACGCGCTTGGGTTCATCGTTGTCAGCGGCAAACGCCGAAGAAGCGAACGCTCGCGCCGAAAAACTGTTCGCCGCAAAACGCTATAGCGAAGCATACGATGCTTATACCGACGCGCTCACACGGTTTTCGGGATCGGCAGAGATGCAAGGCCGGCGTTTGATCGCCGCCGCCAATGCGCGCAGGTTCCCTGAAGCGACATCGGCCCTCGCGGCTATGCCGACTTCAGTCGAGGCTCGCGCTGAAGCTATGTACAATCTGGCGCTCGCTTATGGCCGCGCCAAACAGTGGGCGCAAGCACGCACCACGGCCGAAGACCTGCGCCGCTCTTTTCCCAATAACATCTGGACCATACGCACGTTCGTGCAATTGGGCCAGCGTGCAGAAGAAGCCAAGGATGATGTCAACGCCAGTTACTACTACCGCGCAGCCGTCAATTTTTTCCCCGGCGTGGCCGAGGTTACGCCGGCGCATTTCTACATTGCCTGGCAAGCGCACCAGGCGAAAAACTTTGCTGAGGCCTCGCGTTTGTTGACTGAACATCTCGCCGTCTACGCGGGCAACAACACGGATTTTCGCGGCAAGGCCGCGTACTGGGCGGCGCGGGACAGCGAACGCGCGGGGAAAATGGCAGAAGCGCGCGCCCTTTATCAGGGTTTGCAGGACCGCTACGACGCGAACTGGTACGGCTATCTAGCCAAGCAACGGCTCGACAACATGACGCGTAACGGCAACAACGCGCGCCAGCAATTCGGGGAAGATTCTTTGATTGGTCGCGCGTTGGCCAGCCTGAAGACGGTGACGGTCGCCGAAGAGACTGCGGGCGCGGCTGAAGATGAGCGCATCGCCAAAGGCGATCAGCTTTCGATCGTGGGTACCGAAGACTGGGCGCTGGAAGAGTTTGGCGCGGCGTTGGCCGTCGCTCCCAACAGTCCGCGCGTCAATCTCGCGATCGCGAAGATTTACCGGGCGAAGAACGACAACGTGCAGGCGCTGAATGCCTTGAAGCGCAGCTATCCTGATTATTCGCAGATGAAGCCGGAAGAGATGCGACGCGATGAGTGGGACGTGTTTTATCCGCTCGCATACTGGGACATCATTGCGCAGGAATCGCGCGCGCGTAATCTGGATCCATATCAGGTGGCGGGTTTGATTCGCCAGGAAACTGTTTTCAACGCGCGCGCCGTTTCGTCGGCACGCGCATACGGATTGATGCAGTTGCTGGTGCCGACAGCAATCACGACTGCGCGCCGGGTAGGCGCCGATCGCGCCATCACGATGGAAGCGTTGTTCGAGCCGCGGCTGAACATTCAACTCGGCACTGCTTATATGCGCGATCAGATTGATAAGTATGGCCGCATCGAATACGTGGCCGCCGCCTACAACGCCGGTCCGGGCCGCGTGGTCCAATGGCGCGCGTCGCTGCCTCTGGAAATGGATGAATGGGCCGAAGAAGTCCCGTTTCGCGAGACGCGGCTCTACATTCAAGGTGTAGTGCGCAACACCATGCAGTACCGGCGGCTATATGATGAGAACGGCCAGTGGCGTCCCGAAGTTGGCGCGCGTGCGGTCTATCCCACGCCTAACTCATCGCCCACGGTGCCCGTTGATTCAACGATCCGCGTGAAGCGATCGATTAGTGAAGAGGAAGAATAAGCAGTCAAAGAGTACTTGAGGCAGCGCTGCGTGGCGCGGCAGGTTGCCTGGAGTCCGTGAAGCCTCTCATATTCGCAGATAGCTAGCTCATGTACACGCTCAAGGTCAGATCTCACCAGCGCGAAGAACTCGTCGAGTTCACCGGCGAAGTGCAAAAGAAACTGAAAGAGTCTGGCGTCAAAGAGGGTGTGATTACGCTTTACGTACAGCACACGACTGCCGCTCTTACCGTCAACGAGAATGCCGATCCGGACGTTCCGCGCGACATGTTGCACGCGCTGCGTACGTTAATTCCACAACACGGCATGGGTTTCCGACATGGCGAAGAAAACTCGGATGCTCACATCAAGGCGAGCCTGGTTGGTCCCAGCGTTACTATTCCTTTCGCGGACGGAGAATTATTGCTGGGTCGCTGGCAGGGGATCTTTCTTTGTGAATTCGACGGCGGGCGCGAACGCAAGGTGATCATGATGGTGCACTAACCGTCATGAGGCCGGAACCGGGAGAGGTAGCGACCGGGTTTCAATCTGCGCGCGCATTCATCCGCAACCGAAAACACCCGATCACTACGCTCCGGTTCTGAATCCCTCAAGTCTAGTTTTCTTTCTCTTCTTCGGATTGCACCATCCGCTTGCGCTGTGCGTCAGAATAGTGAAGCACTTCTGACTGTCCCGAACGACGATAGCGGGCCACGTTCGCTGAGGTACCCATAAAAGCTACCTCGGTCTGAGCCGGCGCGTAGTTGGCCGCAGTGGCCATGTTGATGCCGACCGATCCTGCTTCCGCGAAAGCATCCTGATTAGCCCCGAGATAGATGAACTTCCAGTTATACTTTCCGGTTTGGTGATTGATCATGTCCTTCACGCGGGCTTTGGTGAATTGATGACTCGCATTTTCTTCACCGTCGGTAATCACCACAAACACAACTTTGTCCGGCCGGTTTGCTTCCGGAATCCCGGCGAGGGTTTTGCCCGTGCTGATGATCGTCTGTCCCAGAGCATCGAGCAGCGGCGTGCAGCCACGCGGCAGGTAAGTGTCCTGGTTTAGACCGGGCACTTCGCGAATCTGTCTGGCTTCGTGGATCACGTCCGTGCTTTCGCTGTCGAATTGGACCAGGGTGAAGGTGGCGTTATCACCGGCGGCCTGTTGCTCTTTCAGAAAGTAGTTGAATCCGCTGATGGTTTCGTCTTTCACCGCTCCCATGGAACCGGAACGGTCAAGCAATACAGCGATATGCGTCGCGTCTTTCATTCCTTTTCGCTCTCCTTTTCCTCGACCGGGTGGTAGCTGGTGACCGCCCGCAGGTTGTAGCGGGCCAGAATCTTGTGGCCCGCCGTCCGACGCCCTCTCAGCACATCGCTCAAGTATGTTTCAGAAACCTCCAGCCTGTTCGCAAGCGCCTTTTGCGACCCCTCAGTCTCCACATCATCGCGAATGAGACTCAGGAACTCTTCCTGCGTCAATTGCTTCATACGCGGATGAGCGTATCACGGAAATATTTAGAACCCAAGGCCAAAAACAATCTCTCTCAGGTTATGACGCAGGAAGAGTCAGTCTTTTGCGGGTGGAGAGACGAGGTTCACAAAGCGCCCAATCTCTTCGCGCGTGTGCTCGAGTTGGCGGCGGCTTTCAAGATAAGCCTGCCACTGCTGGGTTAGAACCAGGGCTTTCTGCGTGTCGTCGTCGAGGGCCTGGGCCATCACCGCCACCAGATCGCTCACCACGCGCGTGTGTTCGAGGAGGGCTTCGATGATTGAATGGGCGAGTTCGGTTTGGGACGGGTCGTTCTCACCGCCCTGCGGAACGCCTTCAGTCTGAACGTCTGCCATCGTTCTCCAAATGTCTCTGAGAATCTATTTAGCTCGTGCTTTACCAGCCCGCGAAGCGGGCGGCGGCATAAAGCCTGAGGTGCAGCGAGCGAAGCGAGCAAACCCCAAGATAGAATCCAAAGCAAGATCCAAGCCCGCGCAGCGGGCGACAGCCCTTTCCGAAACCACGGAAAGTTAGATCTGTAATGCCAAGGGTGGTTCGCTTTTCAAAAAAAATGTTTAGTCGTGTGCGCTGTCGCCCGCTCCGAATCATTTTGTTTCTGATCCCGCGGCTTACGCCCCGGGCTTTATGCCGTCGCGCGCTCCGCGCGCTCTTTCGTGCTCCCTTTTAGGTGAGTCAACTATGTGAATGCCGTTTCAAACCGCTTCCCCTGAGATTTCTCGTTCATACCCACGGGGCTAAAGCCGCGGTGTTAATGGCGATGCCAGGTTGAGCCCATCCTAATACCAACTTCCGCGCACAAACGGAAGCTCGGAAATTTTCGCGGGCATCTCATTAACTCTCACCTCCGTGCCCGGCGCGAGGTAATCATACTTCACATAACCGAGAGCAATCGTGCGACCAAGCCTCGGAGAAAAAGTCGACGAGGTCACTCGTCCGGCTTCTTTGCTGTCAGTCGCAAGAATCTTTGTGCCGCTCTCGATCGCCGTCTCATCATCGAAAATAATTCCGGCCAGCTTCTTGGCCACATGACCACGATGCTTGATGCGCACAATTATTTCCTGACCGACGTAACAACCTTTGTTGAAGCTCACCGTCTCATCGAGGTTGGTTTCCGTCACCACGTTTGTTTCATCCATATCGATGCCATAGAGCGGAATGCCGGCTTCGATGCGCAGCGTCTGGTTGATGTCGTCTGAAATTCTTCGCGCGCCGGCTGCCAGCAAAGCGTCGCGCAGACTATTACTGATGGCTGAGTTCATGAAGAGATCGAATCCGTCTTCTGCGGAATGTGTCGCGCGAATGATCGTGATCGATTCTTTCTGCCAACTAATACCGGCGACGGCGGTGCGGCCGAGTCCGCGCAAATCTGCGCCGAGCACTGACTCGAGCATCTTTGCTGCAGCTGCGCCTTGAAGGGAAAGCTGGTTCATTTCTTCAGTTAGATCAGAAACGTGAAAGTCGCCGGCAAGAGTGAAACGCTCGATCAGCTTTCTTACCACGTCGCTGGTCGGGGCTTCGGTGTCGATCAAAAACCCGTCTTCGCGATGAATCACGCGCACGGCTGCCAGCAGACGTCCCTGCACGTTCGCGAACGCCGCCGGCATCCAGGAATTCACGGAGAGCGTTTTCATGTCGTTGGTGATCAGACCGTTGAGGAATTGCACCGCTTCGGAACCACTCACCCGCAGGCGACCACGTGAGGTCAGATCGATGATGCCGGCGCCGCCATCGCGCACGGCTGAATAAGATTCATCAACGCCTTTTCCGATCGTCTGCATCATTTTTGTTCGCTCCGTTCGAGCGAGTTGTTTATAGCACCATCTGTCTTAAAAGAAGTACCGGTCCCGCTTCGCCGCGTAGCGGCGGCTGAAACATTCACTCAATCGTCGCTAACGCGACGTGGGCTTCTTGCCGTTATGATCCCCGCCTTTGGGCCTTCATATATTTGAGCAATCAAATATCAACGAGTCCGCGCAGCGGACGGCAGCATAAAGCCCGGGGTGAGCGGTAGCGAACCCCGGGAACCAGATGTCCAGGAATTTTTGAGTCCGCGGAGCGGACGATGGCTCGCAATTCAAATAAATCGTTCGTCGATCTGAAACTGCTTCGTACAAACTCCAGGAAAGCTCTTATCAACGCGCCGTCGTGCGCTTCGCGCACTCAACGCCGCGCGGCTGCGGCCTCTTCCGGGGTTCGCTACCGCTCACCCCGGGCGCCTTTTAAGGGTAGTGACATACTTGACTCCCCGCGGGCTTCTGGGAACTTCGATGCGACCGCGGCAATGGCTCGCCCATGCTGAACGGTCTATGACCGTGGTGGGTCGAAGACCCAAACGAAAAAGGAGGTTCGCCGGCAAGTCGCAGACTTGCCGCGCATCAGAGTGGCAGAGCCATTGCCCTAATTGAGTCAAATATATTACTGCCCTTAAAAGGCCGGGCTAAATTCAAGCCCCTACGCGGCGAAGCGGGACCGGTCGGCCAAGAGACTTTTGCAGCAAAGCCCAGGTGACTCACCTAAACGGGAGCACCAAAGAGCGCGCGACGGCGTAAAGCCCGGGGCGTAAGCCCCGGGAACCAGAGCTTCGCCGCGTAGCGGCGGCTTGAATTTAGCCCGGCCTTTTAAGGCCGGGATCTCAGAAAGATCAAAGACATCGTCGCGTAGCGACGGCTGAAACATTCACTCAATCGTCGCTAACGCGACGTGGGCTTACTTGCCGTTACGATTCCGGCCTTTGGGCCTTCATATACTTGAGCAATCAAATATCAACGAGTCCGCGGAGCGGACGATGGCTCGCAATTCAAATAAATCGTTCGTCGATTTGA
>JADMIO011460666.1_pt1 | contig 25112 bp, 34 predicted proteins | sample 8958161 | NCBI WGS metagenome assembly JADMIO01 (sample SAMN16585339, study PRJNA669376) | soil metagenome | isolation source: Crop rotation soil | place: USA: Cullars Rotation, Alabama | collected 2011
GCCGCGACTTCAAGTCACGTGAATTCCAAGCTTCGGATCCCACTGTGCTGGAAAGCAAAGCTCATCGCATACTTGAATCTGTATGGCTTTTAAACACGAGTTCTTCTCTTGAGGATGTGCTGAAGTGGCTCAGTGGTCACGTTGATGGTGATGATAAATTATTTGTTTCAAAAACCAGCAAGGCAACTCTAACCTTTATCAATGCTAGAGGAGGTACTAACGATTGGCTTGCCAAAAATAATTAGTCTTCATATTTGCTTTCACCATCAGGATCGACGGGATAGCCATAAGCGACCCCGTCGATTCTAAATGTTATGCCCATTAGACGCGCCATAAATGCTAATAATTTTAATCTCATTCCACACCACTTCCCTGCAAATAAAAACAATTATATATCAATAGCATGCCATAACCTTTCGGTAGGTACATAGTTGGGACAATTATTAATATAATTACGATCTCAATTTGTATATTTCGGGGGAAATAACAACTATGACGAGTAATGCGACAAAAATGGTGGAAGCGGCACGAGAATTGTTAAGGAATTCAGGTTATTTTGTCGAAAACCTCTGGCATGTGGAAGATGTCCACTTCATTTGTGAGCAAAATGATTTGCCAAAAATCACCGACGAGGAGGCGATGGATGTGTTCAAAATCGCCCAGCAACAGTTCGACGGCGAAAACGGCCTGTCCTGGCCGCAGCTCGAAAAAGCGCTGAATACCTATTTATTGAGAAAAGCCTTGCTGGAAGGGCTGTGTAAAGCCAAGAGCGCGTGATTATTTCGCGTCTTTCTTATCGTCTTTTTTCTCTTCTTTTTTGGCTTCGGTTTTGACTGCGCCGAAGCTGCCGAATTTATTGGCGAATTTTTCCATCTGGCCGGTTTTGCGCAGGTTGATGCCGCCCACCCATGCTGGGTGCGTTTTCGGATCAACATCGAGCATCAGCGTATCACCCGCTTTGCCCCAGGTGGAGCGGCTTTCATATTTATAGCCATCCGACATTTGGATGTAGATGGTGTGGTAGTCCGGGTGAATGCCTTGTTTCATAACCTGCTCGTACGTTTGCGTTTAGGGGCTAGCTGCTTAGCGCAACAACTTAGGGATTTCAAGCAAAATAGCACCCTGAACAGAAGTTTTCTGAAAAAGCTTGAAAAATCAGGCTTCAAGGGCTAGGGACTAGGCGCCAGTCCTCCTTCGCTAAAGCTACGGAGGACGCAATGTTTTCTAAAGCGCTGTGCGCTTAAGAAAACCTAGCGGGGGGTTAGCTCAGTGGTTAGAGCAGGGCGCTCATAACGCCTTGGTCGTGGGTTCAAGTCCCTCACCCCCCACCATTATTTGATATGCCGGACAGAATTTCGGCGCAGTGGGCGTTGAGGCTGACGGAGTGCAGGCTTAGCGGTCGATTTTGCCAATTTCAGCGTTGGTTTGATCTTGGCATTTTTTGCCGGAGAATCCGCTTTGGCATTACGTGCCATCAGTTTGCCTTCGGCTGATTCGGGCACTCCGTTTTTCTTAAGGCTTTGTTTTGCGGCAAGCAATTTTTGGCCGATCGCTTTGAAATCGATATCTTCTTTCCGGGCTTTGGGAAACATTTCGCCTTCTTCTTCCTTGATATGGTGGCGAATATTTTCAGCGAGCACGGTGAATTTCGCTTCCCAATGATCTTCCGACCCATCCATCTGGTCGAGCTCGGCGATGAGCAGTTTCGCAACGTGATGTTCTTCATCGGCCTCGTTCATCAAGTCGTCATCTTCAACTTTGCTGCGGACGGTGGGATAAAAAATCTTTTCCTCGATTTCTGCATGGATTTTCAGCTCCATGATGGCTTCAGCGACGATTTTCCTTTTCTCGCGCTTGTTATCGGAATTTTCAAACTGCTCAAATAGCCCCTTGACCTTTTCATGGTCGCTTTTGAGGATAACGATGGCATCTTGTTTAGAGGCGGTGAAGGATTCAAACATAACTTCTCCTGATTTAGGTTGTTTAGCTTCATCATCAGTACGGCATCCGGCATAACTATGCGATGTGGGAGCGGAAGCGATTAAATGCGTTTTGCATAAAGAGCATCGGAACTTATGATCTTTTTATAAGCTTTTCTGCGGTATCTATGCTTAACTGCCGTTTTGTCCCTAGGAATTATGTCAGGAATTATGCAGCTTCCATTCGATCCTCAATCTTACCTCGCTGCGATTATTGCATCGTCTGATGATGCTATTATCAGCAAGGATTTGAATGGCAATATTACTTCATGGAACGTTTCCGCCGAGCGCATTTTTGGTTATAGCGCCGAAGAAGCAGTAGGAAAACATATTAGCATCATCATCCCGCATGAGCGCATGGCCGAGGAAGATTATATCTAGGCCAGATCAGGCAGGGAAAGCGTATTGATCATTTTGAAGCCGTGCGCCGCCGCAAGGATGGTGAATTATTGAATATCTCCGTCACAGTATCGCCGATTAAAGACGCAGCAGATAAAGTCATCGGTGCGTCCAAGGTGGCGCGCGATCTCACCAGCATCAAAAAAGCCGAGCGCGCTATGGCGTATCACGCGGCCATCATCGAATCTTCCGACGATGCGATTATCAGCAAAGACTTGAATGGGTTTATCACCTCATGGAACAAATCGGCAGAGCGTATCTTCGGCTACAGCGCGGAAGAAGTCATGGGCCGGCATATTACGCTCATTATTCCCGCCGAGCGGCTTGTGGAAGAAGAAAAGATTTTAGTGACACTCAAAACAGGCGACCGGATAGACCATTTTGAAACCATGCGCCGGCATAAAGACGGACATCTGGTGCCGGTCTCGCTCACCGTGTCGCCCATACGCGATGCGCATGGCAATATTGTGGGCGCATCTAAAATCTCGCGCGATATTTCCGAGCGGGTGAATGCGGAAACGCTCATCCGTGAAATGAGCCGGAAGAAAGATGATTTTATCGCCAATATGAGCCATGAACTGCGCACGCCGATGAACGCAGTGATTGGGCTTTCCCATTTGCTGCAAGCATCCAAAACGCTATCAGATAAAGACCGTAAATTTATCGATACGCTGAAAATCAGCGCGGAAAGTTTGATGGAACTCATCAACGATTTGCTCGATTTTGCCAAGATCGATTCGGAAGCCATGCAGTTGGAAGAGGTGGAATTCAATTTTGCCGAGCAACTGCAAAAAATCATCAGCGTGATGCAAGTAAAGACACAGGAAAAGGGCATTGGCCTTAATATTCAATTCCTGTCGCCCATGTGCAATCATTATCTGGGCGACCCGCTGCGTATTCACCAGATTCTTACCAATCTGGTATCGAATGCCATTAAATTCACCAATGACGGCTCGGTGAATGTTATCGTCGAAAGCAATACTGAGCCGGCAGGCAAAATCGCCGAGGTGGTGATAAAAGTAGTGGATACCGGAATCGGCATCGATAAAGAAAAATACGACCTCATCTTCGAGAAATTCACGCAGGCCGATTCTTCCATCAGCCGTCGTTATGGCGGTTCCGGCCTGGGCCTGGCCATCACGAAAACTTTGGTGGAAAAAATGGGTGGCTCTATTGGGGTGGAAAGCAATCTCGGAATCGGCACGACCTTCACGGTTCGTCTACCACTGCAATGTTCCGACCAATCGATGCCGCTTCCCATTATAGGCGCTAAAAGCGCCACCAAGAAAAATGCTACCCGAAAGAACGTACTGCTCGTCGAAGATTATGAGCCTAATGTGATGGTGGCCAGTGAGATGTTAAACGATCTCGGATATAATTTTGATGTGACGCATAACGGCTTGGAGGCGGTGCGGGCTTTTATTAAAAACGAATACGACGTGATCTTGATGGACGTGCAAATGCATGAACTTGATGGGCTCACCGCAACCGAGCGTATTCGCCAGCTGGAAACGGAAAAGCAACTTCCCCGCACGCCCATTATCGCCATGACGGCGCACGTCCGGGAACAAGACCAGGATAAATGCACCAAAGCGGGCATGGATGGTTTTATCCCGAAGCCTTTTGCCCCTATAATGCTTTCGGAGATATTGGCGCGCTTTATCCCGGATAAAGACCTTGAAGAAGCATCGCCTCTTACGCTTATGGAAAACCAATAATTTTTTGACTACTGCCGCATCGTAATATAATGCGGCTTCTCTTATGGTTTGCCTACTACACAACACATCATAGGAGATTCTTTATGCGAGCAGGTGGCGGTATTTTACTGTGGTTATTGGGCATTCCCCTTCCGATTATTTTACTCATCGCACTCTTTACCCGATAGGAGCCTTTATGAGCAGCATGACACCTTTATGCGATGATGGGCTATTATCGCATGAATCCTCTCCATCGGCCGTATCCTGGGGGGCTATCCTGGGCGGCGCCTTTGCCGCCGCTGCGGTATCACTGGCTTTATTGCTGCTCGGTTCGGCGCTGGGATTATCCTCGCTCTCGCCATGGTCTTATCCCGATGCGGAATCGGTAAAATCATTCACCCTAAAAACCGCTATTTGGCTCATCGTGATGCAATGGGTTGCCGCTGCCCTTGGCGGCTATTTGACCGGCCGTCTGCGCACCAAATGGACCGGCGTACATACCGATGAAGTGTTCTTCCGCGATACCGCACATGGATTTTTGATGTGGGCGGTAGCGACGGTATTTACCGCCAGCGTGCTGGCTTCTGCGGCCACTTCCATCATCGGTGGCGGAGTGCAAGCTGGGGCTATTGTAGCGGCAGGGGCAGCCAATAATCACAATAGCACTGCCCGCACAAATGATGCCAATGATTACACCGACTATTATATCGACATGCTTTTCCGCTCGCCTACCGTAAAAGCGGATGCCAGCATGCAGGATACGCGCTCGGAGACGTTGCGGATTCTTGCAACGGATTTGAAAAACGGCAATGTAAACGATACCGACAAAGCCTATCTCACCCAGCTAGTCGCCGCCCGCACCGGCATCAGCGAAGATGAAGCTCGCCAGCGTGTAGATGATACGCTCAACCAGCTCAATACGGCGAAGGAAAAAGCTAAGCAAGACGTCGAAGAGGCGCGTAAAGCAGCCATGCATGTTGCGGTCTTTATCTTTCTTTCGATGCTGGTGGGCGCTTTTATCGCTAGCTGCGCTGCGGCCATTGGCGGAAGAAGGCGCGATGAATAACCTATCGCTATAACCATGGAAATGGTTGGGCATTCGTACTTTCAATCTTTATATGGAAAGAGCCATGCCTGCCGATTGCGCAAAAATTCTATCCCTTGTAACAGCGACACCGCCTTACAAGCTTTCCCAGAATGATATTGCCGAGATGGCGCGAAATATTTTCAGCGATACGGTAGCCGATTTTTCGCGATTTCTTCCCGTCTACCAGAATGCTGCGATCGACACGCGCTATTCCAGCGTTCCGCTTAAATGGTATAAAACGCCATCGAGCCTTTCGGCGCGCAATACGCTTTACATTGAATCGTCCCTGGATCTGCTGGAAGACGCCGCACTAAGAGCGGTCGCCCAGGCACGTTTAAATATGGACGATATTGACGGGCTGGTCGTGGTGTCGAGCTCTGGCATCGCCACACCGTCGCTGGATGCGTTGTTGATGGAGCGGATGAAATTAAAGCGCAACATGGAGCGGCTTCCCATCTTTGGCTTGGGTTGTGCCGGCGGTGTGATCGGCCTGGCGCGCGCCGCACAATTAGCGCAAGGCGCACCGAAGAAACGGTATCTCTACATGGTCGTAGAATTGTGCGGTTTGAATTTCCTGCATGAAGACCGCTCCAAAAGTGGCATTATCGCCACCGCGCTTTTTGCCGACGGAGCCAGTGCCGCCGTTATCAGCTGCCGCGGCGAGGGCGCCACTATCACCGGCTGGGAAGAATATACCTGGCCCGATTCGCTGGGTATCATGGGATGGGACGTGACTGATGCCGGTTTACGCAGCGTATTTTCGCAGGATATTCCGTCTATCGTTCGCGCTGATTTGAAGCGCATCGTCGATGGATTTTTAGGCAACCAACAACTGGCCATGGGCGATATTACCGGGTTCTTATGTCATCCGGGCGGTGCAAAAGTGCTTGATGCCATTAATGAGGCTTTGGAGCTGGCACCGGACAGCTTAAACTACTCGCGCGATATTTTGCGGCGTTACGGCAATATGTCCGCCGCTACTGTGATGTTTGTTCTGGAAGCGGCGCTAAAGAGCGCCGAGCCAGGAAAATATATCATCTCCAGCTTTGGCCCAGGCTTCACCGCTGCGCTCCTCGCGCTTACCATCTCATGAGCCCGCTTTATCTCATTTTGCTATTGGTTGCCATGCAGCGTTTAGGTGAGCTTGCCTTGGCTAGGCGCAATACGCAGCTTTTATTGCAGCGTGGCGCGGTGGAAGTGGGCGCTGGGCATTATCCGCTGCTCATATTGTTGCATAGCAGTTGGCTTTTGGCCATCCTTCTCACGACTCCCAGCCATGCACCCGTGAATGGCTGGTTACTCGCATTATTGATTTTATTGCAATGGGGACGTGTTTGGACGATTGCTGTGCTCGGGCGTTATTGGACAACCCGCATCATTAACGTGCCGGGCACGCCGCTTATTCGCAAGGGCCCCTACCGCTTTATCCGCCATCCTAATTATTGGATTGTTGTGGGTGAAATAGCGGTGCTTCCCCTGATATTCGGTAATTGGCCGGTAGCGTTCATCTGGTCGATCGCTAACGCAGCAATGCTTGCGTGGCGTATAAAAATAGAAAATGCTGCCTTGGTTAGCCGTCAGCCTTTTTGTGGCTAACAATAAGATTTTTTCCCATAGAATCTTTATTTGAAGAATTGCATGCTGGATAGGGAGTTGGTCATGTCCTCGCATTCCTACATTTTACCTGAATTCATTATCCCGGAATCGGCGACGCAAGCGCGGACGATACAGGAAGCATTGCGGCCACAGCTTAAGCTTCACAATGATTTTCCGAAGCTTGAGACTATTGCCGGGGTCGATGTGGGGTATGATAATGTGCGTGGGTTGGCGCATGCATCGATTGTGGTAATGAATTTTCCTGGCCTGCAGCTGATTGAACAGGCGCAAGCCTATGTGCCTGTGGATTTTCCGTATATTCCGGGTTTGTTATCTTTCCGTGAAATTCCAGGGATTCTGGCGGCGCTGGCGGAATTATCGCAACTGCCGCAGCTATTCATGGTAGACGGCCAGGGCATTGCGCACCCGAAACGCTTAGGCATTGCCGCGCATCTCGGGGTGATTTTGGATATGCCCAGCATCGGCGTTGCGAAATCGCGCCTGACCGGGCGGTTTGCCATGCCCGGCGAACATAAAGGCGACCAGTCGGCTCTGATGGCAGGAAAAGAGCGTATCGGTACGGTGCTGCGTAGTCGCGATCATACCAAGCCCTTATTTATTTCACCCGGCCATCGCGTTGATATTAAAACATCGGTAGCGTTGACGCTGCAATGCCTGACGCGCTACAGGCTGCCGGAACCGACACGCATGGCGGATAAATTTTCCAAATGTGGCAAGCCGCTATCTCTGGTCGTTGGGTGATACGCTCACCAGGATTTATGGATTTTTTCTTTTGAAGACACAAACGCCAATCGAAAAATTATGCGGCAGGAGCGATGTTTAAAAAACTATTTTCCAATTGCAAGACAGGGAGCGTGCCTATGAAAACCATCAGCAAATCAAGCCTACAGAAAGCGATGGATGACCGGGAAGATATATTGCTTATCGATGTATTGCCCAAAGAAAGTTTCAGCAAGCAGCATATTCCGGATGCCATCAATATACCGCTTAAAGGCAATGATAATTTTGTGCGCGATGTTGAAAGCGTTGCGCAATCTAAAAACCAGCGCGTGGTAGTGTATTGCGCCAGCACCCGTTGCGATGCTTCCCAGCATGCGGCAGAAAAGTTGGAGACTGCCGGATTTACGCAGGTCGAGCGGTTTGAAGAGGGCCTGGAAGGCTGGTTCGGAAGCAGTTCCTCCGGCCAAGCGGCTTAATATACTAAACCATTATTCTTGAAAGGATTCCCGTTATGCTGCGTTATTTTGCCATCCTGTTTGTGATGCTCTGTTTCCCCGTAATGATGGAAAACGCCCATGCGGCGAGTCCGGACGATGCGCGCCAGTTCGTCGATGGTGTGGGGAAAAAAGTGCTGGCGGATTTGAACGGCACGGCTCCGCAGGAGCAGAAACAACAGCAATTGCGGCAAATGTTTTCCGAAAATGTGGATATGGAATGGATGGCGCGTTTCGTGCTGGGGCAAGGATGGGGAAAGGCGACAGAAGAACAGCGCAGCCGCTATTTACAAGCTTACCGCGAATATTTAACCGCACACTACACCGCCAACTTTACGGATTATGCCGGCAGCAAATATAGCATCACCGGTGTGCAACAGGCAGCAGAAGGCGAATTTATCGTGGCGATGAATGTAGAAACACCCAAAGCGCAAGAACAACAGGTGAAGGCGGGTTATCGCGTGCATCAGGCTTCAGGCGGCCAGTTCAAAATCATCGATATCATCATTGAAGGCGTGAGCCTGCTTACCACGCAGCGCTCCGAATTCGTCTCGGTGGTGCAAAATGGCGGCATGGATAAATTAATTACGCAGCTGCAAGCCAAAGCACAGGGAACCTCTGCTAACTAAGTATTATTTTCCTATATAAAAATCCTTATGGCTTTTTTATATGGTATTATATCTGCTAGTAGGGGTACTCAGCAGCAAGGCCATCCATGCGCAATATTTCATTATTTTCTGTATTATGCACCCTTAACCTGGCGTGCTTTTCCGCCTATGCTAATGAAAATGTCCCGGCCGATCCGGAATTCGATGAAATCCTTTCGCAGGATATTACCACTCTCACCGTCACTTCGGTGGCTAAGCGCGAGCAGCGCCTAAGCGACACGGCGGCGGCGGTCTATGTAATTACCCAAGAGGAGATGCGCCGGGCAGGGGCTTACTCAATCCCAGAAGCATTGCGGCTGGTGCCGGGTATGCAGGTTGCCAAACTTTCCAGCGATAGCTGGGCGGTGTCAGCGCGCGGGTTCAATGGTGCTCTTGATAATAAATTGCTGGTATTAATCGATGGCCGTGCGATTTACACGCCGGTATTTTCCGGCGTTTATTGGGGCGATCAGAGCACCGCCATCAATGATATCGACCGTATCGAAGTGATTCGTGGCCCCGGCGCCAGCATTTACGGTGCCAACGCCGTGAACGGCGTTATCAATGTCATCACCAAATCCTCCGAAGATACGCAGGGCAACATGATATCCGCTGCCACCACCAACAAGGGCAACGGCGTATATGAGGCACGGCACGGTGGCACGGCGGGTGATAAAGCTTATTATCGCGCCTATTCGCAATATATCGATGGTAGTAGCTGGAACCGCGGCCGCGGCGGCTTCCGGCTGGATGGAAAAGGCGCGGATAACGATAGCTACACGCTACAGGGCGATGCCTATGGCGGCTCCCAGGATGCAAAATCGACGATTTTGTTTCCGGCAGCGCCTTTTCGGCAAAGCGTCACCAGCACGGACGATGCCTATGGTGGCAACGTCCTGGGGCGCTGGAGCCATAAAATAGGCGACGGTTCGGACTTAAGCGTGCAAAGCTATGTCGACCATTATTCACGGCAGGAAACGGTGGCCGACCAGCATGTAACGACCGCCGATATCCAGCTTCAGCATAGCGCGCGTCTTAACGACCGGAATAATTTTGTGTGGGGCGCGGGTGGTCGGTTCTATTATCAAGAGCTTGTCGGCACATTTTCGGCTAGCGTGAAGGATCGCTTTGACACCCATGAAATTCTGAGCGCCTTCGCGCAAGATGAATATGCACTGGTACCGAGCAAGCTTTATGTTACGGCAGGTTCCAAATTGGAATATAACGATTTCACCGGCGTCGAAATCCAGCCGAGCGCCAGGGTTGCTTGGCATCCTACCACGAATCAGACTGTATGGGGCGCGGTATCGCGCGCAGTGCGCACGCCAAGCAATATCGAAGAAGACGTAAGCCTCGCAGCTCTGGTGACGCCGGGTGCGCCGCCGACCGAATTGCGTCTCGTAGGAAATCCAAACCAGAAATCGGAAGAGCTCATCGCTTATGAATTGGGTCACCGTATCCAACCCACCAACCATCTTTCCTTCGATACCGCATTGTTTTATAACGATTTTGACAAGCTGCAGACAATTGGCACGCCCGGCACGCCCTTTACCGGGGCCAATGGCAATACCATTGTTCCTTACATGGTGAATAATTTAGGCTCGGGCCATGTCTATGGCGCGGAATTCGCATCCAATTGGAACGTTACCGATAACTGGCAACTGAGTGGCAGTTACACATATCTTCGAATGAATCTGGATGTGAAGCCGGGTACTGCGGCTACTCTGGAGTCCACAGAGAAATTAGCACCGCGCAACCAATTCTCCGTGCAATCTTATTACAACATTAATGATGCAGTACATTGGGACAATATGCTATATTTCGTCGATAATCTTTCGGCACCGGTGAATAGCTACGTCCGTTACGATACGCGTATCGCTTGGTTGATTCGCCCAGGTTTGGAAGTGAGCCTCATCGGCAGGAATTTGATAGACCCGCACGTGGAATTTCCGTCTTCCAGTGCGGGGGAAATAGACCGCAGCCTTATCGGACAACTGCTTTGGAAATTTTAAGGTCAGGTTATGTGCAACACGATTACTATGATCGTCATACGCAATCGCCTACGCCGCTTCATTCTCGTAGCGGGTGCAGTCATATGCAGTTATTCACTTCCTGCACTAGCGGAAGAACGGCAATATAAAGTCGAAGCCGCCTATCTTTATAGTTTTTTCAATTATATCACCTGGCCCGGCCATGAATCGCCGCAAAGCCTTCATGAGCCGATGATCTGCGTGTATGGCGACGATCCCATCATTCCTTATCTCGATTATATTCGCAGTAAGGTGGCGATGGAGCGCACACTTGCCGTGCGCACGCTTAATAGTGACGCCTCGCTCGCAGGTTGCCACATTCTTTTTGTTCGTCACCGCATTTCTGCACGGCAGCTAGGCGCTATGGCGGGTACGCTGGTTGTATTCAAGCCGGATGATCCGCTCGATCGCGGCGGTATGATCGAGCTTTCCGAGGAAGGTGAGCGTATCGTCATTAAAATCAACCAGCCATTGCTTGAGGAAAAAGGTTTCTCAGTGAGCTCGCGGCTGCTCGATTTAACGCAGAGGGTTAGGTAAAAAAAATGATAGATGTATGAAAATCCGTTCCAAAATTTTTAGATGGTTCCATTCACTGTCGCTGCGCTACAAACTGATTGTCATCATTGTGGCGACCAGCGCGATGGCGTTGCTGCTCGCCTCTGTCATCAATATTATGTACCAGTGGAATTTATTCACGGCCGAGTCCATCAATAAGCTTGAAGTAAATGCCAAGGTGATTTCGCTGCAATCGCGTGCCGCGCTCGAATTTATGGATCCCAAAGCCGCCACCGAGAACCTGGCATCGCTCAGCCTCGACCCTTCTATCGAGAAGGCTTGCCTTTACGATGACCAGGGGCACCCGGTGGCAAATTATATCTCTAACAGTTTCAAGGACAAAGAGCCTGCCGATTGTATATTGCCGTCATCTTATGGCATCCATTCTTATTTCACCAACCTGGAACTTTACCGTGATATCCGCACCGAAGATCATGGCCGCGTATTGGGCAGCCTGTATTTGAAATATGATCTTACGAATACGCATGTGCAGCTCCTCAAAATCACCATTGTAAAATTCAGCGTCATGTTTTTGGTGCTGGGGGTGGTGTGGCCGCTTTCGCAATATTTGCAGCGCATCATTTCGCGCCCGATCGTCGAACTCTCTGATGCGGCGCGATCTTTTTCCAAAGACTTGAGCAAGCCCGTGCGTGTGCGGAAATTCGGCGAGGACGAAATTGGCAAGCTCGTCGATGCATTTAACGTGATGATGCAGGAAATTTTCGATAACGAGCAGGAATTGAGTGGTATGATCGCCGAACTGCGTATCGCCAAGGAAAACGCCGAGGGTGCCAATCAGGCCAAGAGCGAATTCCTCGCCAATATGAGCCACGAAATCCGCACTCCACTCAATGCGGTGATAGGCCTGTCGAATGTTTTAAGCCGCACGCAGCCGTTGACTGACCGCCAGAAAGAATTCATCGAAACCTTGCGGATCAGCGGTGATAATTTGTTGTCGCTCATCAACGACCTGCTTGATTTTGCGCGGCTGGAAGACGGCGCGATCGTGCTTGAGCGCGTGGAGGTCGACTTGGCGCAAATCGCGCAAAATGTGCTGAGCATCATGGCGGTGCGCGCGCAGGAAAAAGGATTGCAGCTGCTGGTCGATTCTTCCAAGCTGCGTTACCGGCATTATCTCGGCGACCCGCTGCGCATCCAACAAATTATTACCAACTTAGTCAGCAACGCGGTGAAGTTCACCGATCACGGGCAGGTGCGGATCGTGCTATCGCAATACGCCAATGATGAAATCAAAATAGAAGTGAGCGATACCGGTATTGGCATTGCGCCGGAAAAACTCGCCACCATTTTTGATAAATTCACCCAAGCCGACGCCTCCACCACTCGCAAATATGGCGGCACCGGGCTCGGCCTGGCGATCAGCCAATCGTTGACAGAACATATGAGCGGCCGGATCGAGGTGAAAAGCAAGCTGGGCGGCGGTTCGGTGTTTACGGTGATATTGCCGCTGGATCCGGTGATAAAAGAGAAAATGATCGAGCCGCTGAAAACTGCATATCATCCATCGCATAATGGTGCAGCCCACCACTCTGCTGAAAACCGGGTGCTGCTGGTTGAAGATTATTCGCCCAATATTCTGGTGGCGTCGGCGATGCTCGAACAGTTCGGTTATGATTGCGAAGTCGCGCATAACGGCCTGGAAGCGATCGTCAAATTCCAGCAGAAAGAATATGCCCTCATCCTGATGGATATCCAGATGCCCGGGCTTGATGGCATCGAGACGGTGCACCGCATCCGCGCGCTCGAGCGCGGCAAAGGGCAGGAGCGGACGCCAGTCATCGCGGTGACGGCGTTTGCGATGGCAGGCGACAAGGAAAAGTGCCTGCAGGCGGGCATGGATGATTACCTGACCAAACCCTTCCTGCCTGAAGAATTAAAACGGAAAATAGATGTTTTGCTGGAGAGCGCTACGTCATGAGTGAAAAGCCCATAGCCCATATTTTATTGGTTGAAGATTACAAGGCGAATATCCTGGTGGCCACCGCTTTGCTCGAAGAATTTGGCTATCATTATAAGGTGGCGCAAAACGGGCAGGAGGCGTTGTACCTGGTCAAAAGCCAGCCGTTCGACCTCGTGCTTATGGATGTGCAGATGCCGCGGATTGATGGGTTTGAGGCGACGCATTTTATACGCGAATGGGAAAAGGAGCAGGGCGGAAAGCGCCTTCCGATTATCGGCATGACCGCGCATGCGCTGGCGGGAGATCGTGAGCGTTGTCTCGCCGCCGGTATGGATGATTATATTGCCAAACCATTTCATCCTGATGATTTCCAGGGTAAAATTGAAAAGCATCTTAAGCCGCTCGGCTTATAGAGTTTTTATAGAATGGCCAGTCATGTGCCATCGTTTTCTGAAGCATGAATGATTATAATTTTGCTGTGGAATGAGCTTCTCATTCGCACGTAACCATTTCGAAAAGGAGATGCATCATGAATAAAGATACCATCCAAGGCAACTGGGAACAGTTCAAAGGCAAAGCAAAACAAAAATGGGCCAAGATCGGCGATAATGATTTAGAGCTGCTGGCCAAAGGCAAAGCGCAAGAGTTTGCCGGTAAAATTCAAGAGACTTACGGCAAAAGCAAAGAAGATGCAGAAAAAGAAATCAAAGAGTTCGAAACCAGCTGTGGTTGTTCTTCCAGCGATAACCGTGCGGCTTAAGCATCTATGAAAACAAAATGGCCCGGACAAAAATCCGGGCCATTTTTTTGTACATTTTTATAATTTTTATTTCCAGGTGAAATGCACGTTCGCCGTTTTGCCATGGGCGATAGTAACGTTTTGCTTATGGCTTTGACCACGGCTTTGGCCTTCGATGACATAGTTACCCGAAGGCAGCTCCGCATAAAATAATGGCCCGGCGTGAGTATTGAGCAATTCATGCCCCTCACGGTCTGAAATAACCACCTGCATATCGGCGACATACGCACCGGCATCTGTTGCGCTGGAGCTGGTGATCGAGAGATCGTAATTATCTTTGACCGCTTTTAAAGCATCGCGCTCTTCATCGCCAATGCCGCCGGTGATAAAGCTGATATTGCCCACCTGTTGCGGCTCGACGCCCACTGTATCATCCGCCCATGCCGCGCCGCCCGAGGCAACCATGAAGGCAACCGCTGCTTGCAAAAGATAGCGTTTATACTGGCTCATAACATCTCCTTCTCAAATGAAATCCCAGTTTAACGGCATTTGGCATAAGAATGCTATCATGGCCTTTGTGCTTTCGCATAAAGCGCAGATTAATGACGCTTTATGCAATTTTTATGATTCCATCGCTTTTAGCTATCGTTTCTTCATATGGATTTTGCGACGGTAAATCAGCTACCGCTTATGATTAACCCCCAGCTAAAGGAGTATTTTTATGGCTACCGTGAAAGACGATAATGTCTCGTCCTTAAAAAGCACCCAAACCTACCGCAATGCTGAAAACGCCGAAGAGGCGCATCATGATTTACGCGAAGCCGCAAACCGCGCGGGTCGCAAAGTATGGAACCTGGTGCATCACGCGGGTGATGAAATCACCCATGCGCGCGATACGGTGACGACGCAAATCCGCACCAAACCTATGCAGTCGAGTTTAGCGGCATTAGGCCTAGGTTTTGTGCTGGGTGCCCTCTTACGTCGCCGGTAAAGAGGCACACTCATGCATACAGAAGAAAAATTATTGTTAGCTCTAAGTTTAGGACGCAGTATTTATGGCAGCAGGCGTCTCCACGAGGTCATACCGGTGGCGGTAAAGGTGGCGGTACTCACCGTTACCACCGCCGTCATGGCCGGCATTTTGGTCGTGGGCGGCTTATATAGCTTTTATATCTTTTTATTGCTCCAGGGGATCGGCAATGCTTCGGCCATGCTGGTAGTGGTGCTGGTAGTTTTATTTTTAGTGCTGGCGTTGCTTTCCGCCATCCGCAAACGCGTGATGCAAATGAAGGGTATGCTGAAAACGCCGGTGCGGGAAGTGACGGATGCGTTTCTCGATGGGCTTTTTGCGAAATAATACACGCCAGCATTTATCAGCGCTTTATCCCGCCATTTCCGGCTTCACACAGATTTCTTATATCGGCTGTGGTTTCTTGGAAACAGAAATCAGGAAGGAGAATAGTATGTTTAGTAACACACAATGCGTCACCGATCATGCCGGGCAACATCACCACATGCACGATGTAGCGGTGTTGGCGGACGAGATTAAAGACCTGCTTGCGCGTTATGGCACAATGCTGAAAGAGGCCGATATTCGTAAGGAAATGCGGCAGCTGGAAAATTGGCTGGAGACAGAAGAAAAAGGTCCGGCGCCAGCCTGCATTATTTCCGAAAGCGGCATCACCTGGCTTACCGGCTTGCGCGATAAACTTAAATTATGCGCCGAAGAAACCTTGCGCTTAGAAGGCGAGGGCGGACTTCCTGCAAGCAAGGAGCAAAGTAAAAAAACCGAGGACCTGCTCAGCACGGTTCGCCGTATCGACACGATTATCGCCGAAAATTCTAACCATCTTGAAAAAACCCACTAATCAAAAGGAGCCGTTATGCAAACCCATGCTTTTATATTTCCCCCCACCGCCTTGCCCTTGCTTGACGAGGAATTCGATAAGGCCGATAGCGATAATGTTCCGGCAATGACGGACCATTTATCGTCAAGCCATCTGGTATTATGCCATGACCGGGCTTGGGAAGATCAGCTGGATGCAGGCGACGAAGTAACGTTCTAAGCGGTTTCATTTTTACAGAAAGAATATTTATGGCCAATGCTAAAAACAGATCAATGATAACTGCGATATTGGTAATACTTGTCGCTATTGTGCTGTACGGTGTGCTCACCATGCCCGACCGCCGCACACCGGGACAAAAAATAGGCGATGCTATTGATGCGCTGCCACAAGGTCCTGATAAGGCTGTCCGTCAATTAGAAGATCGTACGCCGGGTGAAAAGGTGGGCGATGCCATCAAAGATGTGGGCGATGATATCAAACACAATACCGATAGATAATTTCATTCTATAACACAAAAAAATAAAGGGGCACGATGCCCCTTTATTTTTATCTGGTGATGCCTTTTACAGAGGCGGGTTTGCCGAGCGTCCGCTGAGTAAGCTGTAAAGCAGGCTGGCGATGAATAAGATGACGAAAATCCCTGCGAGGAATTGGGCGATCGAGGAAAACGTCCCCGCCATTCCACCGAAACCTAGCAATGAGGCGATAATCGCCAGTACAAAAAAAGTGATGATCCAATTTAACATGATAATCTCCTAAGGTTAATGGCAATTATTTGCCGGTTAGCGCCAAACGGGTTTGCCGAGGTTGATATCCTTTTTATCGGTGAGCGCTCCACCTGCCGCGCCTACCGCACCACCTACCACGGCCCCTGTAACCGGGCTACCGCCTGTGATAGCACTACCCACCGCACCGACGCCAGCGCCAATGCCCGCACCGGATAGCGCACGGTCAGCTTTCGTTTCGCCGCAGGCCGACAAGCCCATCAGCGCTATAACCGTTAGCATTCCATAGATATATTTTCGTTCGCGTTGCATAAGAACCTCCATTGTATGGCCTCTATTTTTGGATAGCATGCTCATCCTATCTGACAGGCTGCAAACTCTCTGTATTGAATGACCACGCAATATATAAACAAACGATAAAGCGGAAATGGCCTCGATTGTCGCATTCATTATGGTTTTTTTATATCATTGTCCCAATAGTGTGTTTTGGACCATTGGTTTTTAATGAAATCAACCAATTGCAAAGATTTAAAGGGAGAGCGGCTATGCTTCAGAAGAAAAATACCATCCTGGTGATTGAAGATGAATTGCCCATCCGCAAAGTGCTGTCGATCTCATTGGAAAGTGCCGGCTATAAAATGGTTGAATGCGATAACGGCAAAGAAGGCATCCGGCTTTCCGCCTCGGTGCACCCGGAATTGATCTTGCTCGATTTAGGCCTGCCGGATATCGATGGCAAGGAAGTAATCGCCGGTATTCGCCAATGGTCGCAAACACCGATCATCGTATGCTCGGTGCGCAACGACGATATGGAAATCATCCAGGCGTTGCAGGCAGGCGCTGACGATTATGTCACCAAACCGTTTAATTCCGAAGTGCTATTGGCGCGCATTCATGCAAACCTGCGTAAAGCAGCCACGCAGGAAATCGGCGAGCCGGATCTCACTAACGGCCATATACGTATGGATCTGGTACGGCACGAAGTCTTCCTCAGCGGGAAGAAAATTATGCTTAGCCCGAAAGAATACGGCCTGCTCCGCTACCTGCTGGTGCATCGCGGCAAGATGCTTACGCATCGCCAAATACTCAAGCAGGTCTGGGGTGAGGCGCATACAGAAGATATGCAATATCTGCGCGTCTATATCAGCCAGCTGCGCGATAAGATCGAACCAAATCCCGCTAAGCCGAGCTACATCATTACCGAGCCAGGCATTGGTTACCGCATGGAAACATTCGCGGAACCCGCAGCCGATAAGCCTGCTATACCTGCGGCGGAAGCGGAATTGTCTGCTGCAATAGCGTAAACTAAGTCGCCAGCGTGAGTTCTGCCTGCATCACGCTGGTGCGGTGGCTGGCGAAAGCGGCGATGCAGGAAGAAAGATAAAACCGCCATAGCCGCAAAAACGCATCGTCGTAGCCTAGCGCGCAGATTTCTTCCTTGTGAGCATTAAAGCGGCTCAGCCAATGTTCGAGCGTTTGCATGTAATCTTCGCCGAATGCGAACATCTCTTGGCAACGAAGCCCGGCCGCTTCTGCCGCCGCACGAAAGCGAGACCGCGAGGGCAGCATGCCGCCGGGAAAAATCACCTGTTCGATAAAGCCGGTGCGACCTTGCAGCTTTTCAAATATAATGTCGTCGAGCGTGATGCTTTGCACCATCGCTTTGCCGCCGGGGCGCAGGCGATCGCGGATGGTATGGAAATAATTCGGCCAGTAGCGTTCACCCACATGCTCGAACATGCCAATCGATACGATATGATCGAATTGACCGTTGATTTCGCGGTAATCGGCGAGTCCTACTGTGGCGAGGGATGAAACGCCTGCGGCCTGTAACCGCTCACGCGCATAGCGCGCTTGCTCTTCGGAAATTGTAATGCTGGTAATGCGGAGGCCTTGGCGCGCGGCGGCTTCGGCAAAAGCGCCCCAGCCGCAACCGATTTCTAAAATATGGTCGCCGGGCTTTGCTGCGAGCTTGTTCAAAATGCGCTGATATTTCGCCTGCTGCGCTTCTTCAAGGCTACGGTTTTTATCGCCTTCGAATAAAGCGCAGGAATAGGTCATACTTTCATCCAGCCACAGCTTATAAAAATCATTGCCCAGATCGTAATGCGCCATGATATTGCGGCGGCTGCCGGCGCGGCTATTGCTTTGCCATAAGCTGCGCAGTCGTGAGGTGACGATGTGCCACGGGTTGCCGTGAAAAAACTTCTCAAGTGCGGAAGCATTTACCAAACCGAACGTGAGGAGTTCCACCAGATTATCGCTGCGCCACTCTCCGCGTATATAGTTTTCCGCGAAGCCTGTTTCGCCGTAAGCGACAAAATCGTCGAAGACATTCCAGCTATAGAGCTTGAGCTGGGCTGAAGGGCCGGGGCGCAGCCCATGAAATTCACGCTTATGACCTTCGGGTGTAACCAAGGTCAGATGGCCATATTCGATGTGCTCCAGCGCTTCGAGAAAAGGATGTTTGCGCAGCCGCACTGGCGGCGGCATATCAAGCACGTCATGGTAAGAGGTAAGCTGCGCCTGGCTGGCCATAATTTTCCTGCTATTTCCTTCTATAAAAAACTGCCGCAGGAATATATTCCTGCGGCAGTAACCGGGAGATCATATATTATTTGGGAGTAGACTCTTCGGTATGTTCCTCAACGGTTTTGCCGTTGACTTTCTTTTTATGTTTTTTCTTCATTTTACCATCTTTGATTTTTGCGGAATCTTTGGTGACCGTTTTGGTTTTATTCATGAGGCCTTTCGGGTCGGTACTCGTTTCTGTCGTCGCCTCTTTTTCCGCGTTGCCTTGGCTATCCGCATCTACTTTGACCTTGGTTTTGGTCGTGGTCGTGGTGCCTTGGCTATCGGTACTTTCTTGCGAGGTGGTTTCTTTTTTATGATAATTGCCTTCATCATCTTTTTTTACGGTTGTTTCAGATTTGATATCGGCAGATTCTGTCGCTGCGAATGCGGCCTGGGAAATTCCCAATGTAAGCATTGCGGCAGGTAAGATATAAAACAGCTTCATAAAACATTCTCCTGTGAGGTTTTGATAGCCCAGCACTAATGCACCAGGTTAAGTTATTCATAGCCAGCGCCATGTAAAAATACGATAGGGTGTGCGATGAATGCGTATAATTTTTTGATAAAGAAGGATAAAAAAATAGTGCATGCCAAAGAGAATTCGGGACATATTCATCTCCGGCATGCACTGGAACCTCACGGGAAATAACAGACGCTATTAACGCTTGTCTTCGTTACGCGAGCTTTCGTCTTGTTGACGATTTTGCTGCTTCTTCTGGTCTTGTTGGTTTTTATTTTGGTAACCTTGGGACTGGCCTTGGTTCTGGTTTTGGTTCGGATTATTGGTCATACGTAATTACCCCCTTTCCTAAACATAGGCACCCTAACCAATAGCGACTCAAGAAACGATGTGCCCTTAACAGCGCAATTATAAAGCCGCCGTAAAATTCGCACGGCTGTAAAAATATATAGGAAAGACTGGCATAACGCCGCTATTTTCAATAAAATCATCGCATGACCCAAAAGAAAAATACCATATTGGTAATTGAAGACGATCCATCGATCCGCCGGATACTCGATATCTCTTTGGAAGGTGCTGGCTATAAAGTGGTGGAATGCGACAACGGGAAAGAAGGCTCGCGGCTCGCGGCCTCGATAAACCCGGAGCTTATCCTGCTCGATCTCGGGCTACCCGATATCGACGGAAAGGCGGTGATCGCTTCGGTGCGCGAATGGTCGCAAATACCCATCATTGTGTGCTCAGTGCGCAATACCGACCAGGAAATTATCCATGCGCTCACCTCGGGCGCGGATGATTATGTCACCAAGCCCTTCAACCCGGAAGTATTGTTGGCGCGCATTCATACCAATTTACGCAAAGCGGCCGCGCAAGAGGCGGGCGAACCGGAATTGAAAAACGGCGCGCTTAGAATGGATTTGGTGCGCCACGAAGTATTTTTAGGCGGCGAGAAAATTACGCTGACACCCAAGGAATATGAGCTGCTGCGCTATTTCCTGATTCATTGCGGAAAAATGCTTACCCATAAGCAGATACTTAAAGAAGTTTGGGGCACTGCGCATACGGACGATATGCAATATCTGCGCGTCTATGTCCGCCAGTTGCGTGAAAAAATCGAACCGACGCCGACGCAACCCAGCTATATCATCACTGAGCAAGGCATCGGCTATCGCATGGAGGCGATGGACACACCCTAATGGATGGCCTCTTCGTTGGCTCTTTCTTTGTTATTGAGCGTATCTTCAATGACGCTGATTAAATCGTCCATCACAAACGGCTTGGTGATATAGGCGTCGGCGCCGAGCTTTTCCGCCATATCGCGTGATTCCTGTTCTTTGCGCACGGTGAGCACGATCACCGGCAAGCCGCTGTTTTTTTGCAAGCGCTTGAGGCGCGGCAGAATATCCAACCCACCATGGTCGGGAAGGCCGAGATCGAGGATGACCAGGTCAGGGTGTTTGGATTCGCACAATGCCATCCCGCCCGAAGCCGTGGCCGCGCCATCAAATGTTGCCCCCATTGCTTCCAGCGAAATACGCAGGAAGGTGAGGATGGCATGCGTGTCGTCAATAGCCACAATATGTTTATTGGTGAGCGTCATCTTGATGTACCCCCTCTCGATGTGTTGCATTTGCAGCGATGCGCCATTCCGGCAGGCAGAGCGTGAATAATGCACCTCCTTCCGGATGGGTGGCGGCCGAAACCCAGCCACCCTGCGCCTCCATAATGGCTTTGGCAATCGCGAGCCCGAGGCCGGTGCCTGCCACCTGTGAATCTTTTTTTTGCAGCCGCGTGTATTTATCAAAAATTGCGCCTAACTTCTCTTCCGGTATGCCCGGGCCATGATCGCGCACTTCGAGCAGGAACCCTTTTCCCTTTTCCACAATGCTGCGCAGTTCGATAAGTGTACCATGCGCGGTATATTTGCAGGCATTATCGATGATATTCTGTAGCGCCTGCTCAGTCATGAGCAAATCCATCGCAACTTCAACGCCGGCCGGCGCGGGATAGATTTTTAACGTATGTTCGCGGCAGCGCATATGCATCCGCCGCACCACATTTTCAATCATGCCAGCAACCTCGTACCATTCCTTGCGGAATTTGACGCTGCCGCTTTCCAGCCGCGTCATATCGAGGATATTGGTAATAAAATTATCGAGCCTCTGCGCTTCGTCGATAGCCGTTTCGATCAGCTTGTCGCGCTTTGCTTGCGAGAGCTGCTGATTGAGGCTGCGGTAAACGCTAAGCGCGCCGATGATACCGGCCAGTGGCGTTTTGAAATCATGCGATACGCTCGAAAGCAGCATCGCGCGTAGCTTTTCCCGCTCTTCATGCACCCGCGTTTCCTGCATCGAGCGCTTAAGCTCGATATGCTGGAGTATGATGGCCGTCTGGTTGGCGATGTCGTGGAGCAATTGCTTGAGCGCGCCATCCAGTTTGCTGTTACCCAGCGGCTTTATACCAATCACTCCGACCCTGCCTGCCGTCGAAATCATCGGCTCGAAGCGCCAATCCGCGCCCGATACGCTATGGCCCGGGCTGGTGATTCCATCCCAACAATCATTAAGCGCTTTACGGTCTGCATCCGCCAATTCCAAGCCCACAGGGAAAATAAAATCGATGCGGTCTTGGTTTAAGATCGCGGGCAGGAAAAAGGCCACGTTGATACCGAGGCTGCGCTCTAATTCCCGTTGCAATGTTTCGATCGCTTGCTCACGTGAATGCGTTTCGGAAGCGACGCGATACAAAGTAAATAATATTTGGGCGCTACGCTCGCGTCGTTCGGTTTCACGTGCTTGCTTTCCCGTAATATTGGAAAAAAGTGTCATCAGACCTGTGAGCAGCCAAGCTACCTTACGGCGAGGCGCAATGTTGTTGTTGGCGATCGTCATTACTTGTGTTCCACCGGTTCAATAATGAAGTGTGCAACGAGCGGTATAAAAAATCTATAGTATTTGCGTCTTAGGAAGGTTCTAGCCGTCCTCGATATGCAACAATAATACTGCCCCGAACATGAGCATCACCAATGCAGGCGCCCAGGCGGCAAGCGTAATCGGCAGTGTGCCTGAGGAACCGAGGGCATGGATAAGGTCGGTGAAAAAATAGAGCATAAAGCCGGTGAAAATGCCGCTGGCCACCAAAAGCCCAATTTTACCCCGGCGCGGCAGGCGCAGCGAAAATACCGCCGCCACCCACACCATGCCCGCCATCAGGAAGGGACTGGCAAGCAGGCTTTGGTAATAAAGCCGGTGGCGCATGGCAGAAAAACCGGCGGACTCCAGCATGCGGATAAAACCCGGCAACCGCCAGAACGACATGGTTTCGGGCGAAGCGAAGCTATCCTGGATATATTCCATGGTGAGCGACGTCGGCAGCGAATAATGCGCGATGATTTCCGGCGGCTTGCCCGGTTCGGAGCGGATGACGTTGGAAAGCTCGAGCGCGCCGCGTTCAAGTGTCGCTGTTTGCGCATCGAGCCTTCCCACAAAATTTTTATCCTTGCCGAAGCTGAAAATAATCACGTTGGAAAAGCTCATATCATGCGTCGAAATGCGTGCGGCATTGATGATGTGCTCGCTGATTGCGCTTGTGGGATTTTCTTCCATCTGCCGTATCCAGAAACCGGAATTCGACACCACCATCAGGCTGCCGCGGCCGGAGAAATATTTGGCCTGTATTTGTTCAAAACGCAGGAATAGAGCTGATGACAGCGGATTAAATACGGTGGTCATAAACCCGCCGAGCAAAAATACCACGATGAGCGCCGGAAATAAAAATTGCCACACCGAAATCCCCGCCGCGCGCGCAACGATGAGTTCATGTGTGCGGGTAAGGCGAGTGAGCGCCAGGATACTGCCAAGCAGTACGGCATAAGGCAGCAGCCGCTCCATCATATCGGGAATTTTGAGCGTAGTGAGTTCGAGCACCACCGAGAAGGGCACGGTCTGCGATTTGGATGCGCGCCGCAGGAACTCGAAAAAATCGATGAGCGAGGTGATCGCCGCGAGTATGAGTAAGGTGAGCAGCACGGCGAGCAGGAAATGTTTGGCGATATAGCGCGATAAAATGATTGGAAGTTTCATGCGGGCACTGCTTTTGGAATGGTTGCGATTTCTTTTTTAAGCACCCAGGCCGCCGCCAATGTCGGCACCAGCCACCAGAGATAAAGAATGAAAAACAAGGCAGGATGCTGCGCGACCAAACCGGATAAGGTCGCGGAACTGAACAGCAGGCAGGTACCGAACAGCACCATCGCAGTAATGCGTTTCCAGCTGCTGCGCCGGTTGAATTCGCCGGTGAGCATGACGGCGAGTGCCAAAAAGGTAAGGGTGATGATATAGGCCGGCCATAAAAGCCGTTGGTGCGCTTCGGCATGGCGCTTGTTATTATCCTGTGCGGAAACATTGGGGTTGTGTTGCAGCAGTTCGGTTAAAAACATCTCTTGTATATCGGGCGTGCGATCGCGCGCGGTGTTGGTGTAGAGGCTGATATCGAGCGTATAAGAATCATAATTCAAGAGTGATAATTTGCCGTTTTTCATTTCCTGGCGGTTGCCATGCTCCATCAGGAATCGCGGCCCGCTGGGCGTTTGCACCAGAATCGCCTGGTCGGCCATCATGGTGATGGCGCTGCCCGGCTTACGGTTATCTTGCACTAAAATCCCTTTGAGCGTACCGTCATCATGCCGCTCTCGGATGAACACGGTAAGCCCCTCGACCGGGCTTGAAAACACGCCCTCCTGCAGCAGGATCGACACGTAATTATTGCGCAAAAACATTTGCAAATCCTTAAATGCCCGCACGCTTAAAGGCTGGATATAAAGTGCGATGACATACGCCACCACCACCAGCCCAAAACCCACTCGCAGCGCCGGTTGCGTAAGCCGCCATTTGCCCAGTCCCATCGCCTGCATGACGATGAGTTCGCTATCCATTTTGAGCTTATGATACGTGAAAGTCACCGCGCAGAAAAACGCCGGTGGCAAAAGCGTCAGCACCAGCGACGGAATCAGCAGCAGGGTGAGTTTGAGGAACAGCAATATCGACACGCCCTGGTTCACGATAAAATCGATAAAGCGCAAGGCTTGCATCAGCCAGACGATGCTGGTAAGGCTGATCGTGATTAACAATGTCGCGTGAACCAGTTGCCTGGCGATGTATTTGCTATAAAGCTGCATACCCTACCCATAGCGACAAAACTTGCAGAAGGAAAGAACGAATGAAAATAGGATTTATCGAGAACGCTGCTATCAAAAACGCCAAAACGCAAGCGATCGTGCTGCTCGTCGGCCAGGATAAAAAACTCTCGGCATTCGGGCAGGGACTCAATAAACAATCCGGCGGCGCGATTGCCAAGGCGATTGCGACACCGAAATTCACCGCCAAACGCGGGAATAATATCTCGGTCATCCTGCCCTCTTCGAGTGCTGTCGAGCGCGTGTTGATTATCGGCACGGGCGATGCGAAAAAAATCACGCAAACCGTATCCGAAAATATCGGCGGCTCCATCGTCGCCTTCGCTAACCATGCGGGTGTAAAAAACGCGGTGGTCGTGGTGGAATCGGCGGATGCCGCGCGCATCGCGCATGGCGCGAAACTGCGCAGCTACCGCTTCGATAAATA
>JADMIO011411901.1_pt1 | contig 25111 bp, 13 predicted proteins | sample 8958161 | NCBI WGS metagenome assembly JADMIO01 (sample SAMN16585339, study PRJNA669376) | soil metagenome | isolation source: Crop rotation soil | place: USA: Cullars Rotation, Alabama | collected 2011
CCGCGACTTCAAGTCACGTGAATTCCAAGCTTCGGATCCCACTGTGCTGGAAAGATATATTCATTGATCACACCTGCGGGACTCCAGGTAAAAGAATAGCCCATTAATCCATTTGGAAAACGTGGAAGTGCACCTACTCTTAACTCAACATCCCTGAGTTTTGTAAATTTTTTATACAAATCAGCACCAACAATACCAATAAACCCGGGCGCAAGACCGCATTGCGGCGCCATTACTCCTTTCGAAGTTTTTGCCATTTCTCGTATGGCAGCTGTGGTGGAAACATCTTCAGTAAGATCAAAATAATGAATCCCCGATTTAAAAGCAGCTTTTGCAATGCCAAGATTGAGATTATAAGGAAGGCAGCTTACGACCGCGTCCTGTCCTTTTAAAATGTTCTCAATAAAATCATTATCGGTAATATTTCCCAACACTATTTCAAAAGGCATCGCATCGGAAGGTTTTTTCTGATCGATACCAGTAACAGTAAAGAGATCGTTTAATAATGTAGCAACGAGGGAACCAACTTTTCCAAGACCAATAACAGCAATTTTGTTCATATGAAATTTATCAGGTTGTACAATATATTCGTCAGTTAAGCCCGATAATGCCAAATTAGACATGGTTTGCTAATAAGTATACGCTGTATTTTCCACACAGCCTGCATTACGTAATAACTACATTATCAAAACCAGCGAAATAGATTTTGATGAATAACTCAGTTTAAAAAATAAATAAAAGGTAAGGCCGTCTATGGCACGTTTGCACAGGCGCTTCGCAGAAATGCCATGTACGAAAAAAATATTTTATAGCGGATATTCATAGGAGAAGCTGCAAATATATGGCTGTTACCTTATTCTTAAATATTAACAAGAAAAAGCCTGGCATAAATTCCTCATTTTTTGCCAGGCCTCCCAACTTTACTTTCCCACTATCATTCATCACTCTTAATGAATTTTGTTGTCTTTCTTATTCCATTCTCTTCATATTGGAGTATATATACTCCCTGGGCCAGCGACGAACAGTTAAACCTTGTTTGTATTGTTCCCGGTAAAATTTTCGCATAAGCAGTTTTTATACCATTCGCTGATATGATAGTTATGGAAGCATTATCACTTGATAGATTGTGCATAATATTAATTGAGGAACCTGCGGGCACTGGGTTAGGAAATACCGCAAATCTTACTTCTCTTTTTAGAGAGACAGAAATGACCTGGCTATAAAAATAACTTCCATCTGTATTAATTATTTTCAGCCTGTAGTATACTATGCCACCCGGTGCCGAACCGTCTACATACTTATAGTCATGCTGCCATCCAAACCCGTTTGCAGACACTACACCAATAGCATTAAAATCTGTTGGGTTGATACCCCTTTCTATACTATATTCTTTCACGTTTATTTCAATATTTGTACTCCAAAACAGGTCAACATCATTTCCATTTTCCTTTCCATAAAAAGGTGTGATAACAGGCTTTGGTACTGAAGCATTAATAAGAGCTGCTGCATTACCAATTACAAAAGTTGTAACATAAGGAATACCTGTTGCAGAAGCTGTAAAAGGATTTGTTCCAAAAGATCTTGCTGGAGATTTCATCCAAAAGCTGTCGACCCACTGTCCAATAACCACATTGCCACCTTCGTTTGTGGTCTTAAACCCTGAATTTTCGTTTTCATTATTCCACTGAAGCGTAATATCTACATTGCTGCCTCCCTCTACATCTTCGGCAATCTTGTATTGTACATTTACAACCTTCGAAGTGTCCATGGTAAGCCCTGCTATATCGAAAGGACATTTGATATTTATACTATAATTATCTGTCCTGCCATTATTGGTCAATAATACTGGGTTATAACTTTTCCTCGATGATCCCACTGGAAATGTTACTGCTCCTTTTCGTGAATCTATATTGTTTATTTTAAGAGCTCCTTTTCCATCTGTAATTATATACCTGTCCTTGTCGAATTTGCTGATTTTGTTACAGGAAATATTATTATCAGAGATCCACAATTTACCATTCTCCAGTGTAAGCGTTTCCACCTTCAAAGGAACCTCACTAATAACATCTTTATTATTATCAATCTTTAAATTCTTAATCGATTCATTCAGGATGTTACAGGAGAGTTTTTGAGTGTTATTACCATTGAGTATTAATGTTCCTACAGTAGCATCGATGTTACCGTTATTTTCATCACTTATTAACCCACCTTTTACAGAAAGCACATTTGACCCAATATGTAATGTTCCATTTTTTAACAATAATGCACTTGTATCAGAGGAATTGATTGATAGATCAGTAATCATAGATACACCTTCAACATTATCAATAATTGCTGATATCGAATTACTTAAACCTCTTGTACGTATGTTTTGTAATTCACTGCCATTGAATAATAATTTTCCATTTGTAATATTTACCTGAGCCCCAAATTCACCACCCGTATGCAACAAATTGCCCATGATGTTTATATTACCACCTGAATAGTTGCTAATGCTTGCAAATAACTTTCCACCAGTTACAATAAGGTTTCCTTTTATCGTTAGTGTTTGTGCTTCATAATTTTCAGGTGATGCATTTATATCATACTCTCCACCCTGCATTTCCATATTGCCTCTCACTATTAACTTTTTTCCTGTTATTCCATTCCATCCGTTATTCACTGCACCTGTATTTGTATTCTTAATAACCAGATCTCCACCTATAATTGTGTTGTCGCCACTTGTGGTTCTTAAAAATGTAGTGCTGCTATACCTGCTCCCTTGTTTTGCCTTTGTATCCCATATAACATGACCGCCTACGTATGCAGGCAATGCTGGTTGTCCTGAATTAATATACAAAGTACTACCTTCTAAAAAAGTAAATCCAAAAGCAGAAAAAGCTGTATTTCCTTCATAGCCATTAATCTTATAAACGCCCGAATCTTGTATGATTATTTCTCCTTCGTTTGAAGGGTTTACTTGATTTATACTTCTATTTTCAAATAAACCCTGTACTAATAATTTCTTTTGTGGAGTTATTGATGTTGATGATCCATTTTCCAAAATAAGTGAACTATAAAAGGGGATAGAAAATTGTCGATGAATAAATAAGGTATCTTTTAATACTACTCTTCCTTCCGCAGTAGCTCCCTTACCACTATAAATATGTAGCTTTTGATACTCAAAAGCCGGAATTATCTGCTTGTCCGTACCATTAAACAATACAGCATTGTCTGTTTCAACATCATAAACAGCCTTACCCGTAGAAAAAGCGCCTGCAATGAATATCAAACCTTTTGGAAATATCCTTGTTGCTCCGTTATCATTTGTGCTGCCCAAGTTATAAAATCTAATATCTTTCGGTATAGTAAGCGTTTTTGTTCCATCAAAGTTCACTGTACTACCGGTATATATAAAGTTATATTTTGGGTTTTTTATACTTCTAATATATAATACACCTCCATTCCGAACGTCAATTAATCCGTTATAAATATGATCATCGGGTAACGTAAAGCTGATTGGATTAAATCCATCTCCTACAACAATTCTTGAGGCCTTCCCTGTAATAACCAAATCTGCTCCAAGATATGAACCAGCATTTCTTATATTATATGCGAAACTGTCAGCTGTAAAATTTAGAGGAGCTGTTCCTGACCCATCAGGCATCGTATTCCATCCAGATAGTTTTGAAATATCTGCACCGGCTACATTATAATAAACAGATAATGTTCTGAAAGCGATCTCTGGCCCATATACTGTTCCCAACTTATTGGTAGCATAACCCCGAACATAATAAGTGGTATGTGGCAAAAGATATTCTATGTTACTAACCGATGCACCCGGATAAAGACTTGTCCCATCAACCGTATTGCTGTCAAGTATGGTTGGCATACCGGTTGTATTCCAGCAAACACCCCTTTTGGTTATATCACCACCTGTTGAATCAACCTTGACGCCTGTAGTGATCGAACTAAATGATAACCAGGTAACCGCGAATGTTCTGCTAACAACAGGCCAGCTGAATGAAGAAATTGCAATTGTCTGGCCATAACTTGTACCTGCAGCAGTTACAGCATAAGCACGCACATAAAACAATGTTCCCAGTGGAAGTTTTGTTATGGAATCAGAAAAATTTCCAGTACCCTTTCCTAACAGTAAGAAACTATCTGTGCCGATAATTGGATCGGGGTGAGTTGCCCAAACTATACCTCTTTGAAGAACAGGATAATTTGCTCCTCCATCAGACATTACATTACCACCGGCTATTAGAGTATTACCGGATTCGACAGTTGCATTTTCTGTAAGAATCGAAGCGAATCCCTGTGCTTGCGGGATGCAAATTGCAGTTACTCCGGGAGAATAATTAAATGCCTTATCAACGGCATAAACTGAGTAGTAATAGGCAACTCCCTGGGTTAATCCTTCATCTGTAAAAGATGTAGCATTTCCGATGTATGCTACTTTGCCAGAACCTATGTTATTTTCTTTTCCATAAATCCCATTTTCATTGGGCGTTATTGTATCATTTTGCAAACTTCTTACTAGCATATACCCTCCGCCATCTATACCTCCATTTGGGGCATTCCAACTTATTTTAATAGAAGTTGCTGAGGCTGAAAGGGCACTGATATTAAGAGGAGATCCAGGTGCAATATTATCTTCAGTATCACCTTCATAAATTACAAGATCATCAAAATAAATATTGTTGACTCCAATGTTATTAGAGGTGAAAATTACAGTTCCGTATTTATTACCTGATGTGCTGCTGCCAGATTTTACTGTAACTGTTTTTTTTGTCCATAAATTAGGAGAAGCTGTAAAATCAATATCAGTAGATTCTCTTGGCCCAATGGCGAATGGTTCAGTGCCATCACTGGAAATTGCTACAGTAGGTGTTGCGCCTGCAGGAAACGGATCACTTGATGAAGTAGCATAATAAAATTGAATGGTATATGATGTATTATTCTTAAATCCACTATTTGGCACCGTAGGTGTAAAAAGTGAATTGGCACTTCCGCCAGGCTTCCAGGAAAGCATTCGGGAACCAGAACGTGGAGATAAAGAATTATAAGATGCTGAATTATTGGCTCCGTTATTTAGAAAGTACGATGTATATTGACTACCCGAAATATATGCCGGAATTTGGCTTAACGATGAAGCGCCGAACTTTTCAAATCCCCCCTGAATTGAAGGGTAACTACCGATTGTTTGACTTTGTGACGATGCCATCAAGGTCGTGCTTAAAAAGCCAACTATATAAAGAATATTGGGTGTGTTTCTCTTAACAGCTAAAGTAAAATTTGTCATTTTTTTCCTTTTATTATTAAAAAAGAAATAATGACCCAGATTGGTGCCTTCCGCTTTTTTAAAAAGAACTTTTAAGTGTGTGTACTAAAACTCCTCTGCTTTGTTTTCCAGTCTGCGATCACTATCCAAAAAAGTAGTTAAAAAAACCATGCCTGAACATTTAACCTGTTTCAGAGCAATCATCGCAAATAAAAATTGGAAATAAAATTGTCGTAATGACAACGATCTGCTGTTTTTAACAGAAAAAAAATAAAAGATATCTCGAAGAATTAATGAAAAATTATCGCACTGGTATCATTTTCAGGCAAACAGGCGCGGGGATATTGATAGAATGATTTTCAAAACTCAGCAATCCTGTTGTTTCATTTCTATTGAACAAAACAACATTATTGCTCTTTTGATTTGCTACTAATAAAAACTTGCCCGTGGCATCTATTACAAAATTGCGGGGTTTTTCGCCTACCGTCGATTGATAGCCAACAATTGACAAACGCCCGTTTTTTTGATTGACCGAATAAATAGCAATATTGTTGGCAATACCCCTGTTGGAACTGTAGAGAAATTTACCATCAGGAGAAAAATGAATATCAGCACTCCCTTTATCGGGTGAGGGGCTTAATGTATCTGAAGCTATCTCCTGTATAAGTTTTGTATTTTTTCTGCTAAAATGTCTAACGGAAATATTTCCGGACATCTCTTCTAAAATATATAACCAGGGCTTTGAAGGATGATAGGCAAGATGTCTTGGCCCATCTCCACGTTTCATAAGCATCTGCACTATAGATACTGTGTCTAATGGCATTTTCCTATTTCTATGAAAATGATAAGCAGTTACTTCATCTGTGCCCAAATCACAGGTAAGAAGGTATTTTTCCTGTCTTGAAAACATGGCACTATGAACATGAGGCCCGGCCTGCCTGTTTTCCAAAGTACTGCTGCCATGACGCTGTACAATTTGTGCTTTAGGCTGCAGGCTGCCATCGCTATTTACCTTCAGCATGGAAAGACTGCCACCAGAATAATTGGCCACTGCCACCCAATCCTGCTTTTTGCTGACTGATACATAGCAGGGATGATCTCCTCCGCTTGCCTGTTCATTTAGCAAATGCAATTGACCTTTCTGCTGATCAAACGAAAAAGCACTTACTGCGCCAGGTTTATCAACACCATTCTCAGTAACGGCATATAAATAATTACCATCGCCACTCACAGCGAGATAAGAAGGATTTTCGCAAAAAATACTGCCTACTGAATCGAAGCTATTGGTGGAGGGATGAAAACGATAAACATAAATACCCTTACTGCCCGTACCGGTATAGGTGCCGATAAAAAGCCACTGATCCTGTTGGGCAAATGCCTGAAGACAAACAAAAATCAATAATACAGTGAGTAATTTGATTCGCATATCTATTAAAAATTATGCACCAAAATAAGTAAGAGACCCAATTGTACAAAATACCAGTGATAAAAAAAGACCCGGGATAGCCGGGTCTTTTTAAATATTTTTATCAGCTAGAATTTTGTAAATCGCATTACCTGCACAATCCCATTGTTTTCATATCTTAATAGGTAAACTCCGGCAACAAAGGAAGCTGTGTTCAAAGTTGTTTGCATAGTCCCCGCAACGACGGAATACTCAACTATCTTGCATCCAACAGCCGAATAAATATTTACCGATGCGCCTGGAGAGGCTTTATCATGAGTAATAAAAAGAATGTTTTTAACGGGATTGGGGAATATTTGAATATTGCCATTCCCTTTCTTAAAATTCAGCGCTATCACCTGGCTGTATTTGTATTGCCCGTTAGAGCCCACTATTTTCAAACGGTAATACACTATACTGGCTAGAGGAACTGATCTGTCGTCAAAACCATACTCATTTTGTCCGGAGAGATTTTTAGCAGCTACATTTCCAATACCTTCGAAATTCGAGCCATCTAATCCTCTTTCAATAACAAATGATTTTATATTTATTTCTCTTGTAGTTTTCCAGGCAAGCTCGCTGATATTTCCATTTGCTTTACCGCTGAACGAAAGCAAATCAACCGGTAAAAGAGTAGGACAAATATTTGAAGCGTAGGCCCCGCAATTACCTGGTGCAAATGGTGAAAAAGTTGTAAAACCGGTTACGCTTGTTGTCCATACACCCGCACTACCTCCTGCAGCTGCATTAGTTGAAAGCTCTGTCCATGCTCCTCCCGTATAGTGGCCAACCACAATCGGGTTCAATGTCCTGTTAAAAGCAGCCGCTTCATTGGCAGTATTCCATTGCATAGTAAGTGTAGAACCGGTGACAGAACCGCCCGCATGCTTTGTTATATCATATTGTGTATTTACAACAAACATGGGCGATAAAGGCGCATATATAAATGTTGGCGAAACATTTACAGCAAAAGAGTCTGTAGCACCGTTGGAATAATTAATGGTCAATGGAGTATAACTTGTAGCAGAAGCTCCAATGGGATAAACAAAACCTGTAGCCAAAGGCACAAGATGTTTTAATACGCCTGTGCCACTTGTGATAACATACTGTGATGAATTATAACCTGCTATGGCATTGGCGGGCACTAATATTGTTCCGGAGTTGACAGTAAATTTTGCAGTTGAGCCTGTAAAGGTTAAAGTGCTTGGGTTGTATCTGCCACTGGTCAAGGTAACTCCACTGTTGTTGCTTATAGAGGTGGTGATTGCTCCTGTAAGCATGTTGCCTACAAGATTGGAAGAAATCGTTTGAGCGATAGAGCCATTAAAATAAATGTTGGCCGAACCGTTCGAACTGGTTCTTGTTAATGATGGAGTATAGGTTCCTGAATTTATAGTAAGATTCTTGCCAATATATAAATTACCTGTTGGTGTATTAGCGCTGCTTGCCAATGTTAAGGTTGGGTTACTGGTAGAATAAGTGGCATTAGAGCCATCAATATTTACATTACCCAACACATAAGTGTTTGTTGTGACTGCATAAGTAGCAAAACCCCAATTACCTGCGTAAACATTTAGGTCTCCATCTATATTGAATGTACAGGCGGCACCTGTTGTTATTTGAAGTGGGGAAGCTGCGCTACCGAGACTACCTAAGGTAAGATTGCCACCTACATTTACCGTTGTTGGAGAGCCTGCCCCCCAATTTGACCCAAAAAACTTAGGACTTCCAGACAAATTAGGATTATGGAATATCAAATTACCAAATTTGCCTGTGCCTCCAGGTGTTGCAGCAGTTACTCCATTACCGGTAAGAGCACCACAACCTGTTACATAGGCTGTAGAAGCTGTATTCCATGTGGCAGCAGGAATGTATGCATTGGTGGCTGAACCACTTCCATTATAGTTATAGTAGCCGGTTGAACCAAACCCCAGCTGTATATTACTAAGACCAGACATCTGACCACCAGTGTACGTATTACTAAGTGTGCCGTTTATGCATAGATTACCTGCAGTATAGGTAAGAGAACCTGTGCCTCCTGTTATACTAATGGTGCTACCGTTATCAACTTTACACGCCCCTGCCCCGGTAGTAGTATTCAGGGTAATTCCACTTGTATTTGCGATGTTTAAATTATAATAATTAAAAGAAGGAATGGTTTGCTGGGATGTACCATTAAAGCTTATGGTACCCTGGCTGGCAGCAGTAAAACTTCCAGGTGTAAATGTACCTGCAACCCCCGCTGTACCAGAGGGAAAAACTCGAGTACCCGAAGTACTCCCGCTTAGTTTAAGATTATAATAATTGGCAGCAAGGATATTCTGATATACCGGCGTAATTCTTTGCTCTCCATATTCTACAGTGCTACCCGTACTTAAAATTCCTAATGTAGAGGGAATAGATTGGGTCTGAAATTTCAATGTAGCGTTATTGAGTACATCCACAGGGCCAGTGTAAGTGCTATCAGATTTAAAGAGAAGGGGATTTGTTCCATCTCCAATTATGAGCTTCGAAAGTGTATTACTAATAGTCCATGCTTTTGCCATTGTATCGACAGGAATGGCAATCATTTGGAATGTTTGATACGGACTTGTAAAATCATTCGGCTGCTGGAAACTTGTAGCATCATACCAGCTATCTTCTCTTGTTACGTCCACTGCAGGATAATTGTAATATTTATCAGCAATGTATTGATAGCCTGAACTACCTACAGTACCGTATTTTGTACCTGATGAAATACCAACATCTGCTAATGTGAAAGTTGAATTAATGTTGGCCCCAGATCTTGCGTTAGGTGGCACAGGTGTTCCCGGAGTACCAACATCAAACGTTACATAAAATGTATAAGATTTGCAGCCTGTTAAAGAAAGAGGTAAATAGGTTCCCGAAGAAAAGGGTATGCTTCCTCCGACTGTGAGTGGAGTAGAGCCTTGGGTAGAACCTAACTGGTAAACCGGGGCCGATGTAGTGAAGGTTGTTCCGCCTGTTGAATCAACCCATAATTTGAAGTTTTTAAAATCATTGGTGCTGTTTGTAGTATACAGATATCCGTAAGGGGAAGTAGTAGAACCGGCATTAAAACTAAAGCCTGTAAAGGTTGTGCTACCACCATAAGGTGTAACTATGAAACTTGCTACTACCTGGTTTGGATCATTTTTAGAAACAGTATTTTGAACGGGTTGATTAGAAGCAATAAGAACATTTGGAGTTAGCAGATTTACTTCATCAGCTCCCATATAGGGCCAATTCCTTATATCGCCGTCAATGTCTGTAGAAATATTTAATGGATATCCTCCACCTGTAGTGATTTGCGTACCCTGGTAATTAACATCATCTGCACAAGATGTAAGTTTAAGGTGCAATTCAGTAGTAGAAACAAACGTTACCGCAAATGATTTTGAATTACAATCTTTGGTACAGGGAGATGTTCCTTGCCACGTAGTAAAAGCTGAAATATTATTCGCCGGAATAGCTCCGCCATAATTTCCTGCGAAATATTGGGAATACCCCGAATTGCCTGCTATATCGAAAATATTATAATTAGATGAAGCCAAAGCTCCCCCTCCAAAAAAGACCTGGTAATGATACCTGTTTGCAGAGGTACTGGAATGGGTGGTACTATAGTTTTTGAAAATATTGTTTACTGAATACAGGCTTACACCAGATGTAGCCAGAGCTGCTGTGTTGGATGCACACTGATCAGAAAGGTAAATAGAATTGTAATAAAAATATACTGACCCTGAACCAGAGAATCTCGCCCCATATGTCTGGGCATAACTGGCGCTACCATTTGACTGTGTATAAGCAATTTTTGACACCCAGTTATTATAAGCATAAACGATGCCACTCGTGAGTGTCATATGCATTCCTATTGCACAGTTGGTAGCATTGGAAGCCTGGTAATTATTATAAACATTATTTACATTATTTTTATATACACTGCATGTGCCGCTTGTTCCGTTCAGGTAAATGCCAATAGTCTCACCGTTGTTAGTGGTTCGATAATATTGAACACATTGTACCGTATTGCCTGAAACTTCAATACCACTTTGATTATCACCCCTGATCCCATACGTTTGCCCTGCGTTGGAAGTGATCTGCACAGTACCACCAATGCTTCCAATCGTTCCGCTGCTTCCTATTACGCAGTTCTGAATTTTGCAACCCACATCACTACCACTGGAATTGTTTAGAATGATACCTTTATAAGCAGTTACAATGGTAATTGCCTGGTAAGTATTTCCTGAATTCAAACCTGAATTACTGTTTTGGTAAACAGCTATGCTGTTATAACTGCTAAGGCCTGTAACCGAATTTAGATTTTGGAGTGTTATTGTGCAGTTCTTTATAGTGTTGTTCTGAGCGCCATTTGCACCGTTGTTGATTATATAGTAACCATACTCCATGAATTTAAGCATAGCAGTGGCAATAGAAGTACCCGAGCTAACAAAATTTCCTGCTGGCGATGTTGCTGTATTTTCTTGCAAGTCAATGCCATCAAAAGTAATATTGTCTCCTCCATTAATTGTGAGGATCGCATCAGAATTATTGGTCGACCCCTGCCCTGGCTTTATAGTTACTACACCTGAAGTATAAGAATCTTTTTGAAATATAATTGGGTTGGCAGGTGTGCCTGTAGCTGTTATAATCACCCCCCCATTTGTAATGGTATAAGCAGTAGGTACTCCAGGCCCTAATACGGCAGGGCCATTCACAAAAGTCTCCGTATAGCCGGGAGGCATCATAAAAGTTACACCACCAGCGCCTGCTCCATTTGCATTCAGGTCAGCAATCGCAGCTGCAAGACTGGCATAATCAGCTGTATGAGAATTATAGCTGGTGATATACTTCGTCCCGGTTAGCTGGGCAAAGGAAGAAACTGGTGCCAGGAAAAATATGGCAATAATGAAGGGTAGAAGTATTTTCTTCATAGCATGTAATGTGCGGTATGTACCGCAAAAGTCACCTTGTTAAAACAGGGACAGTTAATAATCTTGGTCTTTAGTAAAGTGTGTTGGTATTAAATAAGAAATCAAATCGATGACTCTACTATGGCTTGGCTCGTTATGCACGAAATTATTTTTATTTGACGGTATTTGTCCGAAGACAATGAGCTTTTTGCGCAATCGTTCCCGAAAGGTCAATACTTTAAGGAAACAGCAGTAAAACAGTTCTTTTACGGCTGTTATGCATTTGAAGCTTGAAATAAGAATAGACAGCAAAAAGCATTTCAAACAAAAAAAGCGGCCGGTATGAACCGGACCGCCATTGTTTAGGGGTCAGAGCTTTGTTCGATTTTAATCGGGGATATTAAAGATCCCAAGGGTTGTTATTCGTTTATATCATGCTTTACAATTTTGCAAAGCGTACAATTTGTACAAGGCCATTGTTTTGATATTTCAAAGAATATATACCGGCGGGTAGAGAAGCCGTGTTAACAGTAGTTTGTGTTGCGCCTGCTGTTACAACATATTCACCGGCTTTGCTTCCCGCAGCCGTATAGATGGTTACTGAAGAGCCTGCAACAGCTTTTTCATGCGTGATAAACAGGCTATTGCGAACCGGGTTAGGGAATATCTCTACCGTTCCTTTTGCCTTTTTAAAATTCAATGCTATTACCTGGCTGTACTTAGACTGACCGTCATTACTTATTATTTTTAACCGGTAGTACACTATACCTGCGACAGGTACCGATTTGTCATCAAAACCATATTCATTTTGTCCTGATATATTTTTTGCGGCAATATTTCCAATACCATCGAAATGGGAACCATCAAGACCTCTTTCAACTGTGAACTCTTTTACATTCACTTCCCTGGTAGTTTTCCAGACAAGTTGACTGATGCTGCCGTTGGCTTTACCACTGAAAGAAAGCAGGTCAACAGGAAGAAGGGTACAACCCAGGTTTGGACCAAAAGCACTGCAATTGCCGGGTCCAAAAGGAGAGAATGATGTAAACCCGGTTGCAGTTGTAGTATACGGACCGGCTCCAACAGCTGCTGAAAGGGTTGAAGTTTCTACCCAGGCACCAGCCGTATAATGGCCTATTACAAGCGGGCTATTGGTACGCTGAAACCCGGATGCTTCATTAGCAACATTCCATTGCATGGTAAGTGTTGCGTTGGTAACCGTTCCGCCCGAATGCTTTGTAATGTCGTATTGTGTATTGACAACAAAAGACGGCATTGCAGGTGGATAGGTATATGTTGGCAATAGGTTGACAGCGAACGAATCAGCAGCACCATTAGTATAGTTTAATATCAGTGGGTTATAGCTGGTGGTGGAAGTACCTACTGGAAAGGTCCAGTTTGTAGAAAGAGGAACAGCTTGCTTTATTATACCTGTACCGGTTGTAATAACATATTTAGCAGATGTATAACCAGCCGTGGCTCCCGGATTTAATATGGACCCGGAAGGAACGGTAAATAACCCGCCTGTACCAAAAGTAAGTGTAGTAGGATTAAACCTACCGCTAACAAGCGTGAGACCGGCAGCATTATTGAGTGTAGAAGCAAGGGTGCCCGAGGAGACAGTAAGCATATTGCCTGCACTGTTTGAAGTGATGGTCTGTGCAGCCGAACCATTAAAAACAATAGTTCCTGTATTACCAACTGTAGTAATAACAGGCGTATTAGTAGTAGCTGTAAATACAAATTTGCCCGCTACATTCATTGTTCCTGTGCCAGAACTACCAAAGGAAAGCGTTGGTATCGAATAGCCAGATACAGCAGACATTGAGTCCACGATCCTGAAATCGTTTTGTACCGTTAGAGTGTAAGTACCATTGTTGAAGAGCCAATTACCACAATTAAGATTAACATACGACGCTATAATAGTAGTAGCACCAGAACTTGTAAATATCTGTACCTGGCTGCCATTTGTTCTGAGTAATGTAAGTGTCCCCTGGATAGTTGTAGTACCTGAGAAACCGGTGAATAGCTTCATTGATCCTGTAGAAACCGAACCATTATCATAAATAAAATTGCCATATCCTGCCGCTGTTGGTGCACCAACAGCACCTATTTGAGTGGCGGAGGTAACAGATGTTATCTTAAGGTTAGAAGCAGCATGCCAGGTTGCGGCTGGTATTTGTCCATTCTGACCGGCAGTGCTGGTTAAAGTGCCCGAAAGAATATAGTTACTGCCGCTGCCAAATGCAAGTGTGCTTGTTGTATAACCTGCAGCAAACGCAGTAAATGAATTAGAAGAGTTATTAATTGTGCCCGTTCCTCTTACCACAAGGTTGCCCGCGGTATAGGTATAAGAAGTAGCAGCACTTATAGTAACACCAGAGTCAACCGAAACGCAGCCCGTTTCAGAACCAGGAGTTGTTATGGACAGTGCATTAGCACTTGTATTATTTATATTGAAAATATTGAAATTGAAGCTTGATTTTATTCGTTGCTGAATATTTCCATTAAACGTTATTGTTGATGAAGCTCCGGCATGCACGTAATTACCACCTCCGAAAGTAGCACTGGAGGTAAACTGGGCTGCTACACCAACAGTAGTATTGGGAAGTGTAATACTATTAGCACCCCTTGTACCAGTCAATACAAGATTATAATAGTTGGCAGTTATTACTGTTTGGTTAAAGGCACTGTCATAAGTAACCGTACTTCCTGTAGCAAGTGTACCCAAAGTGGTAGGGATGCTTGCAGTCTTGAACACAATGTTTGCGTTGTCGAGTACATCCGCAGTTCCAGTATAAGTCTGTTGCACGTTGAATTTAACTGCCGTAGGCGTAACTAAATTGTTCCCTACGATCAGTTTCGAAAGTGTGCCAGTGATCACCCATGGAGTTTCCATGCTGTCAACCGGGTTCGTTATCATTTGGAAAGTATGATATGGTTCTGTAAAATCACCGGTATAAATAATCGTATCTGCAGCAGTAAGGTATGGAGGGATGGGCACATACCAGGTACTGCTATAATTTACGTCCTTAAGAGGGAAATTGTAGTATTTATCAACTATATATTGATACCCCGACGCCCCGGTAGAACTGGTAGCCTTTACTGGGTTAGAAAAAGTGAAATTGCTTGTTGTATTATTCAGGTTGATGTTATCTCCTGAGGTTGCTACTCCAACAGCGCCAATATCTGCAGTTACAAATACATAATAAGTTTTACACTTGGTTAAAGTATAAAGATTAGTAGCGCTAAAGGTAAGCGTACCGCCGATTGATGGAGCCACAGTAGTGCCGGGGCCTGTAGAGATAAGCTGCTTTGAAGTAACACTGTTATAAGTACCATTAATGCTATCGATCCAGACTTTGAAATTTTTAAAATCGTTCTGGGTATTCTGGGAATATCCGGGAGGATTATCAGAACCAGTGATTACAGTTATGGACTGAAAAATAGCATCTGCATTATTTGCAGTAACAATTACATTATAGAGGACCTGGTTTGTCTCGTTTTTGGCTACTGTGCCTACAAGCGGTTGGTTCGGACTGATGGTAACATCAGCAGTTGCTTCCACTTCATCAGCACCAATAAAAGGATAGGTTCTTTTTACTGGGTTAAGACTGCTGTAATCAATGTCTACAGAATCTAATCCTGTAATGGCAGGATATACCCCGTTTATAAATACACCCTGATAAGTTGGGTCCAGCGTACAGGCAGCAAACTGAAGGTGAAGGTCAATGCTACCTGCTACGATACTTTTAAAACTGGTGGTCATCTGTTTGGAATTGGCATCAGAACCGGTGGCCGTGCGCCATGCACCAATCAATGCCACATCCCCGCTTTTATAACCGGTATAATACTGGCCTCCGGAACCGGTTGTTGCCATATCATAATTATTATAATTAGAGCTGTTGAAACTGCCGGAATTATAATAGACCCCATAGTGTTTTTTTGAAGAACCGGTAGCAAGATCAACCTTAATAATATTGTTTTGAATATTAAGCTTTACATTACTTGTAGACACTGCAGCACTGCCATAATTAAGGGTAAGGGATGAATAGATGGTTGAGCTTGGGGTAGACATGTAAATAGAATTAAAATAAACATTTACAAAGCTGTTTGCCACACCATCGATATTCAAACCAAACAATTGAGGTCCGCCGAGACTACCGGAAGTAAAAATATTATAAAGGAAATTATTATACATATTTACAATCGCTGCCGCATTTACAGTACTAATACTTACCCCATGTATGATGTCACTGGTACTTGGTCTATATCCAACTATATCATGTATAGAATTTTTATAAATAGAACTGGTGCCAGACGCATTTTGCAGCCAAATGCCCTTTCCTATACCAGAATTGCTGCTGTAATACCCCACATTTTTTACTTCGCAATCATGTATCGACACACCACTCATATTTGTAGCTTCAATACCTACCGGTCCCGCAAAATTTGTGCTGATAGTACTTCCTATATCTCCAGTCACATTACCACTTCCAATAATACAATTTAAAACCTCGCAGTTTATATCTGGCCATGATGTATTACTATTATTTAATGCAATGCCTCTATAGGTGTTTGTAACACTAATACCATCATAAACATTATAAGAATTGGCACCTCCAACTGATGCCGGACTTGAAGCGGTGTTTTGATAAATCCCAACACTTGCTCCTGATGCTGTAGCTCTATTTAACGTTATCTTGCTATTTTTAATGGTATTATGCTGTGCTCCATTATTGACTGAAGCGTTTCTTAAATAATACCCGTATTTAAGTGTACTGCCTAATGCAATAGTTACATCGACACCGTTAAAAGTTATGTAATCTGCTCCAACAATTTCAATACCCGCATTATTAGTAACAGGGCTATTAGGTGTAGTGGTTCCGGTACCCGGCTTAACAACAGCATGATTCGAACTGGTAACCACACCATTGTTCACCTGGAAAATAATAGGGTGGGTTGCATCATTGTTAGCGGCAGTTAATACGATTGCACGGGGATTCTCTGTACTGCTAAAGCTGGCATCAATGTTATAGATAATGCCTCCGGCGGGAAGAGGGTTGGTAGCGTTCAATGCAGTAATGGCCGCATCAAAAGTAGTGTAAGTCTTGCCAGCGCCAACTGTATAAGTTGTCTGGGCAAACACTCCAATAAATCCGAAACATAAACAAACTAAGAGGACTAATTTTTTCATAAAAGTATCTTTAAAAAGACGTTATATAATCGGGAAGGGTATTCTGTGATCTTAGGGTATCGAACCGGGCCGCGAAATCGTTTTTATATCAATTCTGCCTGCTTCACCTCTTTTCCCCGAACTCTTGAAAGATATAATTTTTTTCCAATATGCAGACAAAAACTTTGCTTGCTGCCACTGCCCTTTATCTTTTATCGCTCTTTATCTAAATATTTGCGTTGTCCAGATACAGTTATTTCAGTTCCTGTTTTATTAGCCAAAATAAAAAGCAATCTCTAAACTCCCTGAAATATAGTGCAAATTTAACCCGGTAAAGCTGCATTGGGAAGCATTTGAACATTCATTTCTGCGCAAACGCATTCGGGAACGTTTGCGCATATTTACCGGCACATGTTGCATTACACTTGCTTTTAATGTGTCAATAATTATGGGCTTTTGAAGCCAAAAAACAAGTTTCGTTCTTGAACCCCGCAAACGATTGCAGTATTTGCTTTTTTGACATGCCCTGGGTAAATAAGAGTAAAGCGCCGGACTGTTTTTTGGATATTTTTACAAGAATTTTAAAAAAATCTAATCTTAAGCGGCAGCCCATGAATAAAAGAGAACCGGGGATTGGTATTACATCTCAAAGTTCTGAGAAAGCACCCGAACCAGTAAAACAAAAAGAGGAATTACGGATCATTTTTATGGGAACACCAGAATTTGCCATAGCATCGCTTGATGCTTTATTAAATGCTGGTTACAATATAATTGCTGTTGTCGCTGCACCCGATAAACCTGCAGGCCGCGGTATGCATTTGCAGCAAAGTGCGGTAAAACAGTATGCTGTTTCGAAAGGATTAAAAATATTACAACCAGAAAAACTTAAGAATCCTGGCTTTTTAGACGAACTAAAAAACTTAACCGCCGATTTGCAGGTAGTAGTTGCCTTTCGCATGTTGCCCGAACAGGTTTGGAATATGCCGGCAATGGGAACCATCAATGTTCATGGATCATTGCTTCCCCAATATCGGGGTGCAGCTCCAATTAACTGGGCTATTATAAATGGTGAAAAAGAAACGGGCGTCACCACTTTTAAATTAAAGCATGAAATAGACACCGGAGACATTCTCTTGCAGGAAAAAATAAGCATCAGTGAAAATGAAACGGCGGGTGAGCTACATGACCGCATGAAAGTTATTGGCGCCCAATTACTGGTAAAAACCGTCAATGAGTTAGTGAAAGGAACACTAATAGAAAGACCGCAGGATTTAAGTTATAATCAGCTTCATCATGCGCCTAAAATAACTACCAATACCTGCAATATTGACTGGAAGAAAACAGCTGTTGAAATTCACAATCTTATTCGCGGTCTCTCTCCTTTTCCCGGTGCATTTACCAGATTAAATTCAAAAAAAATAAAAATATACAAGAGTGAGAAAGAAACAGAAGCTCATACGTTTGATCTGGGAAGTTATCTCACGGATGGAAAAACCTATTTAAAATTTGCCTGTGCCAATGGTTTCATTCACGCAACTCAACTACAACTGGAAGGAAAAAAACAAATGACAGTGCAGGAATTCTTACGGGGCTTTAGATTTGACAACAGTTAGCAAAAAGAAAAGCTGAGATAATTGAAAAGAGCTTTTGTTCATTACATTTACACGGTCTTCATTTTAAAAACTTTAAACCGAAGAAAATACTTTATGCTTCAAAAAGCCAGTCGCCTATTCCTTATACTCTTTCAATGCATAAGTATTTGTTATGCACAAGAAGATGTCAAACCTACCGGTGAATTATTTATATCATCTAATGGGCATTATTTAGTGCACAGCAATGGTGATCCTTTTTTTTGGTTAGGCGATACTGGCTGGCGGATGTTTACAGAACTCAACCGAAAAGAGATCAGCTTTTATTTGAAGGACAGGCAACAAAAAGGATTCACTGTGGTGCAGGCCGTGCTTGTGAACGATATGCCCGCAGTAAATGTTTATGGTGATTCTGCTTTTGTAAATAATAATATGGCAGAACCTAATGTCGTATCTGGTAATGACTCTGAAAATCCTGCACAATACGACTATTGGGATCATATCGATTATGCAATTGATGAAGCTGCGAAATATGGTATCTACTTAGCAATAATACCTGCATGGGGTAGCCTTGTAAAAAATGGCAAATTAAACAAAAGTAATGCTGCTGATTATATTCAATGGATCGCAAGACGCTACCATAACAAACCCAATATCATCTGGCTTAATGGCGGCGATGTCAAAGGGGATGAAAATCTTGAAGTATTCAATATTATCGGCAATACTATTAAGTCAGTGGATGCAACACACCTGGTAGGGTTTCATCCTTTTGGCCGAACCCAATCTTCCCAATGGTTTCATAATGCAAGATGGCTTGATTTCAATATGGTTCAGTCTGGTCATAAAGATTACAAACAGGACACAATGCTTGGCTGCGATAATTGGAAACTGATACAGGCTGATTTTTACAAGAAGCCTGAAAAACCTATAATAGATGGCGAACCCGCCTATGAAGGCATACCTCATGGATTACATGATATTAACCAGCCCTACTGGAATGCTGCCGACACAAGACGTTATATGTATTGGGCTCTGTTCTCGGGTGCTTTTGGACATACTTATGGCAACAATAGTGTAATGCAATTTTATAGTGACCATTCAAAAACAAAAGCATATGGTCCGAAGAAATACTGGGAAAGTGCCCTGGATGATGAAGGTGCCACGCAGGTGCAATACGCAAAAAAATTAATGCTATCTCACGACTATTTAAGCGGAGAACCTGCTCAATACATTCTGCCAAATAACAAAGGCACACAATACAATTACCTTGTGGCTACAAAAGGTAAAAATTATGCTATGGTATATACTTATACAGGTGCTGAATTTGAAGTTGATATGAGTAAGGTGACCGGAAATTTATCAAGGGCGTACTGGATTGATCCACGTTCGGGTAAAACAACTTCTGTTGGCAAACTTCCAAATGATGGGGTTCTCATATTCGAGCCTCCCGGTGGTGCACCAAAAGATGGTAATGACTGGGTGCTTGTATTGGAAGCCATAAATTCAAAAAGGTAATTCAACTTGTATTAAGGAGTTAGCAATTAAACAAGAAGAGCGATGAATATAACTGTTATTGGTGCAGGAACAATGGGTAATGGCATTGCACATGTATTTGCACAAAATGGATTTTCAGTAAATCTTGTTGACATAAGTGAGCAGCAGTTGGAAAAAGCTTTTTCTGTTATTGCAAAAAATCTTGACCGGCAAATAGCAAAAGAGATCTTAACTGCAGAAGCAAAGCAGGAAACATTAAAAAACATTACAACCTATACTTCTGTCACGGCTGGCATTAGCAATGCAGGTTTAATAATAGAAGCAGCTTCAGAAAATATCGATCTCAAGCTGAAAATATTTAAGCAACTCGGAGAGGAAGCGCCAGCCGGCTGCATACTTGCTACCAATACTTCTTCTATTTCCGTTACAAAAATCGCATCAGTTACTGGTCGTGCTGGCCATGTCATAGGTATGCATTTTATGAATCCTGTACCTGTAATGAAACTGGTGGAGATCATTAATGGATATGCAACGGAAAAAGAAGTAACAGACAAGATCGTTTCCCTAAGCAAACAACTTGGAAAAGTACCTTGTGTCGTGAATGATTATCCTGGCTTTATAGCTAACCGGATATTAATGCCAATGATAAATGAAGCTATCTACAGCCTTTACGAAGGTGTTGCCAGTGTTACTGAAATTGATACAATAATGAAACTCGGAATGGCTCATCCTATGGGACCTCTACAATTAGCAGATTTTATTGGTCTTGATGTTTGCCACAGCATTTTAAAAGTATTACAGGATGGATTTGGAAATCCTAAATATGCACCCTGTCCACTGTTGACAAATATGGTAACAGCAGGTTGTCTCGGCGTTAAGAGCGGGGAAGGTTTTTATAAATATGAACCGGGGAGCAAAGAACTTGTACCCGCAAGATGACAATGGGTCAATCTTTCTTTATTGTCAAATCAGCCAACTTGTTTATCGTGAGTTTTTTAAGCATGAATAAATCATCTTTGCGCCCCAATGTCACACACAACATACCGAAGTCTGCAGTTGCAAATTACAAACAGGCAAATACTCAGTATTGCACTTCCCATTGCAGCTTCTATTGTAGTACCGCAGGTCAATTTTATTACCAATAACATTTTTCTTGGCCATCTTAATGAAGCCTCTCTTGCCGCAGCTGGAATCACAGGTGTTTATTATCTCATTTTTGCTGTAATTGGTTTTGGACTGAACAATGGGGTGCAGGCACTCATTTCCCGCAGGGCTGGAGAAAACAGGCCCGAAGAGATCGGCAAACTTTTTACACAGGGTGTTTTTATATCGCTGGTTATTGCTGCAGCCGGCATTCTGATTTCATATACACTTGGGCCAATTATTTTAAAACGTACACTCCACGATCCTGCTATCTATGAAATGGCGGTTAGTTTTTTAAAGATAAGAATATGGGGGCTTCCATTTTTGTACGTGTATCAAATGCGCAACGCATTGTTGGTGGGTACCAACAACAGCAAATACCTGATTGCAGGGACTGTTGCAGAAACGCTGACAAACATTGGACTCGATTATGTTTTGATTTTTGGTGTATTAGGATTACCGGCATTTGGTTTTAATGGTGCAGCTTATGCATCGATTATAGCTGAGGCTGTTGGTATGATAGTTGTTTTTGCAGTGGTGCATTACAAAGGTATTGGCCGCCAGTTCAGTCTTTTAAAATACAGGAAGTTTGATCCAGCAATCAGTAAACTCATTCTTACACAATCTGCTCCGCTTATTTTGCAATATGCTGTGAGTCTTATCAGTTGGGAATTTTTTTACATCCTCATTGAGCATCACGGGGCCAGGGATCTTGCTGTTAGCAATACTATGCGAAACATCTTTGGGATATTTGGCTGTGCAAGCTGGGCGTTTGCAGCTGCAAGCAATACGATGGTCAGCAATATTATAGGCCAGGGCCTGCAGCATCGTGTTATAGAACTTATCAATAAAATAACAAAGATCAGTCTCGGTATTGCAGTAGGACTTTGCCTGCTGCTTAATCTTATTCCTCATTTATTTTTAAGCATATACGGGCAGGGAGAAGAATTCGTGGTTTACGCCATACCCGTGCTACGTGTAATATCCTTTGCTTTGATATGTATGTCTTTTTCTACTGTATGGCTTAATGCTATTATTGGCACAGGCAACACCAGGATCAATCTTGGTATCGAATTGATTGCGATTATCCTCTACTGTGTGTATGTATGGCTTGTGCTTGAAAAATGGAACCTGTCAATTATTTATGGATGGCTGAGTGAATGGCTCTATTGGCTTACCATGTTCAGTCTTTCGTTTATATACATGCGATCGGGCAAATGGAAGAATAAAGTGATTTGATACTAAGTGATTTTGCTAATTTATATTATTTGTTGACAAGCATTTGAAACCCTGTTCAGCATCGTTGTGTCACTCCCTTGTATTGCTAATGATTCTATTCAGCATAAAAAAAATTACTGCCTACTCTACTATTGCAACTTCTGCAATAGCACGGCTCCCTCTGCTTTTACATCAACATCTTCCTGGCGCTTTGTCGGCAGCTTAGCCAGTTGCTGCAATACAGCTATAGCTTTTTCGTATAGCTTGTGGTAATCGTACGCTTCTCCAAGATGAAGAAAATTTGGACAATAGTATGGCTCAAGTGTTTTACATTTTTCCATATAAGCAATCGCAGTATCGATATTGGCTTCATCAAGCCTGCTGTAATACAATACTTTCACAGCAGCCTTCTTCACAGGATTAAGGGTAAGAACTTCTAAATGCCACTTGCCCAATATGCCATAAGCCTTTCCCATTGCAGGATTAGCGGCAATAGCTTTAGCAGCATGATCCCTCATAAGCTTCATTTCATCAGCAAATTTTTCTTTTTTTATTTCTGATTGTGCGATCCTGTCATATACTACCGCCATCATGTAATTCGCATCGGCACCAGATGAATCCAGCCGGAGAGCCGCATCGGCATATGCTTTAGCTTGCCTGTAAAGCTGTGTTCTGATTGCTGTATCTGTTTGCCTTGCCCCGGCAGCGCAATTTAATTCTACCAGCTTTGTATAAGCCTTTAAATTGGATGGCTGAATAAGTATAACTTCTTTATACTTGTCAATAGCTTGTTCATCTTTTAATTTTTGCTCCAGCAGCCTGCCTTTTTCCATAAGGGAATCAGGCACCTGTGCAAATAACTGCCCTGACTGTATAAGTGCTATTAAGAAAAATAATTTTTTCATCGCTGGATAGTAAACTCCCTTTATTCCCTTTCCAGTTGAAAGGACACCACTACTCCCCCATCGAAGTTTTCAATGGGTGGGTTCTTTTTTTCTAATGACACAAAGACCGCCTGTACCTCTTTAAACATTTCCATTACTGCATAGCACATTTCCATTACTACGGTTTCGAGTAATGGTGTTGTTTGTGTCATCCTTCTTTGAACCAATGCAAACAATGCTTCGTAATTAATTGTTTCTTCCAGTTGTGTAACAACTTCGGGCTTAGGCATATAATGTACATGCAGGTTAACTACAAAAGCGTTGCCCAGCACTTTTTCCTCTTCATAAAGCCCGTGAAAAGCATGGAAGGAAAGATCTTTTAGTTGGATGGAAAGCATGATGATTAATGTGATAATTTGGAAATGTAATAATTTGTTAGTGTGCTGACGAAATACAACATCGCTAAGTTAAGCTCCATAGAGTTGTTGCGGTAAAAGTGAGTGACACAACAAAAGTTCAATTTATATTCTATAGCCGGTTACCAAATTTTCTTCTTTAACTTAAAGATTAAAGTAACATTGAGTGAACGCGAAGTTTTTTGACTTTTGCCTGTCCGTCCGCCAGGCGGGCATTTTTACTTTTTACTTAATGCGGATGGTGTTCGCCCAAATACCGCTCCGCATCTAAAGCTGCCATGCATCCACTGCCAGCAGCGGTTACCGCCTGCCTGTAAACTTTATCTTGCACATCGCCTGAGGCAAATACTCCGGGCATATTTGTTTTGGAGGTACCCGGAACTGTTTTTATATACCCTGCATCATCCATGTCGATCCAGTCTTTAAAAATATCGCTATTGGGCTGGTGGCCTATTGCCACGAAGAACGCACTGACTGGAACGGTTATTTCCTGGTTTGTTTCATTGTTTTTTAATCTTACAGACTCCACTTTATTATCCCCCAATACTTCGACGGTTTCACTATGCCAGTACACCTGTATTTTGGAATTAGCAACTACCCTGTCCTGCATTATTTTACTGGCTCTCATTCCATCGGGGCCTTTGCGGACTACCATATGAACTTTTGAGCAAATGTTGCTGAGATAAAGGGCTTCCTCACACGCAGTATCACCGGCTCCCACTATCGCCACTTCCTTTCCACGAAAGAAAAAGCCATCACACACCGCACAGGCACTTACCCCGTGCCCGTTAAGCCGTTGTTCACTTTCAAGGCCAAGCCATTTAGCAGAAGCTCCTGTAGAAATAATAACAGCATCAGCGCTTAACCATTGTTCCTCGTCCACCTCCACCTTATACGGTTTTGCAGAAAAGTCAACCTTTGTAACAATACCAAAACGGATATCTGCACCCATACGTGCAGCCTGCCGTTCAAAATGCTCCATCATTGCCGGCCCCTGCACACCATCCATATACCCGGGATAGTTTTCCACTTCTGTTGTAATAGTTAACTGCCCGCCCGGCTGAATACCTTGATAGAGCACAGGTTTTAAACCTGCACGTGAAGCATAAATAGCTGCCGTGTATCCTGCAGGACCGCTTCCGATAATCAGGCAGTGTACATGTTCCTTTATTTCCATTTGCTAAAGAAAAGAATTTGATAATTAAGAGCCGCAAAGTTGTATGTATTGGGGCAAATAAAATGTTACGGTTGACGGGTGGGGATAAAAGTAGCCGATCACACTCCTGTATTGACCCCTGAAAGGGACTGACTCCAACTCAACCATGTCAAATGTTTCAACTTTTCGGATATTAAGTGTGTGATCACACTCCTGTATTAACCCCTGAAAGGGTCTGACACCAACTCAATCATGCCAGATGCTTTCATAGCTCGCAATAATTGTGTAGAGACGTATGCTTTCCGCATTTGGATACCAGGGTGTGATCACACTCCTGTATTGGTCCCTGAAAGGGTCTGACCCCAACTCAAACATGCCAGATACTTTCATAGCTCGCAATATAAGTGTGTGAGAC
>JADMIO011089363.1_pt1 | contig 25107 bp, 18 predicted proteins | sample 8958161 | NCBI WGS metagenome assembly JADMIO01 (sample SAMN16585339, study PRJNA669376) | soil metagenome | isolation source: Crop rotation soil | place: USA: Cullars Rotation, Alabama | collected 2011
GCCGCCGGCGGACCAGCCGCCGAGGCCGGCGGCGCGCCTATTCGATCCGAATCTCTACCCTCTCGAGTCGGTGCGGCATCGTGATCACCACCGATCCATCACGGACGGTCCACTGATCCCACTGTAACGAATGGGAGCCTTTCTTCACTACTGCCTGAAGGAGGAGCCATGAACAGAATCGCGAGGTTACTCGCCATCATTGCGTTCGTTTTGTCCCCGACGGCGTACGCTGCCTTCACCGTCGTGGCCCCGGGCGTCAACGCCGGAGTCGGTGTGGCGGCGGATCCGTCCGGCAATACCGTCTATTTCACGGAGTGGAACACCGGCTTCTTGAAGCGGATCGATCTGGCGTCGTCGCCCGGTTGCGCGCCGTGCCCGGTGGTGCCGGTCCTCGGCGGCTTCAGTCATCCGCAGGACGTCGCGCTCGATGCGGTACACAACGTCGCGTATGTGACGACGCGCGACGATCCGGGGACGACCGGCGCCTTATGGCGGGTCGACCTTTCCACGAGCGCCCGCACTCTCATCACCTTCAACCTCGGCGCGCCGCATCAGATCGCGCTCGACGTGGCGACGAATTCGGCGTACATCGTCGGATTCACGTCCGGCCGGCTCTGGAAGGTCAACCTGGCCACCGGCTCGAAGTCGACGGTCATCAGCGGACTGACCAGTCCCGTCGGCGTGACGCTCCGCGCCGACCGCACGCGGGCGTATGTGACGGAGCAGGCCGCGTCAGGACGTCTGGCCGAGATCGACGTCGCCACGCATACGCGCATCCGCAACGTGGTGACGGGATTGACGCAGCCGTTCTATGTGAGCTGGACCAATCCGGCGGAGCTGGCGCTTTATGTGGTGGAGCGCAATCCCGCCAACGACGTCAGGCGGGTCGACCTCGGCTCATCGACCACGGTGACGCCGTTCACCGGATTGCCGTCGAATCCGTCCGGCATTTCCGTGAACGCGATCGGCGGCGCCGCCTACGTCACGACGAATTCGAACGTCATCCGCCTCGATCTCGGTGCGCTGGCGATCGGCGAGCCGGTATTCCTCGGCGTCGGCAATACGCCGTCCACGTCGATCTCGGCCCTCGGCTATGCCAACACGACCTCGTCGGCGCCGCCGTATTTCAATGCCACCGACGCGCCGTTCGGCGGGACATTGAACATCTTCGGCAATCTCCAGAACTTCCGACAACTCGGCGCCACGCACTATCGCGTCAACGTCAATGACGGGACGACCACGACGTCGCTCAAGCTGTCGTGGAATACGACGCATTACAACATCACCACGGGGATCTTCGAGCCATTTCCCGTGGCCCCCATTGCGGCCGGCGACGATCGATACTTGATCTCGACCGACTATTCGGACGGCACCACTCCCGATCTGTCGTCGCGCTGGTGGCCGCCGTTCCTGATGATGCGCTGGCCGAGCGGCGTCAACGGGACCTACACGTTCTCGGTCGAGATCCTCAAGTTAACCGGCACGACATGGACGGATCTCACCGGACTTCTCCCCGCGGCGAAAAACAAGCTCGTTCTCAAGATCGATAATGATCCACCCGATGTCGATCTCACCGCCATTTACCGCCATGGCGTACCGGCGCCGCTCGCCGTCTGCGATCTTCTGACGACGCCGGCGTTCCCGCCCGCGACGCCGCTCGACTTCAGGATCAAGGCGTTCGATGCGAACGGCCACCTGCTGAGCTACTCCGTCACGGCATACTTTGGACATCTCAGTCCTCCGGTGACCGTCTTCGCCGACACCTTCGTGCCCGGGCACGTCGTGGGAGGATCACCGCATCTTTGGACCGGACCTCCAAGCCTGCGCACCAACGATCCCGGCGGTCCGCTTCCGAGCGGTTGGACGCCGCCCTGTAACTGCGCTTACACGTTCATCCTCGATGTGTGGAAACGGACGATCGACGGCAGCAACTACATCATCCGCGCCGAATCGCATCAGTCGATCACGATCATGAACGCCGGTGCGCCAGGGACGACGTGTCCATAAAGAAAGGAGGAACCGAGATGAAACGCTTGACTGATTCGATGAAGCTCGTCCTGACGGTCGCGGCACTGTGGGCCCTTCCGTGCCTGGCGCAAGTCAGTACGTTTGTAACCGTGACCGACCATTCCGAGGAGGCTCTGAACTGGTGCGGCGCGGCCACCGGCCAAATGGTGGTCAGCGGATATCCGGGCGGCCCGTGCGTGCAGGTCCAGGCCGACGTGTGGGATGCCATTCAGGCGGCCAAGGTGGAGACGAGTTGGGATACCGATCCGGCCGGACTGAAAGCGGCAATGACCACTCTCTGTCCGCTGCCGCCGGGCGGCGTCTGGTCGATCCACGCCGATCCGAGCGCGCCGGCAATCATGCACGCCGCGGCAAAGTGGATGAAGTTGCGTCATTATCCGGTCGCGGCCGTGTTGAACACGAATCCGCATAATTCGCTGACCACGCATCACGAGCATTGGGTGACGATCACCGGCATTGTCACGGATATCGATCCGACCACGAATCCGTCGGTGACCCTGCAGTGGGTGCTCATCTCCGATCAGCCGGCGAGTTTCGGCGATCCGGTGGTCGATCGTTTCCTCAGCGGCGCACAGTGGTACAGCGAATTTCAGGCGGTGGTGAATCCGGCGAGCGCCTACAACGGCAAGTTCGTGGCGCTGATCGAGCCGCCGCAAGTGCGGGGCACTGCGAAGGCCCCGACCCTTCGTCGAAGTGGCGCGGTCATCTCGGCCGCGCGAGCGCTCGCCGCGGCGAAGAACGCCGTTCGGTCCGATGCGCTGCGGCGGGTGGAAGCGTTCCGCGAGATCGGGCAGATGGAGCCGGGGGAGCCGATTCTCGTCAACTCCCCGCGCGGCGATTACTACATCGTGCCGTATGCAAAGCCCGGCTACGATCCGTCGATGGCCGTGCTGATCAACGCCTACGACGGCGTGCTGCTCGAGGCGGGGCGATTCGCCCCCCGGCGGTGGCTGTCCGAGAAGGAGGCGGTCGATCTCGCTCTCGGCGTGTTGAAGCGCCCCGATCGTGGCGCACCGAAGGCGAGACGGGTGCTGTCCGAGCGCGACTCGCCGTACTTTCCGGCGTGGCGCGTGAGCGTCGACGGCGCGGAAGTGGTCGTGCAGAACAACGGCCAGGCACGCCGCGATTAGTCAAGCGCGGGGACCGGTCACTCCGGTCCCCGCGTCATCTCCAGACCCACGAAAACGATCACTCTTCGCGCACGCTCAGCCACTTGCGCTGGTACGCGAATGAGATCGCCAGCAGCAGCACGCCCAGCCCGACGAAGGTGCGGTAGGGAAGCCGCCGAGGCCGGTGGCGCGCCTATTCGATCCGAATCTCCACCCTCTCGAACGGTCCGGCATCGCCGCGATGTTCTATACACCAACTGCAATCATGATGAACATGGCGAGCCCGGTGAGCGCTAGGAGCAGGGCACTACCGTTCAGAAGCATTCCCAAAGCACTAAGTTCGAAGACGCTTGATAGCTCAAGACGATCGGCAAGTTTGTACGTATTTTCGCGGACGATTTTCCATAGTATTGCGCCCCATCGAAACAGAGCAGCGAGAGCAAAACTAATAAGACACGGCAGAGCGAGAGCCCAACGTGCCAACGCGAGATCCGATCTTGTGAAATAAAAGCGGGGCATCCGGGAATCGAGTGGATAGAGGATGGTAACTCCGCCTGGTGAGATAGGCGGACGACCCGCTCCATTCAATCGAGAGAATCACATGCGGCGGCAGTGGTGGGCTGTCAAGGCCTCCTCCGCCGCTACCGCCTTGACAGCCCACCACTGCCGCCGAGAGGGGCAGTCATCGATTGAATGGAGCGGGCCGTCCTGACGGCACGTGGCCGCCACCCCGCTAAGATCGGCGGATGAACGACCGAAAACTGTACGAACAGATCCTGGGCATCGCGGCACCGTGGCATGTGGAGGAAGTCGAGCTGAAGCTCGAGAGCGGGCAGATCCTGATCCGGGTAGAGGGCTCTTCATCCGTCGACGTTTGTCCTGAGTGCGGGGAGCGACGGCCACGTTATGACACGAGCGAGAGGCGGTGGCGTCATCTGGACACGTGCCAGTATCAGACGATCCTGGTGGCCACCGTTCCGCGCGTCCGGTGCGAGGAACACGGAGTACGACAGATCCGGGTTCCGTGGTCGGAGGAGCGGAGTCGGTTCACCGCCCTGTTCGAAGCGTTGGTGATCGACTGGCTGCTGTCGACCGAAAGCATCGCCGCTGTGGCCAAAGGAATGGGCTTGAGCTGGGAGGAGGTGGCCGGGATCCGATCACGGGCTGTAGCGCGAGGACTGAAGCGCCGAGGACCAGCGGCGCTGCCGGCTTGCATCGGAGTGGACGAGACGTCGGTCACGCGGGGACACGAGTACATCACGGTGGTCAATGCGCTGAGCGAACCGAGGGTGCTGGAGGTGACGGATGGCCGAGAGGAAGAGAGCCTGAACGCCTTCTGGAGTCAGTACTCGGCGGAAGAGCTGGCCCGGGTGGAGATGGTGGCGATGGACATGTGGGCCGCGTACATCACGTCCACGAGCAAGCATCTGCCGATGGCCGAGGAGAAGATCGTCTTCGACAAGTTCCACATCATGAAGCACCTGGGAGACGCGGTAGATCAAGTGCGGCGAGCAGAGAACCGCCAACTGCGGGCGGAGGGGGATGATCGCCTGGTCAAGACGCGCTATTTGTGGCTTACCCATCCCGACCGCTTGGAGGGAGAAGCGCGGAGAATGATCGAGATCCTGCGGCGGGGAGCGTTGAGAACGGCGCGAGCCTTTCGATACAAGGAGCACGCTTCGCAGTTGTGGGGCTATATCCGGCGTGGAATGGCCGAACGGCTCTGGCGGCAGTGGTTGCACGGAGCGTTGCGCTGCGCCCTGGAGCCTATTCGCGTCGCCGCCCGCATGATCCGGAACCACTGGAACGGCGTGATCAACGCTGCCACTTCGGACATCACCAACGCGATGTCCGAATCGATCAACTCACAGATCCAACGCATCAAGAAGCGTGCTTGCGGCTTCCGCAGCCGACCGCGCTTCCGAGAGGCAATCCTCTTCCACCTCGGCGGCCTTGACCTTTATCCCGCGTTTCCGTCTTCAATCCACACGAAAGCCTGAAGCGTCATAAAAGCTAAGAATGCCACCCGTGATCGCGTAATACCCGACAATGGCTTTAATTACCAGATCCAGGTAGAACTTGTACAGATCGACGCCAAGTTGGTACTCGCGCCAGAGCAGTTCGGTACGCGGCACGTCGTGTTGTTGCATCGGCATTCTGAGAGAATACCGCAGGCTGTTCGCAGATCACCCGTCCGAGAGCCGCTGTCAGTTTCGGAGAGGCAGGTGCAGCTTAGCGGCCCGGTTTTCAAACCGGCCCCTGCCCTCGGAGCAGGTCGCGGTAGGCCTCGATGGCGTCGCTGGTGGTGGGCTGATCGACAAGCGAGGCGAGCTGCGCGAGATCGATGCCGGGCAGCTTCTCGCTCTCGGCCACCTCCTCGTAACCGTCGCCGCGCAGGACGTAGGGCGTCAGCTTCCCACGCTCCCAGATCCAGACCTCGGCGACGCCGAGCTTGCGGTAGATGTCCAGCTTGTCGATCCCGCCGGAGGTCCAGATCACTTCGATGGCCAGGTCGGGCCGCGTTGCCCCTCGCGGGGACCGAAGATGTAGCACTCGTCGGGCTCGGCGCCTCGATCGACGGCCTTGTCCTCCAGCGTCCACGACCCGCGGACGGTGAACCGAACGCCTCGTTCCAGACACCACTCTTCGACGAGGCAGCCGATCACCGACTTGATGATCTCGTGAGTCTCGGAGGGACGCATGATCTGCAGTTCGCCTTCGAGATAGGCGATGCGAGGCGCCGAATGATCGCCCCGGATCTTCATGATCCGCTGATAGTCCGACCACGACACGTCGTGCAGGAAGACGAAGTGATCCTCCTGCGGGCGATCATCGCGGTCCGGTTCGATGGCAAGGGAATGCATACAGTGATTCTAGGCGCGCCGGCGGCTCGCCAGCTGGTCCGCCGCCGGCTCGGCGGCGGATGGACGATGCCCGCCGGCGAGGCCGCCGGCGGACCAGCCGCCGAGGCCGGCGGCGCGCCTATTCGATCCGAATCTCCACCCTCTCGAACCGCTCCGGCATCGTGATGACCACCGATCCGTCGCGCACCGTCCACTGATCGCGCGGCAGCTCCGCGCCGCCCACCGTTACGCGCGTGGCGGACCGGCCGCGCACCGTCAGGACCAAGGGCCGGGCGGGGGGGCGCCAGGTCCCCTCCGGCGCGCCGATCTCGATCGTCGTGCCGGTCGCGGCGAACCGCCGGCGCAGGAAGCCGCCACGCTGATAGTCGAAGCCGTTGCCGGCATCCTCGTAGAGCCAGCGCTCGGAGCTCCCGCCCGGGAAGAGCGTCACCTCCAGCGGCTGGCCCGGCATCTCGCCGGTGTTCTGCACCACCGGCTGGCTGAAGACGAACGCGCCGCCGCGCACGAAGAGGGGGATCGAGGCCAGCGTCACCGGCACGCTGATCCCCCGCCCGCCCGCGTAGCGCTCCCCGGTCCAGTAGTCGTACCAGTCGCCGCGCGGCAGGTAGACGCCGCGCTGCGTCGCGCCGGCCCGCAGCACCGGCGCGACCAGAAGGTCGGACCCGAAGAGGAACTGATCGTCCATCCCGTACGTCGCGCCGTCGTCCGGATACTCGAGCAGGAGCGGCCGCATGGCCGGCAGGCCACTCTCGGACGAGTCGTGCATGACCGAGTAGATGTGCGGCAGGAGCCGATAGCGCAGCTCGATGGCCCGCCGGTTCACCTCCTCGTAGTCGGCGCCGTACGACCACGGCTCCTGGTCCGGCGTGCCGAACGCGGTGTGCGTCCGCATGAACGGGTAGAACACGCCGGCCTGCAGCCAGCGCGTATACAGCTCCGCGGTCGGCGCCTCGGCGAAGCCGCCGATGTCCGCGCCGACGAACGGGAAGCCCGACAGCCCCATGCCGAGGAGCGTGGGGATGCTCGCCCGGAGCGCGGTCCAGTCGCTGACGTTATCCCCCGGCCAGAGCGCCGTGTAGCGCTGTCCGCCGGCGAACGAGGCGCGGGAGAGGACGAACGGCCGCTCGTCGGGCTCGAGGCGCCGCAGCCCCTCGTACGTCGCGCGGCTCATGAGCATGCCGTAGACGTTGTGGATCTCGCGGTGATCGGTCGGCGCCCCCTCGTTGTCGTGCCGGACGTCGAGCGGCATCGTGCCGGTCGGCGTGTCGAAGATGGCCGGCTCGTTCATGTCGTTCCAGATCCCCGCCACGCCCGCGCCGAGGAGGCCGGCGTAGAGGCTGCCCCACCAGGCGCGCGTGGCCGGCCGGGAGAAGTCGGGGAAGACGCTGCGCGTGCCGGGCGGCTTCGACCAGTCGGGGGCGTCGCCGTCCTCCGCCTTCGACGGCCACACCGGCGCCTCGTAGATCGATCCGTCCGGATTCTTCACGAAGTGGTCGCCGGCCAGGCCGGACTCGTATGGCGCGTAGCCCGCGACCTTCGGCGGATGCGGGTCGACGATGGTCACCGTGCGGAAGCCTTCCTTCCGCAGCTCGGCGATGAGGCGCGGCGGATCGGGGAAGCGCTTGGGGTCCCAGGTGAACGGCCGATAGCGGTCCTGGTAGTGGATGTCGAGCCAGATCACGTCGGCCGGGATGCGCCGCTGGCGGAAGTTGTCGGCGATGAAGCGCACCCTGGCCTCGGGGTAGTAGCTGTAGCGGCACTGGTGATAGCCGAGGGCCCACAGCGGCGGGAGCGGCATGCGGCCGGTCAGCGCCGTGTAGCGCTCGATCACCTTCTTCGGCTCCGGACCGTAGATGAAGTAGTAGTCGAGCGGGCCTCCCTCCGCGCCGAAGGCCAGCGCCCCTTCCGTCTGGTGGCCGACGTCGACGTTGCTGCGCCAGGTGTTGTCGAGGAAGACGCCGTGCGCCACGCCGTTGCGCAGGACGAGGTAGAAGGGGACGGAGACGTAGAGCGGGTCGGTGCTGGCGTCGTAGCCGAAGGTGTCGCTGTTCCACATGGTGAGGCTGTAGCCGCCCAGCTTCCAGCCGCGCTTGTTCAGCGGCCCGTTCTTCTCGCCGAGGCCGTAGACCTGCTCGTCGTCGCGCAGCCGCTTCCAGACCCGGCTGGCGCCGGTGGGGGAGAACGCCGTGCCGCGTTGCGGATCGTCTTCGTCGAGCGATTGCCCGCCGCGCGCGGCGAAGGCGACCCGGAACGGCGCGTGCCGGATGGTGACCTGCAGCGCGCTCGTGGTGATGGTCGACTGCGCGGCGTCGATGGCGAAGGCCGCCCCCGGCTGGCCGAGGTCGCGGTTGACGATCGCGTACGAATGATCGCGCCCCTCCCGCCCCGCCGGCGTGATGCGCACGCGCACTACCTCGGGCGAGAGCGCCGTGACCACCGCCACCGCCCGGGCGCTCTCGAAGCGCAGCGAGTTGCCCTGCCGCGAGGGCCGCGGCATGTCGCCGATGGCCGTCCATTGCCCGAGGGCGGGAGCGGCGAGGGCGAAGACGAGGAGCAGCAGGAGCGCGCGTTTCTTCCGCATCGGCGCATTCTATGGCGGCGCGTCGGGCGTCAACCGGCGGTCAGGACGACAGCCAGATCAGGTCGCCTTGCTCCGGAGCGTAGCTGCTCCCAGGCTTCCCGGCCAACCGGTTTCCCCACGATGATTCCGCGAAGCCGCCGGCGCTCCCTCAAGCCGAGGTAGGCTCCCAGTGTCATGTCACGCTTGAAATCGCCGGTTCGGCCGGCATGAACAGTCCGGTCAAAACGTAGGGCGGACTCTCAAGTCCGCCCGGGTGGGCGGGTTTGAGAACCCGCCCTACGTTTTCGTCAGGCAAGCTCCCGACGGCAACCGTCGGTTTTTGACTGGACATGACACTAGGCGTATTCACCGGGCAGCGGCAGGACGCGAAATAGCTCGCATGTGCTAGGCAAGCCAGTCGCGGCCATCCCATCCGACCGAGCTCTCGGCGGTATGCACCTTCCGCGCATCGGGCAGAAATTCGCCGGGCAGAAGGCTTCCGATCTCGTTCGGCGCCCAGCGCCACTCGAGCGTCACGTCTTTGGTGTTGCCGTGCGAGGTGAAGGAAACGACCCGCACGAGCTGCTTCGTCGCCACCGGGATGATCTCCAGATACGTCTCCCGGTCGAAGAACCGCAGGTCGTGGCTCGCCTTGGCCGACAGGGCGACTCCGTCGCCGTCGAAATCGAGCCAGCCTTCTCCCCGCAATGCCTCCGCGGCGGCGCGCTGCGGGCCGCTCATTTCGCGGAAGCGGTAGGGGAGCGGAAATCGAGCCTCGTCCAGCTGCAGGCCGAAGAAGGCGGTCGATCGGAGGATCATCGAGACTGCCAGGTCCGGTTCGATGAATGGCATTTCACTGCACCTTCACATCCAGGCGGGGGCTGACCTTGGAGTCGGGAATGGTCGCCGTCACCTCCGCCGTCACCGGCTTGCCGGTGACTTCGGCCAACCGAGGTTCGTGCGGTAGCGGACCGACTCCCCGACCGGCATCTACGAAGACGATACCACGATGATTCCACGGAGCGCTTTCGCGGACCGGTGAGCGCGCCGGGAAAACCGCGATCCGGTCCGTCAACCTCCCGCGAAGGAGGAATCCCATGAAGCCGCGCTCCCATCGTTCCCGCCTGCGGTCGCTCTTTGGCCTGACGCTCCTGCTGCTCGCCGCCGGCTGCGGCGGGGGAGGTGAAGGCTCAGGCCTGACCTTCTCCTCGCCCACGGCGCCGCCGGACCTCTCCAACATCGTCGGCACCTGGTCCGGCACGCAGAACGCGGTGAGCTCGACGTCCGGCAGCCTCTGCGTGCATCAACTGCTGCAGAACCAGACTGCCCGCGGCCTCTCGGAGCCGCTCCAGCTCAAGATCACCCAGCTCCTCGACAATATGGTGCTGATCACCCCCACGGTCAGCGGAAAGACGGCCGGCTCGCTCCAAGGGCGGGTCAACGGTTCGGACTTCAGCGCATCGTGGATGAAGGACACCGGCGCTCTCGGTCAGCCGACGTTCTGCTCGGGGACGAACTACGTGCTAGTGGAGAAGGGGGGAGCGCTCACCGGGCGCGTCTCATCCGGAACGATCAGCGGCACCGGCACGCGCGACTTCTACATCACGGACAAGGACCTGCGCGAGCTCGGTCTGGTGACGGTGACGTACGAATTCTCCGGCCGCAAGTAGAGCGAAGCCGCCGGCGCTCCCTCAAGCCGAGGTAGGGGAATGGCCCTCCCGCGTCCCTCTTCTGTAGGGGCGATGGCGAAGGACGAAGAGAAACCGGCCAAGAGCGCGCCGGCGGGGGGCCGCCGCCTGGGGACGCCGCTCGGGGTGACGCTCGTGCTGCTCGCCCTCCTCGGCACGGCCTACTACGCCTACTACCGCCGGCAGGCCGCGTATCTCACGGGGCGCAACCTGCGCATCCTGTCGCTGCTCACCGCGCAGACCGAGGGACAGATCCAGGGGACCGTCGACATCGCCGCGCTGAATCGCCAGGCGCCGCCGTCTCCGCTGGCGCTGCTGGGAGAGACCCTGCCGCAGATCGTCGCCCGCCGCTTCGGCACGGCCTTCGACGTCATCATCGTCGCCGACGCCGGCGGGAAAGTGCTCGCCATGACCCAGCCGCCGGCGTCGTCGTCCTCGCTGCTCTATCGCGACGACGATCCTGACGATCCCGACGCCGCGGCCGCGGCGGCCTCCGGCATCGCATCCACGCGCTCGCCGCTGGTCATCACCAACCTCGGCGTGCTCGCCGAAAAGAGCGGATGGGCCGGTGAGGCGAAGCCGCTCGATCCTGCCAGGCTGGCCAAGGCCACGGCGCACGCCACCGTGGTCTTCGACGGGGCGGAGTATCGGCTCTTCGCCCAGCCCTTCGCCCGCCAGCCGTGGATCGTGTGCGGCCTCGTCTCGGCCTCGACGTTCCGCTACGACGCCATGGCCGTCTCCGCCACGCTCGTCCTCGCGGCCACCGCCCTGGCCCTCCTGGCCGTCTGCTGCTGGCCGTTTCTGCGCATCGCCCTGACCCACCGCAGCCAGGCCCTGACCATCGGCGACGTCGTGCTGGTCGCGATCTGCACCATCGTCGGGGCGGCCGTGCTCACGCTGGCCCTGGACGACGCGATCGCCTACGCGAGCTTCTCCGCCTCGGCGGACAAGCAGCTGGAGCGCTTCGGCGCGACGTTCGATCGCGACTTCGGCCAGAACGTCGGGCGGGCCATGACGGTGCTGGCCCGCGTGCAGGGGCTCACGGCGGCGCTGCCGCCAGGGTCCATTCCGCTCCCGCGGAGCATCGCCGACGATCCGATCGTCGGCCGCTATCCCTACATCGATACCGTCTCCTGGATCGATCCCGCCGGAGAGCAGCGGGTGAAGCTCCGGAACGGAGACGCCGCGCCGCTCGTGCGCGTGGCGGACCGCCGCTACTTCCGCGACGCGCTGGCCAATCGCACCTGGACCGCCGGCGGACAACGGTACGTCCTGGAGTGGGTGCAGTCGAGGACGACGGGGGCGACGACCGCCGTTCTGGCCCGGAACACGGGGAACCCGGCGCTGCCGGTGATCGCCATGGCCACGGAGCTGGTCGACGTCACGCATGGAGTGCGGCCGCCCGGCGTGGAGGTGGCGGTGATCGACGAAGGGGGGGCGGTCGTCTATCACTCCGACAACCAGCGCATCGGGTACGAGAACTTCTTCGCCGAGGCCGACCGGAATCGCGAGCTGCGCTCGGCGGTCGTGGCCCGGCGGGCCGGACTGGTGACGGCGCAGTACTGGGGCGAGGACACGGCGATGTACGTCCGCCCGCTCACCGGCTCGCCCTGGACGCTGGTCGCCTTCCGGGCCAAGCGCCTCACGCGCGTGCTGAACGTGGAGGGGGCGCTGCTCACGCTCTTCATGCTCCTCCTCAACGCGCTGCCGTACCTCATCACCTTCATCCTCGTCCTCGTCCTCGCGCCGGGCTACCGCGCGCCCCGGCTGTGGCCCGATGCCGCGCGCGGCCCCGACTACCTCCGATTGAGTCTCATCCTTCTGGCCCTGCTCGTGCTGTTCTGGGCGAACGACTACGTGCTCACGCCATGGTCGGCGTACTTCGGCGAGGTCTTCCTGCCGCTGATCGCGCTCCTCTCGACGTATCTCGTCCTGCACCGCGTCGGCGCGCCGTGGCGGTTCCGGATGGCCTCGGCGCTCTGGCTGATCCTCTTCGCGCTCTACCTCGGCATGTGGGTCATCCCCCAGGCGGACGTCGACGCGGGCCTGTTCTTCCTCTCCGATCATCCCGTGGCCACGAAGGTCGCCCTCGTCGCGCTGGCGGTCGGCGTCGCGGGGTGGACGATGCTGCTCCTCTCCGGCCGGAGCTTCCTGAGCAGTTTCCTGAGCAGGGCGGCGACGCGCCTCGGATACGCGGCGCTGTACCGCCTTTGCGGCGTGCTGCTGCTGGTCGTCGGCGTGATCATGCCTACCACCGGCTTCTTCACCATCAGCCGGCACGTGGAGAGCGAGCTGCTGCGCAAGTACGGCCAGCTGCGCGCGGCGGCGGACCTCGAGCATCGCATCGAGCGCATCGAGAGGATGAACGTGGCCGGCGGCAACTCGCCCGACGTGCTACGCGACATCTCCACCCCCCAGCTGCACGACGCCGGCGACCCGGAGAAGGGGAGCAACGCGTTCGTGCGGACGTGGGAGCTGGTCCCGCCGCCTCTCGGCCTCGCCGCGCAGCCGGTGGAAGGACCGGAGTGCAAGACGAGCAATACCGAGGACTGGACCGTGCCGGGCAGCGCGGCGAAGTGGCTGCCGTCGCTGTACGAAGACTCCGTCGCCATCCGTCCCCTGTTCGAGGCCAGGGCGGCGGACGATCTGTGGTTCTGGTGCCTGCGGGATCGCTACGTGAAGCTGGTGCGCAAGGTCCGCTTCGACTCCGGGACGGCGGCGAAGCTGTGGCACGCCTCGCCGTCGGAGCAGCGGATCGTCCTGCTCTCCGTGGTGCCGCAGGGGGCGGCCGACTGGCAGCGCCACGCGCTCCTCCTGCTCCTCGCTCTGCCCCTGCTGGCGCTCTTCTGGTACGCCGCCGACTTCATCGCCGCGCGCGTGCTGCTCATCGACCTCGAGGCGCCGCGCTGGATGTCGGGCCTGCCGCTCACTCCCACCCTCGGCGATCACGTCTTCCTCGTGCGCCGCGACCGCGACGTGGGCCCCCTGGCCACCGGGTTCTGCGACGTCTCGCTCGCCCAGCTCGATCAGGCGAACGGATGGGACGCCAAGCTCGTCGAGCTGGACGGCAGCCAGGCCGGGCGCAACGTCCACGTCGTCGACTTCGAGTACGGCATCCATGACGACGCCGTCAACGATCGGAAGCTGGCCTGGCTGGAGCGGTTGCTGGCCCTGCCGGACCGCCGGGTGGTGATGGTCTCCGCGATCAGCATGGTCTACGTGACCGTCGTGGCGGGGAACGCCGAGCGCTGGCGGGCGCTGCTCGACCGCTTCGTCTGCGTGACGGTGGAGGAGCTGGAGCTGCGGAAGGGGGTCACCGCGAACTGGCTGGAGCACGAGACGGAGTACAACTCCTTCCTGCAGATCCTGCGCCGGCAGCTCGACCCGAAGGAGCCCCAACGGCGCCTCATGGACGAGATCAGCGAGCGCGCCGAGGCGTACTACGCGGCGCTGTGGAGCAGCTTCCGCGCGGACGAGAAGCTGCTGCTCTACCACCTCGCCCGCAACGGCCTGGCCAACGCGCGCAACCGCCGCGTCCTGCGCCGGCTCATGGCCCGGGGCATCGTGCGGCGCGATCCGAACCTGGAGCTGTTCAGCGAGACCTTCCGCCTCTACGTCCTCGACGCGGCGAAGGACGAGAAGCTCGCCGACCGCGCCCGCCAGGAGCGCCCCCCCAGCACCTGGGACGCCCTGCGCATCCCGTTCTTCGTGGTGATCGTCAGCTTCCTCCTGCTTCTTTTCGCCACGCAGAAGGACCTGCTGACCACCACCACCACCCTGGCCACCATCCTCACCACCGGCGTGCCGCTGCTGATGAAGCTCCTCGGCGTGTTCACGGAGCAACGGCTGGACGCGGGGAAATAGCCTCCGATGCGAAGCATCTTTGGAGTGCGGTGGCAAAGCCACCGCTTTCAAAGCGGCGGCTGATGCCGCCGCACTGGCGCAAGCTGCTCGAGCTGTTCCTTCTATGTGTACAATGTGTCCATGAATGCACACGCGGGGGACTTGTGAGAACCAATATCGTGCTCGACGACGACCTGGTCGAGATGGCACTGGAAGTCACTGGTGCCCGTACGAAGAAAGAAGTCGTGCATCTCGCCCTTCAGGAGCTGATACGGTCGCGCAGGAAGAAGAACCTGACCGATCTCGCCGGACGTGTCCGTTTGAGAAAAGGATTCGACCACAAGGCCATGAGGAAGCTGCGAGGATGATCCTCGTCGACACGTCGGTGTGGGTCGAGGTCTTTCGCGATCACACCGGCCGTGTAAAGGATGCGCTGGAGACCGCGCTCGACGGAGACGTGCCGGCCCTGACTCGATTTCATCAGCTTGAGCTGCTGCAGGGAGCACGTGATGAGAGGGAGTGGACTCTGCTTCGGGAGTACCTCGACACTCAGGAGTATCTCGAGTGTGGACCGGAGTCGTGGCCGGCGGCCGCCCGGATATTCTTCGATCTTCGCCGCAGGGGAAAGACGGTTCGCAGCCCGATCGACTGCTGCATCGCTCAAATTGCCATGGAACATGACGTCCTGCTCCTGCATCGCGACCGGGACTTCGAGACCATCGCTGCGGTGAGACCGCTTCGCCAGCGGCGCCTGAGCTCATAAGGTCTGGCGCTCAGACGTCGGCGGGAGCCGGTTGCGGCGAGTGGACGGAAGCAAGACGCACCGGCGTGCCGCTGCTGATGAAGCTCCTCGGCGTGTTCACGGAGCAAAGGCTGGACAGCGGTAAGTGAGGACCCGGCTCGGCGGCGCGCCTTGCATGTTTCAAACAATACTTATCGCACCATATCGCTAGCGTCACGGCGTCACGCCGGCTGCAGACTTCACCGGCTTGCCGATTGCCAGCCGTAGCGACGACCACTCCGCCCTCATCCGATCTCCTCTCCGGCACGGGCCGCTCCATCGGCGGATTCCGGATAGAGCGTCTGACGTTAGGCGGACGAAAGGCCTTCGAGTAGCCTCCGCCGCGTTTTGACGACGCGATCAGCGTGGTCCGGGTTGGCGCGGCAGAACGTCCACGACTTCATGCCAGGCCAGGAGGACCGTAATGGGTTCAAGCGGCGCAAGGCGCCTCCAGTCTGCTTTCCTCATCGCCTTCTGGCTGTACTTTGCCGTTACCGGTCTCATCTTCCTGCCGTACTACAACTGGCAGTATGCACGCGAACACGGCTTTGCATCCTGGCTCTTCCTTGGTGAACTCGCGGCCTCTGCCAAGGCTCTCGGATGGCCATACTTCGCATTCGCGCAGACCTCAAAGAATCTCCACGGTGACACGTTCCACGATTGGACAGCCTTAGAGAAAGCAAACAGTAAACACTTCTTGCTCTCCATTCAGGCGGACCTCCAATCGATTCAGCTGTCACGCGATCGAGCAAACAAAGACCTGTCGCCATCAGAACGCAGCGAGATCTTGACGCTAAGAGAGACAGCTCTGCGGGAAGCGCGACTGATTGCCCCGGCCACGCTTCACAAGATTCATCCGGATCTTCAGCGACACCTGACCACCGAGTACATCCCTGGCCTCGAAAACCGGATCCGCCATCTTCGTTCCCCTGCAGGCGACGAGCAGGCTGAACGGAAGGGCCTCGCTCTCCTTGACTCTTGGGCCGACTGGTTCAATGCCAACAGGGACGACATTCTCATACCAAAATAAAGCCGACATGCCTCACAACGCAGTCTGCTACGCGAGCAACGCCGCCTAACTCTTCTGAGCGCCGGCGCGCCTCAACTTCCGGGACGCTGTGCTCAATGCGGCCCGCCGTCGCCGACCAGGAGGAAGGGCGCCCAGAACACGGGATGCGCGAGCTCCGGGCGCTCGCTGGAGGTCATGAGCGACACCATCGCGCGCCGCATCGACTCGGCCATGCCGGCCTGGCGGTCGTGTTCGAGCTCCTCGAACGTCCGCGTGATCAGCAGCGTCGTCTCCTCCGACGGAACCGCCCAATGCGATACGACCACGCCGCGGCTGCCGGCGTGGAAGAAGGCGCGGGCGAGCCCGGACAACGCTTCGCCTGCCGGCCCTTCATCCGAGGCGGCCGTGTTGCAGCCGAGGAGCAGGACCAGATCGGCGTCCAGCTTCCATGTCGCGATCTCCTGCGCGGTGAGGACTTCCGTCCCCGCGGCTCCGCTGCCGAGGACGAGCGACGGCTCGGGCGCGCCGGCTTCTCCCGTCACCAGGGCGTGGGTGGAGAACGCGATGACGCGATATCGGCCCAGCGGCGCGGCGAGGATGGCCGCTTTGCCGGCGCGCTCGCTCAGTCGGAGCGCGTCGCGCGGCGCATCGAGCGCGGCGGCGATCGCGGCGAGCTCCGACTGCGTCTCCGCCAGATCGGCGGTGCCGCGCAGCGACCGCATCTTCGCCAGGCGCGCCTCGACGCCGCTTCGGGGTGCGGCGGCCGGGGAGGCTGCCCGCGCGCGCGGACGGCCGAAGCCGATGAATGCCTGCGGCGCATGCGACGCGGTGCGGCGCACCGCCGCGAGCGAGCCGACCGCGGGAAGCACGCTCATGGCCAGCTGCGCCCCCAGCCACTTCGCGTCGTGCACGGACGGCCCCTTCGGTTCCGACGTGACGAGCACGGAGAACGGCAGGGCCTCCAGAGGACCGTCGGGCACGACGAAGAGATGGCGGACGCCTTCCAGCGACGGCGCGAACGGCGCGACCAGATTGCGATCCAGCGTCCAGGCCGACGGCAAGTCGAACGACGGGAGCATTCTTCGCTCGGCGAGCGCCGTGACTACCGCATCGGGCTGCAGGCCGGTCCGGATGGACGAGACGTAGCGGAAGAGCTCGGGAGCATTGAGATTGATGCGCACCGCGTCGGCACGGTCGCGCCGCACGAGCCACGCGAAGCTGGCACGCTGCCCGGTCACGTACGCGAGCAGCGCTTCGTCTTCCCGGAGGAGTTGCTGCACGGCGGCGACGGAAACCGGCGGTGCAAACACGAGCTTGGCGTACGCCGGATACTCGCGCTCGATGCGCTGGCGCAGCGCGACGAGCCTTCCGGCGTCTGCCGCGAGCTGCTGCCGCAGGCGCGCCTCCACGGCGAGGTCCCGCAACTCCGGCGGCGCGCCGGTCGCCTTCAGGAGGTCGCCCTCGATCTTCCGATGCTCGTCGGACAAATCCTCGTACTGCCGGATCAGCGCGGCCAATCCGGCGTTCGCCGCCCCGAAGCGCGCCGCGGTGCTCTCCAGCGTCAACGCCGTGGAGCTCGCGCGCGCCTTCTGTCCGATGATGAACGACTCCTCCAGCGGCGCTCCGGCCAGGCGTCCGCGGCGGTCGGTCTCGAACAACACCTCGACATGGGTGACGTAGACGCCGCGCGCGAATGCACGCGCTTGGAGCGCTTCCCTCGGGTCGCTGCGGGCGCCGACGCGGCGGTCGAGCAACGCCGTCGCCTGTCGCGCATGCTCGGCCGCAGCGCTGACGGCCAGCGTGCCGCGCTCCGCCTCGGCGAGCTGCTGGAGGTCGGCGACGGCGAGCGGGTAATCGTCACTCCCGAACGACTGCCGGCGACGGCGAATGACCTCGGGGAGGAGACGCACCGCCTGCGAGTAGCCGCCGTAGCCGGCGTACGTCTGCGCCGATTGGCTCAGCGTGTCGGCGATCGCCGTGTCGTTCGCGATGTCGGCCGAGCGGAGGAGGCTGTCGTTGTAGAGCCGGAACCCGCAGCCGGCGGCCTCCTGGATTCGATACTGCCCGGCCGTGAGGGTGTACCGCAGCTGCGGATCGCCGCGGCTGACCGGCAACAAGGGCGCGGTGATCCAGAACGCGCGGAATGCAGCCTGGGCGAGGCTGGTGCGCTGCCGCTGCGACAATCCCGAATCTTCCAGTCGGAAGAGCTCCCATTGCGCCATGGCGACGAACGGATGAAGCGGCGTGAGCGCACCTTCCAGCGCGCAAATCGCGTCTTCATAAGCGGCGCGAGCGTCCGCGCCGCGACGCGCCGCGGCAGCGATCCGCGCGATGCCCACTCTGGCCATCGCGGCCTCGAGCTCGAAGCCGGGCTGCCGGTCCAGCAATCGGAGAGCGATGCGATACGTGGCGCCGGCGTCTTCGAGCCGACCGCGGCCGCGTTGAAAACTCGCCAGTGCGTTCGCGGCACAACCGGCCTCCGCGCTCTCCTGTCCACGGTGCAGAGCTGCCAGCTCCGATGCGGCGCGAACGTCCTGGTCGGCCGACGCCGGATCGCTTTCCTCCGCCAATATCGCCTGCATCATCCGCATCGAGAACAGCACTTCGAACGGCATGTCCGTCGCGACCTCGGGCCGCAGGAGCAGTGCCGTGTTCGCGCGGAGCGCCTCCTCCGATGTTCGAGGCTCGGCCGCGGGAACCGAAGGCGCGCCGGCCTCTTTGGCCAGCGCCTCGTTGAATGCCGTGACCCGACCCATCACCCGATCGCTCGTTTCGTCGTCGCCGAGAGCGGCGGCGGCCATGCCCTGAACGTAGAGAGTCGGCAGCAACTCGTCCAGGAAGTCCTCGCCGCCGCGGTCGAGCAGGTCGACCGCGCGCGCGAACAGCGGGGCGGCATCGCGCGGCTTGCCTTGGAAGAAAAGAGCCGTGCCGAGGCCGCGGAGCGACTTGGCGATGCAGGGGTCGGAGAGATTTCCGGCGCTCTCGCGCAATGCGATCGCCACGCGAAACGTCGCCTCCGCCTCTGCGTACCGGCCGGCCTGAATCTGCGCATTTCCGAGCTCGTCCTGCAAATCAGGATCGTTCCGCGCGCGTTGCACCGCCGCCCGCGCCGCCTCCACCTTCGCCTCCGGCTGCTGCATCAGCAAGAGAACCGCGGCGAGAACGATCATGCCTTTGGAGCCTCGAAATTTTTCTGCGCGGTTTGGAGGAGCGATTTCCTCGACTCCTTGGCATGTTCGTAGACCTGCTGCCCGACGAGCACGAGCAGGATCGGCGCGAATGCGCCCCACCGCGCGAGCGTCGAGAAAAACAGCAGGCTCAGTCCGAACGACAAGAGCGGAATGGCCACGACGCTGACGGCGAGCGCCTTGCGGAACGAAAGGACGGAGAACAAGAGCAACAGCAGAACGCCCTGCAGCACCTGGAGGAAGAGCAGCAGCGGGAGCGGGAGCGGCACGATGCGCGGACCGGCCAGCTCCGTCTCGATCGCCTGCGCCACCAGCTCGCTTCCCACGAGCCAGCCCACGGGCGTGCGGTACTCGTTCGCCGCGTTCCAGAGATCCGCGCCGATCACGACGATCTTTCCCGTGAGCAGGCTGTGCGACTTCCAGGCCTCGGCATCCCGCGCCATGGTCAGGATGTGCTGCGCCGGGAGCGAGGGGCGATCGAATGCCTGCCATCGAAGGAGAAACTCGTTGCGCCGGTCGGCCTGCTCGATGGGACGCCGGCCGCGGACCGCGCAGACGGTCGCCCAGCCGAGCGTCGGCTCCGCTCCGCGTTCGGTGGGAACCACGTGCTCGTACCGCCGGATGACCTTGTCGGAGTCGACGCGCTGCACCGCCACTGCGGTGAGCGCGCGGGGGGAGCCGCCGGCGGCGGCACGCACGACGAATGCGCGATGGCGAGGCGAATAGTCACTGTTGCGCCCCCAGATCAAGGGAAACCCCTGCGGCTCGCGGATGTTCGCGAACGAGGCGTCCGACGTGTCGAGCGTGATGGCGATGGCCTTCGGCCGCGTCGCCGCAATCGTGTCGAGCAGGTTCTGGAGAGCGTCGGGGCGAAGCTCGCCCCGGCCGAGGTTGACGACGCTGACCGGGCTCTCCTCGCCACCGCGGAGCAGCGAGGCCTGGGCGTCGAGCGTCGCCGTCTCGATCTTGCGCAGGCCGCCAACGCTGTCCAGGAGAAGCGTGAGAAGCGCCGCGAACGCGAGCAGCGGCAGCGCCCGCAGCACCGTGCGGACGCGATTGGGGAGCCGCCGCTTTCGCCGGGTCATGGGCAGGGGGCCATCGACGACGCGTATGCCGCGAGCGCCGTGCGCAGAAACTTTCGCACCGAATCGCTGCTGCCGTCCGCGGCCCAGGCGGAGGCGGTATCGACCGCTTCGTCGAAAAACGCGGCCGCGTCTTCGTACCGGCACGATCTTGCCACGAGGACCCATGCTTCCGACTCGGCCGCGGCCGTCTCCGGCGCTCCCGCGCGGAAGGCGCGCACCTGATAGAGACCGGCGGAGACGTCCGACAGCGAGGCGCGCACGCTGTCGCCGCCGACGATGACGGTCATCCGGATCGGCGAACGGCGCTCCGGCGTGCCGATCGGTTGCCACTGCAGCGTCCACTCGCCCGCGGGAAGCTCCCCCACGACGCCGCGAAGGTCGGCCTCGGCTTCGTGCTCTTTCACGACCGCCTCGAACAGTCCGGGCGTGTTGCGGCTGGCGACGCTGGTGTAGGCCGCGTCGCCGTCCTCGGCCCATCGCGTCATGACCAGGTCGAGGACGCGCCGAACGATGCCCGGTGCTTCGTCGTCATGGATGATGATCGTCTTCTTACAGTCGTCCCGAGAGCAGTCGCGTTTGACGAGCACCTCGGCCGTCCGCCGCGAGATGATCACGATCGCGTCGCTCTTCCGCGGGGCACGCGACAACCCGACGCGGTCGCCTTCGTGCAGCGACGCGCCGGCGCGGACGGCTTGGGAGGTGTTCCCGTTCAGCACCCACGCGCCGCTTGCGGACAAGACATACGCGCGCGCCGGCGGTTGTGCGAACGCAGCGGTCGCGCACACGGCGAATGCCATGAGCGGGACGTGGACGGGACGCATGACCGTTACCGTAACACAGACGCTGCTGCGCGTTCACATACGTACGCCGTCGCCTCGGTCGAAGTGAAGCGGCCTGACGGCAAGGTCTCCACCAAGACGCCGGCTCCCACCCTCGTCGCCTCGCTGGAACAAACCAAATAGAGACTCCCGCGGCGGCGGGAGTCGGTTGCCGTTACTCCGTCGTCGTGTCAGGCGGCTCGGGCGCGGGGGCCGCCTTCTTCCGGCGCTCGTAGCTCTTGAGCCGCCGAATCTCCTGGAGGTGGGGCACGAGGACGGAGTGGGCCGGATCGCGCGCCAGCTGCGAGCTGATGGCGGTTGCCTGCGCGGCGAGGAGCGTCAGGCGGTACCGGCGCACGAGGTTCGCGCCGACGATGCCGGCCAGCATGGCTCGCAGTTCCCCCTCCACCGTCTGCCAGCGACGGGCGTCGATCTGCAGTTGGCGCGCGGCCTCGGCCGGCTGCCCGACCGCCTGCGAGACGTTTTCCAGCATGCCGATCACGTTGATCGACTCCTGCAAAACCACGTCGGAGGTGCGGGTCCGGTACTGCAGGTACCTGCGCTCTTCGACCGTCAGCTGCACCTCGCCGGTCCGCGGGCGGATCGCGCGCAGATACTCCATCACCTCTTCCGGCTCCGCGTCGGGCGCGGGCAGCGGGATGTTCATCGGGTCGATCATGACTTCCTCCTGGTGTGATGCGGCACACTGACCGTGTGTACGCGTACACGAAAGGCGTGCACTCACACAGAATCAGTGTAGCACTACGCAAATAGAGTGTGAAGAAGCACTCCGATCATGTAATAGAACACATGAGATATGTGTGACAGTACATTGAAAGTGTGCTAGCACACACTAGTAGTGTATCATGATACACTGAATATGTTATTAAATACAATACCAGTGTTGCACTGTACACTTGCCATGTATCTATGCACACATGCTGTGTGAAGGCGTGCAACGCCAGTGTGATGGTGGCGCCGCAGGGCGCCGCTCCGCCGCCTTCGCTGCCGCGCGCGCCCGCTCCCCCGCCTTGCGCGCCCGGATGCGGCGGGGGGCCATGGCGCTGGTGCTCGGATCGGTGCAGTTTTGGCGCGATCTGCCGTTTTCACATCCGGCTCTCCATCGCGTCCTCGGCAATCGGTGCTGCAGGTGGCGCGCCGGCGGCCCGCCGGCTGGTCCGCCACCGGCCTCGGTGGCGGTCACATTTCCGCCGGCGAGCCGCCGGCGGACCAGCCGCCGAGGCCGGCGGCGCGCCGGTGGCTACTGCGCCTTTACATACGTCGGATCCTCGGTGAGCATGTCGACCACCGAGCCGTACGCCGTCACCCGTCCCTCGCCGCTGATGGCGCGCACGGCGATGCGCGCGTTGTAGACGCCGTCCAGGCCGAGCTCGCGGAGGATGCCGATCTGGCGGAACTCGTTGGGGGCCAGGTCGAGCTCCAGGCGGGGGCTGACCTTGGAGTCGGGGATGGTCACCGTCACCTCGACCCTCACCGGGTTGCCGGTGACTTCGGCCAGGCCGAGGTTGGTGCGGTAGCGGACCGACTCCTCGACCTGCAGGATCTGCAGGGCGCGCTCGCCGGGGCCGACGGCCTCGGCGGGGGTGACGGCGGGGATGAACTGGCCGAACGTGCCGTGCCCGGTCTGGTTGTACGTGCGGCCGGTGACGACCAGCGACGACTCGGTGGGCGTGGTGACGTGCACGGCGCCGCCGACGTCGTGGGTCTGGAAGAGGGACTGGAGGACGTTGTCGAGCGCGCGCGTCTCGCCGGCGCTGATGTTGACGGTCGAGGTGAGCGCCACGCCGAGGTTGTTCTGCGGATAGAACGTCAGCAGCGCGGTCTGCGACGTGGTCGAGGCATTGAGGATGCGCAGGTCGGTGCGCCAGCTGGCGACGGCGCTGTTGAGATCGGCCACGCCGGGGAGGACGAACTTCGTCGCGCGCGCAGCGCCGAGCTGCACCGGCTCGACCAGCAGCGGGTCGCCGCTCGAGTTGTCGACCACCGAGGCGTAGGCCGTGACCCGGCCGTCGCCGCCGATGACCAGGACCTCGATGCGGCCGCTGTCGAGCGAGATCCCCTGCTGGGCCAGGAAGGAGTTGATCTGGCGCTGCTCGCCGCCGCGGAGGGAGATCGGGACCTCGCGCAGCTTCACGCCGGCGGCGTTGAAGACGGAGACCGCCAGGTCGGCCGGCTTGCCGGTGACTTCCACCAGGCCGAGGTTCGTGCGGAAGGCGTCCGACTGCGCGATCTGCTGCAGGCTGAGGATCGACGCCGCCTGGCCGCCGGCGGCGCGGCCGATGAAGTCGAGGAAGGGGATGGCGGGGATGAACTGGCCGAGGGTCCCGTTGCCGGTGACGTTGTAGGTGCGGCTGGAGACGGCGGTGGTTTTCTGGACCGTCAAATCCGTCGCGATCTTCCCCGTGCCGCTCACGGGGCGGATCTCCAGGGTGCCGCCGGATGCTTCCCCGAGGGAACCGACGCCGAACCAGCTGCGGACGACGTCGTCGAGCGCGGTGGTGGCGCCGGCGTCGACGTCGATCGTAGTGTCCTTGACGCCGAGGGAAACATCTTGCGGCGTGAAGATGAGGCGGTACTTGGCCGCGGCCTCGGCGACGTTGGCGATGCGGATGTCGGAGCGCCACTGGGAGTTGAAGCCGTCGAGGTGGCCGACGGAAGGGATGATCAGCGAGGCGTCGGTGGGCGTGGTGGTGCTCGTCGGCGTGACCGGCGTGACGAGGGTGACGGAGACCGGCGTCTTCTTGGTCGACGAGCCGTGCGCGGCGACGCCGCCCGTGGCCAGGCCGTCGTTGACGGTGACGATCACCGTGGCGGTGAAGGTGCCGTTCGGCAGGCCGGTGGGATCGATGGTCACGGTGAGGAGGACGCCCTGCGGGGGCAGGGGGCCGCTCTCCGGCGTGACGGTGACGCGCGGGCTGTCGGTGCGCGCGGCGAAGGTGGCGGCCGCGTTGCCGACGCCGGGGACGAAGATCTGCTGGACGACGAGCCGCGAGGTGCCGAACGGCGCGTTCGCATTCGGGTTGGGGGCGGTGGGGGAGGGGACGGGGACGACGACCACCCGCACGACGGGCGAATTCGGGCCCGGCCGGCCGTCGCAGGCGGCGAAGGCGCGGACGCGATAGAAGAACGGCTGGGCAGTCGTCACGTTCTTGGTGAAGGTGAGCGAGGTGGCGGTGGTCGACTGCGTCGTGGCGCCGTCGAATGCGGCGTTCGTCGCCTCGTCCACTTCGTAGCGGCCGGCGCCGGCGACCGCGCCCCACTGCAGGGTGAACGCCTGGCCGGAGATGGTCTCGGCGATGATGCCGGCCAGCGGCGCGGCCGGCGGGTCGCAGGCGTTGAGAGTGCGGAACTTCACGCAGGATGAGGTCGTGGTGGAGCAGCCGGGCGCGGAGGCCTCGACGCGCCACTCGTAGTCGGTGCTTGGCTGCAGGTTCGCGTACGACACGGAGGTGGCGGACGTGGTGGCGAAGAGCGTCTGGCAACCGCTGCCCGCCGTTCCGAGGAAGACGCGGTACGACTGCCCGCCGGCGGAGCTCCAGGAGAGCGATCCGGAGAGGGCGACGTTCTGCTGTCCGTTGGCTGGGCTGATCGGCGTCGGCGCGCCGGGGCAGCCGGAGCTGGTGATGGTGGAGGAGGAGTTGTTGGCCGGGCTCGGGTCGGAGCTCGACGACGTGACGCTCGCCGTGTTCTTGATGGAGGTGACGGGCCCCGGCTGCACGGTGTACTGCGAGAGGATGGTGGCGGTCTGGCCGGAGGCGAGCGTGCCGATGGCGCAGGGGAACGGCGTGGAACAGGCGCCGCTGTTGGAGATGAAGGTGAGGCGCGATGGCGTCGGATCGCCGACCGTGATGCCGGTGGCGGTGGCCGGGCCGTTGTTGGTTACAGTAATCGTGTAGGCGATGGTCGAATTCGGCAGCGCGGACGACGGGCCGCTCTTGCTGATGGAGAGGTCGGCGCTCGTGCTGGGGCCGGTGACGATGGTCACCTGCGAGGCGCTGTTGTTCGAGGCTACCGGGTCGTTCTGCGAGGTGCTCACCGAGCCGTTGAGGGTCATCGAGCCTTTCCAGCACAGTGGGATCCGAAGCTTGGAATTCACGTGACTTGAAGTCGCGG
>JADMIO010983891.1_pt1 | contig 25103 bp, 19 predicted proteins | sample 8958161 | NCBI WGS metagenome assembly JADMIO01 (sample SAMN16585339, study PRJNA669376) | soil metagenome | isolation source: Crop rotation soil | place: USA: Cullars Rotation, Alabama | collected 2011
GACTGAGCGGGCCGACGCCGAATTGGACAGCGTCGTACCGCCCCAGGCGCAAGACCCGTACGATATTCGCGACATCATCCATAGGGTCGTCGATGGTGGCGTCTTCTTTGAGGTACAGGAACACTTTGCCAAGAACATCGTGATCGGGTTCGCTCGCATGGATGGGCGCTCGATTGGTATCGTCGCGAATCAGCCAGCCGTGCTTGCCGGATGTCTCGACATCAATTCATCTTCGAAAGCCGCTCGCTTTGTCCGCTTTTGTGACGCATTTAACATCCCGATCCTGACGTTCGAGGATGTTCCCGGATTCCTTCCCGGCACCGAGCAAGAATTCGGCGGCATCATTCGCCACGGCGCCAAACTGTTATATGCGTACGCGGAAGCCACTGTCCCGAAAATCACCGTGATTACCCGCAAGGCATACGGGGGCGCTTATTGCGTCATGGGGTCGAAGCATCTGCGGACCGACATCAATTTTGCCTATCCGACGGCTGAGATCGCGGTGATGGGTGCTGAAGGCGCGGTGAATATCATCTATCGCCGCGAGCTTCAAAAGGACGCTTCCGGCCGGGATCAGAAGATTGCAGAGTACCGCGATCGCTTTGCAAGTCCTTTCGTTGCAGCGGAACGGGGCTTTATTGATGATGTGATTGAGCCGCACGAGACCCGGCCAAAAGTGATCAAAGCGCTCCGTTTACTCGAAACCAAGGTGGACACCATGCCGCGCAAGAAACACGGCAACATCCCTCTCTAAGGCTTCTAGCTCGTTTGTTGGATTGTCTTTATTAGGGCGTTTGTTGCTTTGGTGAAAAGACCAGACCCTTACGGGCGCCGGGGAGGGTTGCTTCAGGGGTCTTTTCTATGAGGTTAGTCTCGCTTTGGTGGGAGTTGCCTCCCCGGCTTGATTCCAATATTAATATATGGAATTCTGGATTGCAACAAAAATCTGTAGAGTCGCGGTTAGTTTTTCTTAACCTGTACTCCAGCGATCTCTTCTAATACTTTGACAGTAGAACAGATATCCTCTTCTCCGTAGCCTTTTGCAATAGCCGCCCGAAACATCTGTTGCGTCAATCCCGTTAATGGAAGAGGCACCTGGAGTTCATTCGCCGACTCCAACATCAGCCCGATGTCCTTGTGCATCCACTTCACGCTGAAGTTCGTCGTGAAATCCCGGCGGAGCACATAGGGCGCCTTAAAAGAGATCAGTCCGGACTTTGCCGCACTGTTATCAAGCACTTCCAGCATCAATTCAGGATCGACTCCCGCTTTGGCGGCGAGCACCATGCCCTCGTTGAACGCCTGTAAGATGTTAGAAAGAACAAGGTTCTGAGTAAGCTTGGCATGCAAGCCCATACCTTGAGTGCCGCAATAGTATAGTCTCTTACCCATTGGCTCGAAGTAGGGTCGCACTTTTTCGAAGACTGCCTTGTCGCCACCGATCATGAAGGTCAGATTCCCACCTTCAGCTCCAGGTTTGGAGCCAGTGCACGGCGCGTCTAGAAAGTCGAGCCCGGCCTTAGCCAGCTTCGACGCGATCTCGCGGCTGGACGAAGGTGAAACCGTGCTGGCGTCCACGATGACACAGCCTTTTTTCGCGCCTTTGGCGATGCCGTTCTCGCCAAGAATTACATCTTCGGACATTTTGCTGTCCCCGACACAGAGGAACACGCATTCTGCATCGGCTGCGGTCTCGGCAGGAGTGGCGCAGAACCGCCCACCTGATTGCGCGAGTTGTCGAGCCTTATCGGCTGTATGGGACCAAAGCCCCACATCGTGCCCTGCCTGAACGAGGTTGCGGGCCATGGGGTAGCCCATGATGCCCAGCCCAAGAAATCCGAGTTTCGCCATCCGTGCCTCCTGTTATTGGGGTGAAGGCACCATTGTATGTCACTGAAATGGCAAACCTCGACGGGCCTAACTTACGAGTGCCGGGACATGCCGGCAAAGATCCGCAGCATTACCAGGTCGGAAGCTTGGTACGACGGAATGTCTATGATCGCCGTTTCGTCGTGTGCAATGTGTTGGCGGACAAGAGAACGCAAATCTTCGATGCCAATTCCTAACATCGCTGCGGCTTCTTGTTCGGAATACTGGACTTTGGCGGCTCTCATTTTCTTCCTGGTCGGCTCGGACTTCTGTAATTGTACAGAAGGTCAAGTATTGCCCCAATCGGGGAGAGCCCTTAGTTGGTACGGGTACCGTTTCGCTACTTGCTGGGAGCCGGAGCCGCAGGCGGCTTGGATTGCTGTTCGGGAGTAGTCACTTCTCCGCCGAACGTAATCGTCGTGTCTGCCTTGAATCGCTTGTAGTCTTCGTATTTGACCGTGAGCTTCACGCGCACGTCGCCGCTATCTTTGAAATGGAGCGTACTATTTGCGATCGTGTAGACCGGAAACCAGTACTTTCCGTCGATTTGCTCGCGATAGGTCTCGAATTTCGCGAATGCCTGATCTGTCCCCTTTTTGATAATACCGGCGGAACGCCCATAGCTCTTCACGATCATCAGATCGCGATCATCCACCCAAATCTCGCCCTGAAAGTAGCGTTTGCCGGGTTCCATTTTTTTGGGCTTCACCGCAAATACGTAGCAAGGGATTTCATCGGCGTTCTGCCGGCCTAGGTAACGCACATTATAGTTGTCGATCTCGTTGGCGGTGAGGACAAAGGGCAACACGTTGCGAAGATCTTGCTCATCTTCGGGAGACAATGAGATCCGCTGCAAAGTCGTCATTGGTGCGCGGGCAATCTTTTCGCTCCGTCTTCCGTTCTTTTCGAAGATGATATCGGAGATGAGTTCCCACTTCCCACCTGGAATTCCGGAGTCGTCAAACTCCTGAATCTTTGCGGACTGGTGGTATGTGTACGCCTCCCGCGCGGTTGCAAATGCAGCCTCGTTCGCCGCAAACGTCTTTATTATCTTTTCGATCTGGTCAGCTGGCGGGTCGGATTTCGCTGTGGTAGCTGAAATCAGGGGGACAGCCATCAACAGGGCAGATAGAACAAAGACACTTCCGCGCATACTTAGCCTTCCTTCGTTAAGACGAACCGAAAAACGAAGCGGTTTCTGAATCAAACATTTCGCTCCAGAAAGCGGCGGGCGATCAGCACCCGCTGCATGTTGTTTGTACCCTCGTAGATACGGCCGATTTTCGCATCACGATACAGCTTCTCCACAGGATAATCCTTTGTGAAGCCGGCGCCACCAAAAATTTCTACCGCCCGGGACGCTACGCGTTCGGCAACCTCGGCCGCGAAGAACTTGGCCATTGCCGCCTCGGTCACAAAGGGACATCCCGTGTCCCGCAGTCGTGCCGCATTGTAGACCAGGAGCCTTGCTGCCTCGATATCGACGGCCATTTCCGCAACCTGGAACTGGATGCCCTGGAACTCGGCGATGGTTCTCCCAAACTGCTTGCGCTGGCGAGAATATTTGACCGCGTGCTCAAACGCCCCCTGCGCGAGTCCGACCATCTGGCCGCCAATTCCAATCCGCCCCTCGTTGAGCGTTTCGATCGCGACTTTATAGCCTTTTCCTATTTCCCCAAGAACTTGGCAGGATGGAATCCGGCAATTGTCGAGAATCAGCTCGCATGTAGAGGAGGCGCGAATCCCGAGCTTATCCTCCTTGTGGCCGACCTGGAAGCCGGGTGTATCGCGATCGATCAGAAAACAAGTGATACCCTTATGACCCGCTTCTGGATCGGCGTTCGCAAATATGAGGAAGACTCCGGCCTCCGCGGCATTGGTGATCCAGAGTTTGCGACCTGAGAGGACAAAGTCGTCTTTGTCACGGACGGCGCGTGTTTGGAGCGCGAAAGCGTCCGATCCGGAAGCTGCTTCCGATAAAGCATAGGCCCCGACGGTATCTTTGGCCAAGCGGGGCAGGTATTTGCGTTTTTGCGCGTCCGAACCCCAGCGCAAGAACGCATTCACAACGAGTGTGTTTTGGACGTCGACAATCACTGCCGCAGCCGGGTCCACCGCTGCGACCTCTTCCACCGCCAACACGGATTGAAAGAAGGTACCGCCCTGTCCTCCAAACTCCTCCGGTATCTCGATCCCCATCAGACCGAGATCGAACAGCTTCGCAAGCAGATCCGGGCGGAAATGGCTCTGCGCGTCCATTTCGCGTACATGCGGCGCGATCTCGGCACGCGAAAACTCGCGCACCGAGGCACGGAACATTGCCTCTTCGTCACTGAGCTGGGTCAGCGGTTGCATAATTTCAGCCTTTCGCCAACGAATAGTCCAGTGTTTGGAGCAACCAATCCTTATTGTTTCGCACGTCGTCTGTCAAACGATCTCCGAGTTGCGCGCGCATGTCAAACAGACGATAGCCTTCGCGAGGCCGCAAGTAGCCGCCTTTCTTGTCGTCATCCTGCAAACCCTGCTGATAGCGCGTTCGGTTATCGAGCAAAGCTTTTACGACAAAAGGCATCAGGCTCGAGTAATCGCCCTGCATGCTCTCCGTCGTCTTCAAGTAGGTATCTTTATCCACCTTGCCCCAGGTGACTGCTTCTGCGGGCGGACAAGACGATAATGATCCGTCTGTGACAGGCGCCGTCACGATCTGCACATCGAACTGGTATCCCCGCACATCAGGAATGCCGAGCACCTGCCCCAAAGCCGGTTCGGGCTGAAGATTGTAATTCTTCGGAACGCCGCCACCGAGAATCAGTGTCGCAAGCGCCTTGGCAGAACTCTCAAACAAGCCCCAGCGATGATAGGCGCACGCTTCAAACACCTCGGCATGCATGTCCAAGTCAAACTTGTATTCGTTGCCGATACCGGCGCGTTGCATGGCCCAAAGCTTCATGGAATTCAGAAACACACTTCCATCGGCGGGAGCCCCTACAAAGACCGGAATCGCCATGCGATGGCATGTTGACAACAGGCCGCTCGGAACGCCGTTCTGCCGTTCCTGTGCTCCGTAATATTCACCGAGCAAATAGCGCAGTTCGGTCCCGGTCATTTTCTTCTGAAAAGCCGGCTGCCTGAGCATCGCTGTTAGAAAACGATCCTGATCCAACAAGACGTCTTCATCGAACGCCATGTCGGTGACGCGAATGGTGCGCTCCTCTCTTAGAGCAGCATCATCCGTAAAGATGGGCACTTCGTGAATCGGCCCGTGCTTGTGAGCATCGAGGCTTCGATGTCCGTCGTGATAGCAGACAGCATCCGTTGTGCTGATGTATGCCACCCAACCAGTCTCCAGAAGCGGAATCAACCAAGCGAGATGCTGGCCCGATACAGTAACGGGCCCAGCAATCGAAATTGTCAGGGGGCAACCTGTCCCGATCGCGCGATCAAGAATTGTATAAATGCGACGCAGGTAAGCACCACCGAACGCCGGAAGACAATTCGTAAATACATCGTGCAGAGTAGCGCATTCATCAATCCGCTTGACGTGTACCTGCCGTCGCCCGTCGGAAGGCGGGGCAGCGTCTGTGCCCGAGGCGCACGGATAACGCTGATTGGTAGACATCGTCTTGACCTTAGCACGTCAGGTAGATAATCATCACTCCATGAGAACAATCGGGGAAGCCGCCGCCGCGCTGCGTGCGCGTAAGGTTTCTTGTGAAGAATTGGTGACACACGCGCTTCGCGAGGAGGAAGCACATCGAGATCTGAACTGTTTTATCACCCTGACTGCCGAACAGGCTTTGCTGGAGGCCAAGCGCCTGGATGCCGAATTGGCCGCAGGTCACGACCGTGGACCGCTGCACGGAATCCCCATCGCGCATAAGGATCTGTATCACACGGCCGGTGTACGGACGACTAACGGAAGCCGGATATTTGCCGATTTCGTTCCAGACCGCGATGCGGTTGCTGTGACTCGGCTTCGTGAGGCAGGTGCGATCTCTCTTGGCAAGCTCAACATGCACGAGCTTGCGTACGGAATCTCATCCAGTAATCCTCACTATGGGCCGGTTCGGAATCCGCATAACAAAAATCGAATTCCAGGTGGCTCAAGCGGTGGTTCTGGTGCAGCGGTTGCAGCGGGCATCGTCTATGGAGCGACCGGAAGCGATACCGGTGGGTCGATCCGAATCCCGGCTTCATTCTGCGGTGTCGCAGGCTTTAAGCCGACTTACCGTAAAGTCAGCGTCGAAGGATGTTTCCCGCTAGGGCTCTCGTTGGATCATATGGGGCCGTTGGCTGCAACGGTAAGAGATTGTGCCGTGATCACGGAAGCCATGAGCGGCGAAAAGATCGCTGTCAATCCGCGAACGGACCTACGCATCGGCGTGCCCGAAAATTTCTATTTCGACTTGGTCGAGCCTGAGGTGCAGTTGGCGGTACAACGAGCCATTCGTAAGGCGGAAAGCTTGGGGGCTCGCGTTACTCGAGTCCGCGTACCAGATCCCGAGGGTTTGATGTCGACGGCGCGCACAATTTTATTGTGTGAAGCCGCCACGGAAATGCTGCCGCACGTAAGACCTCGGCATGAGTTCGGCGCCGACGTGCTGGCGTCACTAGATAGCGGTGCTAAAGTTCCGGCAACGGAATATATCAATGCGACTCGAGCGGCAGCGCGCCTTCGGCAGCAATGGGGAAAGCTCTTCGAAGATATCGATGTAATTTTCACGGCGACAACTCCAACAACAGCTCCGCTGATCGGCCAAGCTACCATCCGCGCAAATGGCAGGGACGAAGATACTCGCCTATTCACGACGCGTCTTTGTCGCGGCATCAACTTGCTCGGGTATCCCGCTATATCTCTGCCGTGTGGCGAGGATCGCGAGCACATGCCAATCGGGTTGCAGATCGTCGGCGGTTGGAATCAAGACAGTACAGTCCTTGATATCGCAGCTGCACTTGAAGACGCGAATTAAAGGAAATCCGCTTATGTCTGAGGAGCGACGCCGACAATCGCGATGCCGGCTTCGTTGGCACTCGCGAGGAGTTGCTCCTTGTCCAAAAAGAGGGTTCGTCCGGCATCCACCGCCATCACGGTAGTCTTCGTTTCCTGCATCACACGAATCGTGTCGATACCCGCAACAGGCACATCGAAAAGAAGGTGCTTACGACGACGGGAAACCTTCACGAGCCTGAGGGGCTTCCCGTTGACCAACCCGGCCGCGCGCTTTAGTATCGCGTCCGTGCCTTCCATCGCCTCTAAAGCAACACACGCGCGTTCGGCGATGACGACACTCTGCCCGATGTCAAAACCAGCGAGGGCGTTAGCAATACGCCGGCCATAATCGATATCGCGAGATTCGTCTGCATCCGGCTTTCGTTTCGTTAACACACCTTCGCCCGCAAGCAGCGGCTTCAATAACAGAGTTGAATCAACTAAGCGGATTCCTTCGTCTGCCAGCACCTTCGCCACGCCGCCGATCAACGCGTCTGTGTTCTTCTCGCGCAGACTCAACAGAAGCTTTCCCAATCGCCAGTCAGGACGAATCGCGGAGAAGATTTTTGTGTGCTTCACCTGACCGGTCATCATGATTTCGCGGATTCCCTCCGCCTTCAGAATCTCGATCAGCTTGCTGAGCTGCCCGAGTGAAATCCAATAGGTGCGGGCGGCGAGCGGTTCAATGTCGCGAGAAGCTTCTTCTTCGATACCAATCGCAATAATTTCGTGGCCGAGGGCACGAGCGGTTTCAAGTGCCAAGATCGGAAATCGACCGTTGCCGGCGATAAGACCGTACTTCACTTAATGAATCCACGTTCCGACGATGCGATGAAATCGAGCAGCTCCGTCAATTCCGCGGACGGAGTCAACTCCATTCGAATCCGCTCGACCGCTTGCGTTGTATTCAGGCCCGCGCGCGTCAATAGGCGAAGCGCGGTTTGCAGGGATTCGATAACGTCATCGCCGAATTGACGTCGCTCCAGACCTATGCGATTCGCACCAAAGATCTTGTTTTCGCGAGTACTGACGGTGGTCGCAAACGGCAGCACATCCTGCGTCACGACGCTGTAGCCCCCGATCATCGCGTGACGGCCAACACGACAAAACTGATGGATGCCGCAGTGCGCGCCGATGACGGCCCAGTCCCCGATGGATACATGGCCGCCGAGCGTCGCCCCATGCGAAAGAACCGTGTGATCACCGATATGAACGTCGTGGGCCACGTGGGTATAGGCGGACAGAAGGTTGTGGGATCCAATGCTGGTCAACATGCCACCTCCCTCGGTTCCCCGATGAATCGTGACAAACTCACGAATTTGGTTGTTGTTCCCAATAACGGTCCTCGATCGCTCCCCCTTGTACTTGAGGTCCTGCGGCGCGACACCGACAGACGCGTACGGGAAAAAGACGTTATCGTCCCCGATTTGAATAGGACCTTCCACGAATACATGACCCATGAATCGGGTTCGCTCGCCGATGGTCACGTCCGCGCCAATCACGCAGAACGGACCTATCTCGGCGCTCGCGGCAATCGAGGCTGCCGGATCCACAATGGCATTCGCGTGAATCGGCATTTACTGCTAGGCAGGCTTGTCTACTAGCGTACAGACCATTCCCGCCTCGGCGACCTTCATGCCGTCAACGGTAGCCTCGCATTGCAGCTTGGCGACGCTAGGCTTCAACTTCAAGAAAGTTACTTCGATACGTAACTGGTCTCCGGGAACAACTGGCTTCCGGAACTTCGCCTGCTCAATCGTGGCGAGGAAAACCAGCTTGGTCTCGCGCTTCTCCATCCGGCTCAGAACCAGCACGCCCGCAGTCTGCGCCATCGCCTCGATGATGAGCACACCGGGCATGACGGGCTGATTTGGAAAGTGCCCTGTGAAATGCGGCTCGTTCATCGTTACGTTCTTCAGTGCCACGACGCGCATCTCCTCGAGCTCGATGATGCGGTCGATTAATAAGAAGGGATAACGATGCGGAAGGATCTTCTCGATTTCCTGAATGTCGAGAACTGGCATCTGGTGCCACAATTATAACGTGCCGGACCCAATTCTTCAGTGGACACAATCAAAACAGAAGGAGATCGTCGCGTTTCTGCGGGAGCTGGTGGAATGCGAATCTCCCAGCGACGACCCGGCTGCGATCAGCCGTTTCACCGAACTTTTTGCCGACCGGGTTTCGGATTTGGGCAAGATACGGATCCACAAAGGTGGAAAGCAGGGGCCGCATCTGCAATGCGAGTTCACGCTGCCGGGCCGCAAAAAGCAGGGGCAAATCCTTGCGCTCGGCCATTCCGATACCGTATACCCGCTTGGCACGTTAGCGAACATGCCATTTCGGGAGTCGAACGGGCGGCTGTGGGGGCCGGGCGTGTTCGATATGAAGGGCGGCGTCGCGTTCTTTGTCTTCGCGTTGCGTGCCCTGCGCGAGATGGACATCGCGGTCGGGCGCAAGGTAGTGCTGCAGTTGAACAGCGATGAAGAGATCGGCAGTCCATCCTCGCGGGCACTTACGGAGCAGGAGGCCAAACGGAGTGTCGCGGTGCTGGTGCTGGAGCCCAGCGCGGATTTAGGCGGAAAGGTCAAGACGGGACGCAAAGGCGTTGGTGATTACAAGGTAACCGTCCGCGGAAGGGCCGCTCATGCCGGACTCGACTTCAAATCCGGTGCGAATGCAATTGTCGAGCTAGCGAAACAGATCGAAGTCATCGCTAGCTTCACGGATCTCGATAGGGGATTGACGGTCAACCCTGGCGTTGTTTCTGGGGGAACCCGCACGAACGTAGTCGCCGAATCGGCCGGCGTGCATGTCGATTTCCGGATCTCTCGCGTCAAAGACGCCGCGGCAATCGATCGCAAATTTCGCAGATTGAAACCGTTCGATAAACGCTGCCGCATTGAAGTTTCGGGCGGATTGAATAGACCGCCTTTAGAGCGGTCTCGCGCCATCGTTGCTCTCTTCAGGAAAGCGCAAACACTTGCGGGGCAAACCGGCGTGAAGCTCGAAGAAACAAGCGTGGGAGGCGGATCTGATGGGAACTTCACCGCCGCTTTGGGAATACCTACTCTGGATGGTATCGGAGCGGTAGGTGAAGGAGCACACACCCCAAACGAGAGTATTCTCGTCGAACGGATTGCCGATCGAACAGCGTTGCTGGCGAAACTCGTTCAAACTATCTAATTCAAGAAAGTCCTTGCCTACAAATGCGGGTAATGTTATTCTGAAGACGTAAACGTGGATCGATTTAGAGCTTGGTTCGCCAGGTTCAAAGCTAATTGCAACCACGTAAAAAAGTGCTAAAGGCGAGTCGGTCTCCGAGAATTTTAACCCTGCGACTCCCCAGTCCAGGGTTTTTTCATGTCTGGCCGATCGCCATGGAGGAATCTATGAGCGTTTGGCCTACTGTCGCGCACGGGCATCCTTTGCTGTCAGGCCGCGAAGGAGAATTGGTGCAGGTGCGTGTCACCACCGATCCCCGGCTGTTAGAAGACGTATTAGAATGCCTGGCAACCCTGACTTTTCCGATTAACCCGCAGATTTATCATGGGCGCCCCACGATAATTGAATTTCCGGCGTATCAACTGCATCTCTCAGAAGTCCGTGACACGCTGCGGACATTTGGGTTTGATCCGTCTTCCTTGCGGGTCAGCAGCATGCTCGAGGCTATCGCCAGCTAGGGTTTTGTAGGATTACCCACAGGTATACTGAGCCTAGACGATGAAATTGATTCTCGGCCCACCCGGGGCCGGTAAAACTGTATCTTGTTTAATACAGTTAAAGGCCGCTCTCGGCGCTAAGCTCGATAGTTGCCGGCTGATCGTCCCAACGGCGACCATGGCCGAGCATCTTCGAAATGAACTCGCTCGCGAGGGATTTGTCTTCAAGCCAGCGATCGTCTCTACCTTTACAAAGTTCACTGAACCCTACTGCCTTGCGACGCCGGCTGTAACTTCCGGCGCGATCGAGATCCTGGTCAAAGAAGTATTGGCCCGAATTTCGCTGACGACATATGCCGGCGTTCGCGATTTCGCGGGTTTCCGCGCCTCGATCGTTCGCAGCATAGAGGAGTTTTCCTCGGCTGGTGGCACACTTGAGAACTTGACCAATGCATCAGCCGAACCCGACTTCGTCCGGGTCTATGCGGGTGTTTTGGCGGCGTTGAAGGAGCGGAATCTCTATCTGCGTTCTTCGCAGCTAAAGCATGCCGTCGATAAAATTACGCAGGACGGCTGTCCCGGAGTGGAAGAGCTGGTTTTTGCGGGCTTCTACTCATTTACAGCTCCTGAACTTGGCGTAATCCGAGCGCTGGCTTCGAAGGTCAGGCTCACAATCGCCTTGTCCGAATGGGCTGGAGCGCAGCCTACTATTGCCGACCTATCGCAATTAGCGACCAGCATTGTCAGGCTGAATCCGGCGGCTCCGTTATTGAACCGCACTCTCTGCGTGGCCCCTACACTCGATGCCGAAGTCTCGGAGATCGCGCGCCGGATCATTCAAGCACATGAGAATGGGAGACCCTGGCGTGAGATGGGCGTGATTGTACGAAGCGAAGGGACCTATGTGCCCGCGCTACGCTCTGCATTCCATCGCTTCGGGATCCCTTCACGCTTCTATTTCTCGTCAGCCCTGACGGATGCTCCAGCGGTGCGATACCTGCGTGCGCTGGTGAATGCGCTGCTCACCGGTTGGGATTATGTCGCGATGCTGCGCGCACTGCGTTTGCCGGGCTCAGCGTTAGAAGCGAACGCGAAAGGCGATAGATTCGAATTCGAACTGCTGCAGCGCGCCCCTGGCTCCGGGTTGGAGGTGTTGCGTGAGATCGGAGATGACGAGACCAAATCGCTGGCCGATCGATTGGATACTTTGTCCCCTTGGGTTGATGCCCAAATGCTCCCACGTACCTGGGCGGCTCGCATGCGAACCCTGCGGTCGCTCTACACACCGGCGGAAATGCAAGACGGGTGTTCGCACGAGGTCGCATTGCTATGGCGTTCGCATGCAGCTGCTCTTGACGGATTTGAAACTGCATGTGATGCCGCGGCAGAGGCCCTCGATCCGGCAATTCGAATCGACTGCCGGCAATTCTGGGATGCCGTCGAAACCGTATTAAGCTCCTCCGAATTGCGGGTCGCTGATCATCGGCGTGACGTGGTGCACGTAATCGATGCGTTTGAAGCTCGCCAATGGAGCTTGCCTATCGTTTTTGTCTGCGGTCTGCTGGAAAAAGAATTTCCGAAATACCAAACAGAAGAAGCCATCCTCCCTAATCCTGTGCGTCATCGGCTGCAGGCACAAGGTGTGCAATTGCGCACGAGCGACCAGCGACAGGCAGATGAACGCTTTCTTTTCGACTTGGCGTTGAGCCGAGCAAAGGAGGCGGTCATCCTCAGTTATCCGCAGCTGAACGGTAAGGGGGAAGCAAACCTGGCGTCGTTCTTTATCCCCCACGCCCGACCGTTCGTGGAAGATCGCACGGCCGAAGTCCGTCCGCGACCCGAGCACCAACGCGCATCGGAACCGGCGCCGTTGATCGCGACCGAAGGCGCACGAGAGAATCTGCTCGCGCGGCATGCAAGATTTACACCAACAGGCATCGAAACCTACTTGCAATGCCCCTTTCAGTACTTTGTCCGATCCACTCTGAAACTGGATGGGCCGCCGGAGCAGCCGTGGGAGCGACTAAATGCTATGGTGCAGGGCAATATCGTGCACCGCGCGCTCGAGAAATCGCATCGCGAGCGTCGAGCGATAGCCGATGTTTTCGATGAGGTCTTTGTCACCGCCTGCGAAGAAGCAAACGTGCCGGAGGGCTATCGTACCGAGGCCATCCGTTTGGAGCTGCTGCACAATCTCGAGTGTCTCGAGGCTGATGCCCGGCTCTCCCGCGGCGTGACATCCCTCTACGAAGAACCGTTCTTTTTCGAATTAGCTGAAGGCACAATGCTGAAGGGTAAGGTCGATCGCATTGAGCTCGACAGTGATCGAAACGCCACCATTATCGATTACAAATACAAAAGCAAGTTGGGCACGGAAAAAACCAAGAAGGGTCATGAGGAGCAGACCGCCGTGCAGGGTGGACTGTACCTCCTCGCGGCCGAACACTTGGGATACAAACCTGCCGACATGCTTTACTGCGGCATCAAACGAGATATCCACTTTGCCGGATGGATGACATCGTCGCGATACCCCGACATCAAGCAGGCGTGTAAGCCGGAGCAGTTGCAAGCCGTGATCGAGCAGGCGCGACGTAACTCGCTTATTGCAATCGATGGTATACGCGCTGGCAGCATTGCACCAAAACCTGCCGACGAAACCAAGTGCGATTACTGTGAGATCGCCCATTCGTGCCGCTTTGAGGTCGCAGCCATGGAACAGGCGGAGAGGGCCGCTAAGTGAGCTTAAGTGACCGGCAGGTAAACGCGGCACATCGCCTGGGCCAAGATGTTTGCGTCGTTGCCGGTCCCGGCTCAGGCAAGACTAGTGTTCTGATTGAGCGATTCACCTGGCTCATCCGCGAGTGTGGGGTCGATCCAAGCCGCGTTCTTGCGATCACTTTCACCGATAAAGCCGCGACGGAAATCAAAGAAAGGATGGTCCGGGCGTTCGCCGACGCTCCGGCACTCCGGGAACAAATAGAACGTGCCTATGTTTCCACGATTCACGGCTTTTGCGCGCGCCTTTTACGCGAGAACGCCATCTCGGCAGGCATCGATCCTCAATTTGAGGTGCTGGAGCGCTCCGCCAAACTCTTGCGCGAGGTCGCGGATGACGTTCTTGAATCGACTTATAGTGCACATCCCGACCGAATGCGGCGCTTTCTACGATCTCTCGCCGTTTCAGAAAAGGAAAGCCAGTGGGTACCCGACCTGGCATCTTCTCTGATCGCAATCTATGAAGCGATTCGCATCGCCGGTGCCAAGGTCGGACAAGCTCGGTTGGTGAAGGTCCACGTACCTTATGACGAAATCCGCGGGCTAGCACTTGCCGTCCTGAATGAGCGCATTCGGACGACCAAAGAGGTTCATGCAAATTACCTCGACTGGTGCCGCGACGTGATGGATATGCCGCTGCAACCTTCCGTACGTTGGTTCGACTTGCTATCGAGGGCTAACTTCCATAAAACCTATTTGCCGAAAGGAAGCGTTGCGCGAGAGTCACAGGACGCCGTCCGAGAAGCGGCGGACCGGCTGAAATCGAATCTGCTCATCGAATACTATGCTCAGGAGCGGGAGTTGATCGTCGCTTCACTCGAGCATATCGACGAGGGCTATCGTCGGAGGAAGCGCGAGAGGTCGGTTGTCGATTTCGATGATCTCGAAGAGTTCGCGATCCATCTTCTCGAACAGGACCCGGATCTCCGCAAGCGAGTGGGAAACGGTTTCGACTACATCCTGATGGACGAGTTGCAGGACACAAATCCACTGCAATGGAAACTATTGAATCTAATTCGCCAGCCGGACGCCTTCTTTGCCGTCGGCGATATCAATCAATCGATTTTCGGGTTTCGCTACGCCGAGCCGAAATTGTACGCGCAGTATCGAGCGACGCTTGAACAGGAAGGAAAGGCAATCGATGAGCTGCGAGCTAACTATCGCAGTCGCCCCGAATTGCTGAGCATCGTGAATACGACGTTCGGAGGCCCCGCTCCCGGGATTGAAGCGCATGAGCTGACGAGCGGCCGCACAGACTTTTCTCCACCGGATGATGTCACAACCGACATTCTTATCACAACGGGCGAAAATACTCCGGAAGCGGAGCGCATTGAATCGTTGTGGGTGGCGCACCGCATCTGCGAGCTGATCGGTCGATTTCAGTATCGGGATATTGCGATTCTCACACGAGCAAACATGGCGCTCGGCGAACTGCAGAGGGCGCTTGATGACTACCGTATTCCCTCCTTGGTCCTTGGCGGATTAACTTTTTACGAGACTCGCGAGGTAAGGGATTTAATCCTGCTCCTCGCTGTACTGTCAAACCCGCGCGATGAGATCTCTCTCGCGGGCCTGCTCCGATCCCCTTTGTTCGGTGTCTCAGATGACGACATCCTGCTGATGAGCGCGGCCGGCTCTTTATGTGATGGCGTGCTGCAAGAACCTCCACCGCGATGGCGGATGATCGAAGAACTCCGCGCCATTCGAAACTGTGTGAGCCCGGATGAACTGCTGCGTCGCGTTCTGGATGATTGCGATTATGAGGCGGGACTCACCAGCCGCGGCCGTGCGAATGTGGAGAAGTTCCTGTTTGCCTTGCGAACCCGCTTTCGTTCCGAGCCCGGATCCTTATCCGAAGCACTCGATCATATTCGCGACGCCTCACCGGAAGCGGAAGCACCCCCCGCCGACTTCGGTGACGCAGTTCGCCTGATGACCATTCATAAAGCAAAGGGCTTGGAATTTCCGGTCGTCTTCTTGCCATTTCTGCATCGGGATCGCGGCACGGGAACTCCCATCATCGGATACTCTCATCAGCACGGCCTTGGCGTAAAGTGGCGGGATCCCGCAACTCGCAGAGGCGTGCCCGACACCGCGCACGATGCAAACTGCGAGCTCGCCGATCGCATGCAAGCCGGCGAAGAGAATCGTCTCCTCTACGTCGGAATGACACGGGCCAAGAGCCAGATGGTTCTGTCCTATTCGGTCACGGAGCGACGACGAGGGGGTCCATGGGCACGACTCATCTCAGAGCGGCTCGTTGACCCGAAGGATAGCCGGGTCCGCATCGCAACTACGGACGCAGCTCCGCACATGATGATCGCGCCCCCGCCCGACACTGTGCTTCCTACAAATGTTTATCTGGATCGCGTACCGCCACAACGGCAGATTGACTCCACAGCCTCAATCACCGACATCAGCGTGTTTGCGCAATGTCCTCGCAAATATTTCCTGTCTCGCTATGTCGGTTGGGAATCCGGCTCCAGTGCGTTCGTGAATGTCGAAGACCGGGAGCGTCCCGACACAGGCGAACTTGAGGCTAGCGAGATTGGCACTCAGGTGCATCAGATCCTGGCCGGCATTGCAGTGGAACAGCCGGCACCCGAGGCTTCGGAACTCGCTGATCGATTCCGCAATAGCGCACTTGCAAAACAGGCTATGCGGGCGACCCGCAAACAGCACGAACACGATTTCGTCATAGCGATGGATGGCTTGGTGCTTCGCGGTCAAATCGACCTTTGGTTCGAGCACAACCGCGAGCTCATTCTCGTGGACTACAAGACCGATCAAATGCGTAAGCCGATCGATAGCCGCCGTGTGCATGCCTATGGGCTGCAACTGCGCTTATATGCGATGGCTCTCGAGACAATGACCGGGCGCCCGGTGACAAGGGCTTATTTGCATTTCCTGCGGCCGGATGAACTGGTCGAGGTCGATCTCTCGCCGTTGGAGTTGAATGCTGCCAGGGAACAGGTTCGGTTATTCCTGAATGCGCAGGGCTCGCTCGACTATCCGCTAAACACTGGCGATCACTGCTTCCGTTGCGAATTCTACAAGGACATTTGTCCTGCCCGGCGTCACATCGCTATCGCAGCTTCTCAATCTTGACGCTTGCGATTCGGTTACGATCCATATCGCGGATGGTGAATCGCCGGCCCGGCATCTCCACAACATCGCCCGTTTTGGGTATCGTCCCGAGTTGAAATAACAGAAAACCCGCAAGCGTTTCAAAGCCGGTTTCTGGCGGTAGCTCAATGCCGTACTGTGTGTGCAGATCACGAATCGAGGTGGCGCCATCCAATTCAAGGAGATCAGATTCAACGGGTGGTTTGGTGCGTACCTCATCGTGCTCGTCCTCAATCTCGCCGAACACTTGCTCCAACACATCTTCCATGGTCACAAGACCACTGATCGTCCCGAATTCATCGACAACGATCGCCATGTGGGCACGTTCATTGCGAAATTCATCAATCAGTTGGTTAAGAGGTTTGGTTTCCGGTACAACCAGCGATTTCCGTACAATTCGTCGTAGGCGGAAAGGGCGCACGGGACGTTTCTTTTCCTGGCCCTGTCGGCGATCTTCCCAAACCTGGATCAAGTCCTTGAAGTGAACAATTCCGATGATATTCTCCGGCTTCCGTTCGTACACAGGCAACCGAGAGTATTGGTGTTCGAGAAACAGTCGCAGTACCTGATCCAGAGTCGCATCCACCGATACGCTGACAATGGAAGTGCGCGGCACCATGATCTCTCTCGCCGAGTACTCATTCAAGTCGAGAACCCGCTGGAGCACCTCCTGTTCAAACGTGTGAAGGTGCCCTTCGCTGCCGCTGGACCGAATGATGTAGCGAAGCTCCTCAGCCGAATGACCGCCGCCATGGTCTTTTCCGCTCAGTCCCATCAGGCGGCTGATAAAGGTAGCGGATTTCTCCAGAATCGCTACGAACGGCTCGGAGATGCGATAAAAGACCAGCAACGCCGGTGCGACAATCACCGCCAAACGGTCGGCCTTCTCAATCCCGAGATTTTTGGGCACTACTTCGCCTATTACGACGTGCGCATAGCTCATCACGATGAATGACAGCGCGAACGCGAAGCCGTGAAGGATGTTAGCCGTTGCAGGCGTAACCAGCGGACTCAACCAGCCGTAAAGGATATTGAATATCGCTTCTTCACCCGCCCAACCCAATCCGAGACTTGCCAGCGTTACACCTACCTGTGTCACCGACAACAGACGGCCCGGATTTTCTAAAAGACTTATCGCTGCCTGAGCCCCAACATTGCCTCCTTCGGCGAGATGCCGCAGCCGCGATCGGCGCGTAGACAGGAGGGCAACTTCTGCGCCGGCAAAAAACGCGTTCAAAAGAATAATCAAAGCTACGAGAAGAAGACGGTAACCGGAATGGTTATCCATGGTTTACGGGGCCGCTACGGTCGCTTCGGTACAATGCCCGTAAGTGCGTCGTCTCAACCGGCTCCTGAAATATCTTAACGTGCTGATTGGGTTGCTTCTTCTTGTTGTTATCGGATTTGTTTACTGGTTCGCATTACGTCCTCTCCCGAAAACGTCCGGATCCGTTTCTGCGCCCCTAACCCGAGCTGCCAATGCGACACGCGACAAACTGGGAGTTCCGCATATCAAGGCCGCGACAATTGAGGATGCTCTTGTTGTTCAGGGCTACGTCACTGCGCAGGATCGTCTATGGCAAATGGACATTTCGCGCCGTGCCGCTGCCGGCGAATTATCAGAGATCGTCGGCCGCGCCACCCTCGAACGAGATAGCGAAGCGCGCCGCCTTCGGATCCGGCGGCTTGCAGAAGAGCACGCCCGCCGGCTGCCGCCGCAGGATCGGGTATATCTTGCAGCGTACGCGCGCGGCGTGAATGCGTTCCTTGACAGCCATCGAAATTCGCTTCCGCTCGAATTCACAATTCTGGCGTATGACCCGCGCCCGTGGTCCATCACGGACAGCCTGTGTATCGGACTTCAGATGATCCGCGACCTGACCACAACCTGGGACGAAGAGATCGCAAAGGCCGGCATGTTGGCCACCGGCGATGCAAATCTTGTCAATCAGCTCTTCCCAACGCGTACAGGACAGGAATTCACACCGGGATCGAACGCATGGGCAGTATGGGGAAAACGCACGTCCACCGGTAAGCCGATTCTTGCCAACGATCCACACCTGAACTACTCATTCCCTTCCACCTGGTACATGACTCACCTGCAAGCTCCGGGGCTTAACGTGGAAGGGGTTTCGCTGCCGGGATTACCCGGAGTCATCATCGGACATAACGATCGAATTGCATGGGGTATCACGAACCTTGGTTTCGATGTACAGGACCTATACATCGAGCAGATTGACATCAATTCCGGTCGTTATGCGTATCGTGGCACAGTCGAGCAGGCAAGAGCCGAGCAGGAGTTGATTCTTGTCAAAGGCGAAAGACCCGTAGAGCATAAGAACTGGATCACGCGCCACGGTCCAATCTGGCAAACCGACAATGGCCGTGCACTGGCGATGCGATGGATCGCTGCAGAACCGAGCCCGTTTCAATTCCCTTTTCTACAACTGGACATGGCCGGTAACTGGGATGACTTTCGCAATGCAGCCCGCCGCATGACGGCGCCTTCGAGTAATCTGATTTACGCGGACGTGGATGGAAACATAGGCTACCAGGTGGTGGGTTCACTTCCGATTCGGCGTACATACGAAGGCGATGTACCTGTGGATGGCGCCGCGGGTACATCCGAGTGGGATGGCTTCATCCCGTTCGAAGAACTCCCGAGTGTGTTGAATCCGCCTTCGGGGATGGTTGTCACTGCCAATCAGAATCCTTTCCCCACAAATTACAAGTACAGAGTAGGCGGCAAGTTTGCGCCCTATTATCGGTCGAACCAGATTCGCAACTTGCTGTCGAAGGCAAGTACGTTGAAGCCGGACGAGATGCTTGCCATCCAGAAAGATGTTTATTCCGCGCTTTCCTACTTCATTGCGCAACAGACACTTCAGGCGTACGACAAGCGCGGTACAAAGAACGAATCTCTTCAGGCCGGAGCGGAGATATTACGCAAATGGAATGGCCAGATGGAGCGCTCCGAGGCTGCTCCATTCTTGGCTGCGCTTCTCTATCAGCAACTCCGCCGCGCTGTAGGCGACCGCGCCTCCAACGGAAAGGGCGAGTTATGGGACACCTTGATGGCTGGTCCGGTGATCGAGCGCATTCTACGCGATCGGCCTACCGAGTGGTTTCGGGACTACGACCAGCTACTGCTTCGATGTTTCGTCGATGCCATGGAAGAAGGCAGGCGTGCGCAAGGACGGAATCCAGCGCAATGGAAGTACGGCGACTATTTGGAGACTACAATGCGGCACCCCATTTTCGGTGCCCCGAGTTGGATCAAGTACATTCCTACTTTAGGAAAATATTTTCGGATTAATATCGGCCCGGTGCGAATGAGCGGATCGTCCACAACCGTGAAGCAGACCTCAAGGCGCCTTGGGCCGTCGATGCGATTCGTAGCGGACCTTTCGAATTGGGATCAGTCCCTTATGAACATCACCTTGGGGCAGTCGGGTCAGTTATTCTCCCTCAACTACAGCGACCAGTGGGAGGAGTACTACGTCGGCCGCAGCTTCCCGAATCCATTTGACAAGGTCGAGGGAACTACTCTCGAGTTCAAGCCTCAATAAGCTGAAACGTACCGTCTTTCATCAGCAGGTAACGGCGGCCGCGCCATGTAATTGTGTTGCCAAAAAAGCCGCCAACCCAGAACAGAAAACTCAACACATCCTGGACGGGAACAAGGTACCAGCGATGTAGCGTTAGCCGATCCCGCAGAATCCACCCGGCACACGCAAGGGCAGCCAGCGTGCGCACGACGATCACGCCGATGAAAAGCATCCACCACTCGGGTCGTATGGCCCATAGGAGCAGGGCTAGCGGCAACGGATTGGTGAAGATCTGTCCCACGTATCCCGCTGGGCGCGACCGTCGAGTGCTTCGGAACCACCGCAAACGGTGCCGCGCATTCGTGGCGAATGGTTGAGATCCGATATGATGCTCGATCACATAGGACGACAGAAGGACACGCCATCCCTTCTCCGCCGCGAAGTTACCGAGAACGAAATCTTCCGCGAGATAGTCTTTCAACCTGTCCCAGCCCCCGATGTCCTGCAGCACTTGTTTGCGTGCTGTCGCTGTCGGGCCCAGCGCAAACTTCATTCCCTCCAGCATCCGAGCTACGAGAACGCCCGACAAAAACTCTGTGTTCATCCCGATGGCCTCGAGTGTCGACCACAAGCTGCTACCCGGGACCGCTCGATAGGGACAGGTCGATACTCCTAGTCGCGGGTCCTGAAACTCGGCGGCAATCACATTGAGAAAATCTGGCGTGACTCGAATATCGCTGTCGGACATGATCAGAAGGTCGTGCCTGGCCGCCTCCGTCATGTGATGCAAGCTCCAGACTTTCGCGTTCGGATAAGGAGGCTCGCCAACGTACAGCAATCGAGTGGCGACATGCGGGTATTCCGCCTGGAGCTTGCGCACAACCGCGGCGGCGGGGTCGCTTGCAAGCCTCACGGCAAAGATCAATTCAAATTTCGGATAAGTCTGCTCGAAGAATGTTCGGAGGTTGGATTCCAGTCCATCATCAAGCCCAGCCAGGGGTTTGAGGACGCTGAGTGGAAGCGCATCGCGCAAAGCAGAAGGCCGCACACGAAGATACCGGCGTGCGGCCAGAACCACAAGGAGACAGTAGACTAGCGAACCGGCTACAAGTCCCGCCAGTAGCCAGGACATCTCACTCTGCAGATGCTTTCGAATCGATCAACCGACGTATGTCCGCAATAAAGGCATCGACTGACTTGGCACCCATGTCAGCGTGCTTTCGATGCCGCACCGAGACCGTGCCTTCGTCCGCCTCGCGACCGCCGACGACCAGCATGTAGGGCACCTTCTGCAGTTGTGCATCACGAATCTTCAAATTGACCTTTTCACTTCGGTCATCCAAAGTGGTGCGAATTCCAGCCGCGACCAGCTTGTCACGAACCTGCCGGGCGTACTCTAGTTGTTTGTCGGTGATCGGCAAGACAGTCGCCTGCACGGGAGCCAGCCATACAGGAAATGCCCCCGCATAGTGCTCGATCAGAATTCCGAAGAATCGCTCGATGGACCCGAACAAGGCACGATGCACCATCAATGGTTGATGTGCCTTCCCATCCTCGGCGATATACTCCAGGCCGAAACGGCGCGGCAATGTGAAATCGAACTGCACCGTGGACAACTGCCACTTGCGCCCGATCGCATCGACAAGCTTCACATCGATTTTTGGCCCGTAAAATGCCGCTTCGTCAGCCATCACGTTGATCTTCATGCCGAGGCGATCGATGGCCTTCGTGAGCGCGGTTTCCGCGAGCTTCCACTGATCCGGGGTCCCGTCATATTTGCCGCTCGCTCCGTTGTCCCAAGTCGACAGTTCCGCTTCATACTCACTAAAACCGAAAGTGGTCAAGGTGTCGATGGCGAACTGTAAGCAGCTGACGACCTCGTCCTCAACTTGTTCCGGTGTGCAGAAGATATGGGCGTCATCCTGCGTAAAACCGCGGACCCTTAGCAATCCATGCATCACACCGGAACGCTCGTAACGGTAAACGGTACCGAGCTCTCCCAAACGCACAGGAAGGTCGCGATACGAGCGCAATCGGTCCCGGTAAATCAAGATATGAAACGGGCAGTTCATCGGCTTGAGCTGGTATTCCGCGTCATCCAGCTCCATGCGTTTGAACATGTTCTCGGAGTAGAAATTGTAATGCCCCGATGTCTTCCAGAGGTCCGCGCGGGCGATGTGCGGCGTATACACCAGCGAATAGCCTCGCTTGATGTATTCATCGCGCATCCAGTCCTCCAGCGTCTTGCGAATAATGCCGCCCTTTGGATGGAAGAAGATCAATCCGGGTCCGGCGAGCTCTTGGATACTGAATAAATCCAGTTCTTGACCGAGCTTCCGGTGGTCGCGCTTCTTTGCTTCTTCAAGGCGTTTGAGGTACTCGTCAAGCTCTTTCTGGGCAAAGAAAGCGGTCCCATAGATGCGCTGCATCCGGTGATTGTTCTCATCACCTTTCCAATACGCACCCGAAGTCGAAAGCACCTTGAATGCCTTCAGTCGCTTGGTGGAGGGCACATGAGGGCCGCGGCAGAAATCGATAAACCCAGGCCCGAGAGTGTACTCGGAGAAGACTTCTCCCGCCTTCTCGTTGATGAGTTCGCATTTCATGAACTCACCCATCTCGGCATACTTCGCGATTCCGTTCAGCTTATTTGAAAGCTGTCGCCCGTATGGCAGGTCGCGCTTCTGGACCTCCCACATTTTGGCTTCGATTTTTTCGAGATCTTCCTGCGTGAAGGGTGTTTCGCGCTGAAAGTCGTAATAAAAGCCGGTGTCCGTCGGAGGCCCGATTCCGAGTTTTGTCTCTGGAAACAGCTCTTGGACTGCCACCGCCAGCAAATGGGCGGTTGAATGTCGATAAACTTCGAGAGCTTCAGGATTCTTGGAGGTGAGGATCTGGAGCGACGCGTCGCCTTCAAGAGGCCGCGTTAGGTCGTACAGGTCTCCGTTGACGCGTGCGACGACGGCATCATCGGCAAGCCGGGAACTGATGCTCTTGGCGATTTCAAGTGGAGTGGTCCCTGCGGCAACCTGTTGGCTGGATCCATCGGGAAGGGTAACAGTAATGCTGCTCATCTTGGTGTTTTCCCGCTATAGAGTTCCCGCTTCGGAAATGTAGGGATAGCAGAAATTTCAGCGTATCATGGGATGGTGGCCGCGGAACAAATTGATGAGCTTGCGCTTGTTGACGCCGCGCGTGCGGGTGACGCGGCGGCCTTCAGCGAGCTTGTCGAGAAATACGAACGCAAGATTTACCGTCTAGCCAAGCACATTACCCAGAATGACGAGGACGCCGAGGATGTTCTCCAGGAAAGCTTTCTAAAGGCTTATACACACCTGGACTCATTTCACGGCGATTCGAAATTCTACACGTGGCTGGTCCGCATTGCCGTGAACGAAGCGCTCATGAAGCTCCGGAAACGCAAATCGGACAAAACGGTTTCCCTCGATGAGCCGCAGGATACCGGGGAAGACCTGGTTGCCCGAGAGATCGCAGTTTGGGACGACGACCCGGAAAAGAAGTTTTCTCGTGACGAACTCGGTGAAATTCTGGACGAGGCGGTCCAGAGCCTAAAGCCAAGTTTCCGCACCGTTTTCGTGTTGCGAGACATCGAAGAATTGTCTACAGAGGACACCGCTGTGACATTGGGAATTTCGGTTCCGGCGGTTAAGAGCAGGTTGCTCCGAGCTCGCTTGCAGCTAAGAGAAAAGCTCACCCGTTATTTCAAGCGAAAAGGGGACGACGTATTTGCTTACATGTAAAGACTTTTTGAATGAGCTGAGCGACTTTCTCGACGATACCCTCGACCCCCAAATCCGGGCTGAGCTCCACAAACACGTGGAGGAATGCCCGAACTGCTGGGTGATACTTGACACGACCCAGCGTACGATCAAGGTTTACAAGGGTTTAGAGCCTCAAGCCATCCCGTCCGACATCCATTCACGATTGATGGCGGCCCTGCAAAAGAAAATGGCAGCTACCCCGAAGCATTGAGTCCTCTCGTTAGTCGAGCGTGACGCGTAAAGGCAAACCAATCTTTTTCCCGTCATGGGAAACCACATCGATTGGAACCTCAAAGATGGGCATGATGCGCATCTCCCTACCTTCAATCTCCACCGATAGAAAGTGCCTTGCCGCCGCCCAGCCTTCTATGTGAGACCGCTCCATATACTCCCGAACATCTCCTGACCGCAACTCTCCCCCTGCTCCCGAAACAATGTATCGGATATTTCCGGTCTCAGCATCTCGCTTGCTGAACTGAAAATTGTGTTCGTGTCCTGAGAACATCACCTTCACCCCGGTGCGCTTGAACACGTCGAGAAAATGCGCCATTTCCTCGGCCACAGCTGGATGCCGAGGACCTGCATTAAACGGGGGATGGTGCATGTAGGGAATCTTCCAGGGCACACGCGAATCGCTCATATTTGTCTGCAGCCACTTGAACTGCTCGCCATCCTTTGTGTAGGCAGGACTCGGAGGCCCGGTTTCGCTGTTCGTAGTGCTGTCGAGACCAAAGAAATCGGCTAGGCCGCCATAAGAAAACCGATAATATCGGGACGGGATATGTGCCGGGAAAAAGAAGTTGTCTAGATAGGTCGGAAGATCCCCACGCGCCTCCGTCTCGTTGCCGTCATGATTGCCAAGCGAGGGATAAAAGGGGATATGCGTCAGAATCGGTGCGTAAGGATGGAAGAAGCGCGACTCCCAATGGGTGTCTTTGTCACCCGAACCACTGAATCGTAGTCCAAAGCCAAACGTGCCGTAAATATTGTCGCCGGTTGTGATCACAAAGCGCACCGGATTGTCTCCGGCCAACCGTTGAAACTCTTTCACCATGAGTGCCGCAACGGATCGCTGCGAGGAATCGCCGCTGCCGAAGTCACCAACAACAAAAAAGCGAAGCTTCTCCGATTTCTCTGGCCAGGTACGAATCTGAGATTTGCCAATAGAGCGTCCGTTCACCAGGACTTCATAGGGGTAATCCGTGTCCGGCTTCAAATCGGAAACAACCATCCAGTTCTTGTCGGAAACCCGCAGGTCTTTACCGTTGATCCGTACCACTGCCGGCCCGTGGGAAGCTTTCCAGCACATTGGGATCCTAAGCTTAGAATTCCACGTGGACAAGTTGTCGCG
>JADMIO010001230.1_pt1 | contig 25101 bp, 25 predicted proteins | sample 8958161 | NCBI WGS metagenome assembly JADMIO01 (sample SAMN16585339, study PRJNA669376) | soil metagenome | isolation source: Crop rotation soil | place: USA: Cullars Rotation, Alabama | collected 2011
CCGCCGAACAAGCAGTAAATAATTTTTATTTTAGTGAGCGCCGGCAACCGCCACACGCGCGCGGCCACCATTGGCGAGCTTCCGATCGTGGCGAGAACAAGCGTTCGCCAGGGCCTCGTCAACGCGCGGCTCGATGTTGCATTCGGGTTGACGGCAAACGGCAGCCAATTCGGAAACGACGAGGTACCGCGAGCGCTCCAGCATGCGCTGCTCACGGAACGAGAGGGGTTTGTTATGACTGAGATAGTTGAGGTGCTTGAGCACTTCAGCTACTTCGAAAATATTTCCGGTGCGCATCTTTTCGGAAAAATCTTTGAAGCGATCTTTCCAATCATGAGGCGGTGTCAGAAAATCAGCGCCTAACGCCGTGAAAAGTGCATCGCACTCTGCGGAAGTAATTGGCCGTCGCAGCCCAACTTCGGAAGCATTGGAAACGGGGACGAGCACGAGGGAATTTGTTGCGGCAAGTCTTAACGTGTAGAACGGAAGCGCTACTGCTCCGATTTGCTTCTGCTCAATTTGTTCGATGGTGCCGATACCATGATTCGGGTAAACAACCTTCTGGCCAACCTTGAAGCCCACCTTAACACCTCCGAGTTTTGACGATCACCAGGTAAGTCGCATGCGCGGCTTAGGAAAAAATGTTTGTGCGAGACTGAAAACCGATCGGGTGTTCGTGAATCGAGTTATTCGTTGAACTGACTGGAGTCTAGCAAGGGCCGTCGCGCACCGTCAAGCTTTAGCAGGAAGCCGAGATTCTGCTCAGCAAACGGTGGACCAGAGTCCCTGCGATGGTCTACTTGTCATTGGGCAGTTCTCATTTGTCATTGATCTACACCCGCCGATCTTCGTCAATTACGCCGGCCAGTCTGACTGATTTGCGAATGAAAGAGAGAGATAGCAAATGATAAGGGGAAATGGCGTTATTTGCGGGGAATCGAAACCGCGGGTTAACCACCGTAGCTTTCGTCCTGCTCGATTCTGGAAAGGACCCAGTCAAATTCTCCAGAGGTGATTTTTCCGCCGCAAAATTCGCAGATTCCGGTAGCGCTCACTTTCAGTGGAGCTCCGCAGTTCGGACAATTCAGGTCGGCGCGCGCCGCCGCGGCCGGCGCTTTGCTGTTGCGAATAAATGTCCAGTACTCGCTCCAGCGGCGCAAGTTTGTTTTGGAGCCTGCCAATACGCGGCCGTTTTGATCGACGGTGTAGTCAAAGCCCTGAGCAAAAATTCTCATGGTGATGGATTGATAAAAAGCGTCCTGCTTGATCTTTACCGGCTGCATTGCCGTAATTTGATACTGGTCAAGCGCGTTGCGCAGCTTCTGGGCTTTATAAGCTTCGATCCAGTAGCGGTGCATCTGGAAAATATTGTCCGTTTCATGCGGCCGCGCGCGTTCCCAATTCAATGACGACCACGCCTCCTGCAGTTCGTTGAAGATCATGCGCACGCGCGCTTGAAAGTCCGCCCATTTGAAAGACGGATTGTTCTGTTCAAAGCCGGCGCGGACAGCGGGAAAATTTTGCTGCGTCACCGTCGGATACTGGGTGCCAACCTCAGGCACATCAGAGGTCAGGAGCGGTCCACGCGCTTCACGGCTGACGGTTCGAATGCTGGTGACGTACCATTGAAACTCGCCGCTCTCGATCCTGGTTCCGCAGAATGCGCAGGCGCCGGCCGTGTCTTTCTGCAGCGGCGCGCCGCAACGCGGACAGTGCAAGGCGGTTGCCTGTTCGGGCGGCGGTGAAAGCACATCGCGTTTTCGTTCAAGTTCCCAGCGTTCGCGGACGTAATAGCTCATCTCACCGCGCGGATCGCCTTCGCGGGGCGTGAACTCGGTGTAATTCGCTTCGAAGTCGAGACTGACTTCGACTTTTGGCGTGGCTAATCCGCGCACGTCAGCTACCTGCATGGCGCCGACGATAACACCCTGAACTGCTTTCAAATTAGAGGCATTGAGTTGTAACAACGAGGCGCGGGCGGCTTCTCCAAGATACGGTGACAATTCGTCGAGCGCCGCTTTCCCTTTCCCACGTGCATCGTGCGCGCGCCCATACAACGCGTAGGAAAAGTCTGTAAAGATAATTTCTGAAAAGTTTGGATCAAAGCGACGCAACTGGTTGAAAGCCTGCGCGATGCTTTGCTGCGGCGCGCGGCCCGGCCCAGGATCAAGGCCGAGACCGGTCGACGAAGTGGTGACGGAAATCGATTTTTTTGATGGCCGCGAAAACCAATAAATAACTGCGGCGATGACAATAATGTCTACCGGAATCCCGATTACCGGGTGTTCGATGGTGAGCCAGAGCAGAAAGCGGATTAAGAGATAGACGAGTGCTCCCAGTCCGCCGCCTCCTCCCCCACTGCCGCCACTTCCTCCGCCACCATAGCCCTGGCCGCCGCCGACGCGCGCCATTGCGTCGGACGCAAGAACGGTGAGCGCGATGAACGCGCCGCCGGCCAATAAGATCCGCATTACTGCATTGGGTCCTGGAAATCGGTAACGCTTCATTTTAATTCGATGCGTGGGCCGTCCATCAATTCGTTGGGATTTTCGCCGGTGGGTGGCATGTGCTCGGCCAATACCACACCGAGTGTTCGCAGAGCTTCGATCACTTGATCCGGATCAGAGCGTTTCGCTGTTGCTTTCAAATCAAAAGTCGCGTTGTTCCATTTGAGGGCCGGAATGGCTTTCAAGATTCCGCGGTCGGCAATAATTTCCAGCCGCCGTTCGAGTAGCGATAAATAGATCAGCAATCCATTTTCGGCTGAAGTATTCGCTATGCCTGCTTCGTAGAACATGGCGGCAGCTCCCGTTCGCACAGAATTGGCGCGAAACTTTCCACTCGTGAGCAGCCGTCGCAGTGAATCGGTTCGCGAACAAACAAACCAGCCGATGAGAAATAATGCGATGACGTCGAAAGGCACCCAGTAGGTGTGAAAATCAAATGGCGTGAAGAGGACAAATAGCAGCCCGACAAAAGCCAAGAGGGCCGCGAACAAGTAATCCGCGTGACGATACGAGCCGGAACGTCCACGCACAACCACGACTACTTCGGCGTCGGTTTGTTTCTCGATTTCGCGCACTGCCTCAGCAATCGCGTGCCCGGCAGCTTTGTCGAATCTTTTGCGGCTCATGGTTGCCGATAATAACAGGAACGTTACTGAAGACACGCAAACGGCCCAGCGAAACTGGGCCGTTGGTGAATCGAATTGCTCACGTGCAGGCTCTCGATCCAATTGGTTCCGGGATCGCGGCGTGCTTACTTGAAACTGCCGAGCGCATCGGCTTCATTATCGTAGACATCAAAGACGGTGAGCAGCTTGGTAATGACCAGCAAATCCTGAACTTTGTCAGTCAGATTCAATAATTTCAGCTGGCCGCCACCACGGCCTACTGTCGTGTAGTTCGCAATTAGTTCACCGATACCGCTGGAATCGATGTACTTCACGCCCGCGAGGTTCAACAGAATTTTATTACTTCCGCCGGAGACCAGATTTCGAATCGCGCTACGCAGCGCGGTGCTGCTGTCGCCGATGCGAACCTCACCGTCCATGTCGAGAATCGTTACGTCGCCCGCCTGGCGTTGATTAATGTTTAGTTGAGCCATGCCAACCTCCTGCTTTCGTGCCGATCAGAATACGACCGCTCAGCACGGAAAAGTTCACTTGAAGTTACTGAGCGCTTCCGATTCCTCGTCGTACGAGTCAAAGACGGTAAGCAGCTTGGTAATGGTGAGCAGATCGCGCAGTTTCTGAGTCAGGCTGAGCAATTTGAGTTGCCCGCCTTCTTTATTTATCGCGGTGTAACTCGAGACCAACTCGCCAATGCCGCTCGAATCGATATAACCAACGCCCGCCAGATTCAGCAGAATTTTTTTCTTTCCCTCTTCTAACAAACGACGCACGGCGCTGCGCAAGGCCACACTGCCTTCGCCGATGGTGATCCGACCGTCCATATCGAGGACGGTGACATCGCCGGCCTGTCGTTCGCGGATGTTAAGCTCTGCCATGATTCAGCATTCTCCTCTTTCGCTTTCTCAAAATTTCTTGACCATTCTGACTGTTGTCCCGTCGGCGCCGCTTGACCAGTGTACTTCGTCCATCAAGTTCTTAATGAGGAAATTACCGCGGCCCGAGGTCTTCAGAATATTTTCCGGGGCCGTGGGATCAGGAACGCTTTCGGCGTCAAAGCCTTCGCCCTGATCTTTCACCTGGATTTCGACCGCGTTCTGTGAACAGTTCAGGGTTAGCTCAACCTGTTTCGCATCGTCTTCTTTGTTGCCGTGGACGATGGCATTAGTGATTGCTTCCCGGACCGCCATGTCGATTCCGAAAGCAGCGTCGTCGGCGAGTCCGCAACTGCGCGCAAATTCGGCGGCCGCGGCGGCGGCTTCAGCGACAGCCTCAATGTGGCTGGGCAAAACGAGTCGAGTCGCTTGTTCGGTCACAAAAGGCGCGGCCTCTTTCGCCGGGAAATTGCGGTCTGGCTGCTGACGATCTAAAAGCAAACGGAAGACGGACGTGTAACATGCGCGCTGGCCGCATGTCAAGAATGTGGGCCTGATTGAAGGCCATGTCCGGGCGAACTGTCACTGGTGTTCGTCGTCAGGTTAAGATTCGCTGGTGATCATTCGTCCTGCCAAACGAATTCGCGGTCGGCTTGAGATGCCCGGCGACAAATCAATTTCGCATCGGGCGGCTTTGATTGGCGCGCTGGCGAAAGGTACTTCACGCCTCAAAAACTTTTCGAGCAGCGCCGATTGCGCGGCGACCCTGCGCTGTCTCGCAGATTTGAAAGTCGCGATCGCCCACGACGGTCACGACATTTTGATTGAAGGCGCGGGCCCAAGGGGCCTCCGCGCATGTTCGACTCCGCTCGATTGCGGTAACAGCGGCACAACAATGCGGCTGCTCGCAGGAATTCTCGCCGGCCAGGCTTTCAGCTCGACATTGACCGGTGACAGCTCACTCAACGCCCGCCCGATGCAACGAATAGTCGAGCCATTACAAATGATGGGCGCTCAGATTGAATCTCGCGACGGTCACGCACCGCTGATGATCCAAGGCCGCAATCCGCTCGAAGCAATAGAATACGAACTCCTGCTTGCCAGTGCGCAGGCGAAGTCCTGCATTCTACTGGCCGGCTTGCACGCCGATCGCCGTACCGCTGTGATCGAAAAGGTGCCCACGCGCGATCACACCGAACGCATGCTGCGTTGGTTTGGCGTTGAGGTCGAGACAAGTGACGCACAACGTGAAGGCGAAGTTACCGTGGCCGTGACGCCGCCAAAAGAGTTCAGCGCGCGAGATCTAACGATACCCGGCGATGTTTCTGCAGCGGCTTATTTCATTGTAGCGGCGGCGCTGCTTGATGGCGCGATTTTGGAAATTGACGGGGTCGGGATTAATCCGACTCGCACCTTATTTCTCACTTACCTTCGATCATTGGCACTGGATGTAAAAATAGAAAACGCGAGCGAAGTAAATCATGAACCTGTGGGCGCGATTCGAGTGCGGGGAAACTCCACTGCTAACTCAAAGAACACGACAAGAGATACGCAAACAATCAATGGGACCTTCGTCGCAGGCGTGATCGACGAGTTACCTTTGCTCGCCGTGGCCGGGTCACAGATCGACGGAGGCATCGAGATTCGCGATGCGCGGGAACTGCGGGTGAAAGAATCTGACCGGATCGCTGCCACTGTGGCCGGGCTGAGGGCCATGGGGGCTGACGTTGAAGAGTTTGACGATGGTCTGCGAGTGTCCGGCCGGACCCGACTGTGTGGGGCCGAAATCGATCCGCGCGGAGATCACCGCATCGCGATGGCGTTTAGTGTGGCTGCGTTGTTTGCCGAAGGGGAAACCGAAATTCACAATTCACAGTGCGTCGGCGTGTCGTTTCCGGAATTTTTTGATCTTTTGAATGCGGTGGTCGAGAGATGACAATGCGCTGCATCGCTTTGGTGGGCTTCATGGGCTGCGGCAAAACGACCGTGGGCCAGGAAGTGGCGCGCCGTCTCAATGGTGACTTCATCGATCTGGACAGCTTCATTACTGAAAATTTTGGCCGCACGCCCGCGGAAATTATTCGGGCAGACGGTGAACCGGCATTCCGTTCGATCGAGACGCAGGCACTCGAGGAGGTGCTAAGAAAAAGGATCTGCGCGTGATATCACTCGGCGGCGGCGCCTGGACGATACCCGCAAACCGTGCGCTGGTGGAAAGCGAGAACTGTTTGACAATTTGGCTGAACGCCCCTTTTGAAATCTGTTGGAAGCGAATCTGCAGCGGGGATTCCCTTCGGCCGCTGGCGCCTGATCGCAAAGCCGCGCAGCAACTTTTCGAATCTCGGATGGACAGTTATGCGCTTGCCGCGACACATGTGGAGATCGCCGAAGGGGCAAACGTAGAGGCAATCGCGGAAAAAATTGCTCTCTCCGTTTTAGTTCAGCGCCGTGTGATTTAACTCGCCCTTCTCAAACTTTTGAATTACTCTTTCAAGCGTGGATAAGTTTCGCATTCGGGGCGGCGTACCGTTACGAGGTCGCGTGGCGATCAGCGGCGCGAAGAATTCGGCGCTGCCATGCATGGCGGCGGCAATTCTCACCTCCGAAACGATCACACTCCACAATATCCCATATGTCCGCGACATCATCACCATGCGCCGTCTTTTGGAAGACATCGGCGGACAGGTGCTGACGCCCGAGTTACGCACACACAAAATTTCCGCGGCCAACGTCGAGCTGATGACCGCGCCCTACGAACTGGTAAAAACGATGCGGGCATCCGTACTCGCGCTCGGTCCGTTACTGGCGCGGTTTGGCAAGGCCCGAGTGTCTTTGCCCGGAGGTTGTGCGATTGGGGCCCGTCCCATCGACCTGCACTTGGCTGGTTTCACCAAATTGGGTGCAGACGTTTTTCTTGAAGCGGGCGACGTAGTAGCTCGCGCGCCCGCGGATGGACTGGTCGGAGCTGAAGTTTCCTTCGACAAAATTTCAGTTACCGGCACCGAAAACCTGATGATGGCCGCAACTCTTGCGCGCGGGCGAACGACTATTAACAACGCGGCGCGCGAACCGGAAGTGAGAGATCTCGCTGAACTGCTGAACAAAATGGGCGCGCGCGTACGAGGTGCTGGCACGTCGAAGATAGAAGTTGACGGCGTCGAAGCATTGGGCGCCGCCCAACATACAATCATCCCCGATCGCATTGAAACGGGAACGTTTATTGTCGCCGGAGCAATCACCCGAGGCGACCTGGAGATTCGTGACTGCAATCCCGAGCACTGCAATCGCATCATTGCCAAACTCCGGGAAGTTGGCGTCGAGATTGAAGAAATCAATCAGAGCACCCTCAATGTCCGTTGCGGCAGTTGGCCACTAAAAGCCGCCAACCTGCAGACCGAGGTCTATCCGAGTTTTCCGACGGATATGCAAGCGCAGTACATGGCCTTGATGACTCAGGCGGTAGGCTATTCCGAAATCACCGAAACGATATTCGAGAATCGATTCATGCATGCGTCGGAATTGCAGCGAATGGGCGCGCGCATCCAAATTAGCCATGACAAAGCCGTTGTCGAAGGACCAACAAATCTGATTGGCGCACGGGTGCAGGCTTCGGACCTGCGCGCGTCAGCCTCGCTCGTCCTCGCCGGTTTGATCGCAGAAGGCGAAACCACCATCGATCGCGTCTATCACATCGATCGCGGTTACGAAAAAATAGAAACTAAACTCAAGGCTGTCGGCGCCGACATCGAACGCGTCCGCGAATCAGTGACATCGCCGTTGTCTTCTGAAGAAGGCTTTGCGGCCGCCTGAGATCATCCATGCTCTGTGATATCATGCGCGCATGAGTGAGACCGATTGCCTCTTTTGCAGAATCCTTGCCGGTACGGCAGCGGCTGATGTTGTCTATCAGGACAACCGCTGCGTAGTCATTCGCGATATTAACCCCCAGGCGCCCGCGCATGTCCTCGTGATTCCGCGCGAACATCTTGATTCTCTGGATGACGCTTCGCAAAAGGACGAGGTGTTGCTGGGCCATTTGCTGCGGATCTCGGCGCGAGTCGCCAATGAACACGGTTTAAGCGAAGGCGGTTACCGTACAGTCCTGAACACGGGCCGTGGCGCCGGCCAGTCTGTATTTCATCTTCACGTGCACGTTCTGGGCGGACGCGAAATGACGTGGCCGCCGGGTTAATTTTGTCCGCAAAGATTTTTTACCAGCAACCCGCGTAATCAATCGGCCCTAAAGGTTCCCAGTCTGAGCCGTTGAATACATACCAAAGCCAATAGTATTCGTCACAACCCCCGGGATTTCCTCCCATAGTTCCGCCACCGCCGGATCCCCCACCGCCACCGCCCGATAGAGGACTTGATGCGCAACTAGTGACGACGGCATAGGGGCATTCGTGTTCGTACGAATACCCACTCTCGTTCACAATACACGTTCGGGTTTTCCATTCGACCGTTCCGCAAGCGCCCGATTCGGTGCATGGTTTCAGATCCGCTCGATGGATTTGAGTGCAACCTATGGTGGCATAGCACGCGGTTTCACTGTCGTATTGCTGAAGCCAATTGCAACCGCTCGGACAACAATCGACGGCGACGGCAGCGACATCGTTTTTCGACTTCGAGTGATGGGTTTTTGCAAAACTCTTAATTGCTTCCGGTCGACACCTGTTAATACTCACTTTCTTGTCAGGGGGCCATGCGGTTCCTTCGATTCCCCGAAAGCCTGTCCCGTCCCCAAAGCTAATTTGTTCGACTTCAAGCACGATTTTTCGGGGTTGCGGAAAACCGTTTCTCGTGCGCAGCAACTCCCATCCTTTACTTTGACCGTAGGGTATTTTGAAAACGCTTGTTTCTCCGGGTTTGATTGACACGTCTTCAGGTTTTGCTATCTCAAGCGTGTCCCTGTACATCGAGAATTCGATGCGGCCGAAATGAATGGAAAACAGTTGGCGCCCGGCGTTGATAATGTTTTCGGGAAGCAGGAGCAAGAACGTGAGTCCATAAATCGGCTTGGTGCCCGTATTCGTCACTTCAATTTCCAAATCGCTGGCCCATTTGTCGTTGTCCAGGTCTTTGAATTGTTTTTCTTTGTCCGCCTTGATTTTTATTTTGATCGGAAGATGTTTGGGAATCTTGTTTTCCAACGATCTCTCTTCTTTGTCCTGACCGTTGGCGACAGCTATTTCTTTTTGAGTTGGTTTTGATTGCAACTGATCCTTGCGACGCAAAACTCTAACTTTGCGCTCTGGACCCACCGCCGGATTGCCGCTGTGCGCGACCACGACGACTACCAAAACGAATACCGAGGCAATACTCGCGACAATCAGGAATAACCAAATCCGTTTGAGCGATTTCATTTGGGAGCCTCCTTCAAAAGAGGTAGAGCCGGTAAAAGGTAAGCACGACCGGAGAAGTCGAGCCCGTGCAGTGCCGCTCTTCTACGCCGATCTGCGAATTTCGTCAACGTAATAAATTTTGCTAGGTGAAGCCGCGTCGAGAGACCCAAGATAATGTGGTTCTCGCGCGCAAACAAAAACGCGCGCCGTTGTTTCGACGCGCGTTGGTGTTTATTCAGAAGAGTGGCGGCTTATTCTCGCACTCCACGGCGCTGCGGAATCTCAGTCAGCCGTACGGGCACGCGTATGCTGCGGCCGTTGCGCATGACTTCGACGGTGACGGTCTCGCCCACCTGATGAGTGTCCAGGGCGCGCAGGAGATCATCGTTGTTTGATATTTTCGCGCCGTCCAGTCCGATGATGATATCCCCCAACTCGATATCGCCGTCTTCAGTTTGCACCAAGCCGCGCAGTCCCGCGTTTGCCGCCGGCCCGCCGGGCTGAACCCGCCAAATCATCGTGCCGTAGGAAACCGGTAGACGGACCTGACCGCTGAGGGTGTCAACGTCTCTTGGAATAATGCCGAGCTTCGGACGCTCGACGTAACCGTTCTTCACCAGCTGAGGCACAATCCGCTTGGCAATGTTCACGGGAATCGCGAACCCAACTCCGGCTGACGCGCCGGACGGTGACTCTATCTGAGAGTTAATACCAATCATTCGTCCATGCGAATCGAGTAGTGGCCCACCCGAGTTGCCGGGGTTGATCGATGCGTCGGTTTGAATTGCGCCCTCGATCAATCGTCCGTTTTGCGCGCGTATGGGACGCTGCAGTCCGCTAATGACTCCGGTGGTCAATGTTCGATCGAGTCCGAACGGGTTCCCGATGGCGAGCACTTTCTGGCCCACGATCAATTTGTCCGAATCGCCCAAAGGCACCACCGTGATCTGTTCTTTCGGTGTTTCCAGCAACCTGATCACGGCGAGATCGGTATCCGGATCGCGACCCACGACGCGCGCCGAATACGTGCGTCCGCCTCCAAAATTTACGCTCAGTTTCTCGGCGTCGGCGATCACATGATAGTTGGTAAGAATATTCCCCTGATCGTCGATCACTGAACCCGAGCCGGAACCTTCGCGAGCTTCGGAATACAAACCGAAAAAGTCACGCACGGTGGTGGTCGACTGAATGTAAACGACGCCGGGCGAAACTGATTTGTAGACATCGATGTTGTTTTGTTCGTCGGTTACTGTGCTGGGATCGGCAATGACTGGCGTCTCGGCAATCGAGAGCGCCGAGCTGAACGGATTTATCTTTCCGGATAATTTCTGTAGCCCAAGGACACCGATTGACGCGAAAAGGGCCGAAGCCAGTGCAATCACAAGTATTTGACGGGCGCTTATGCGGTACATAAAACTCCTTCTCCTCCAATGCACCTCTTATTTCCTGCCTGAATTTGATGCATCAGCTCAAGCTTAAGTTTGCGCAAGTAGTATTTGCAAAAACGCTCGAAGCCTCGACCAGGTTCCGCTAAGGCAGGCAAAGCTTTGCGACCAGGGCGCAGCGCCGCTCCGGTAAGCGTGAATTGGAGTTTGATTTAGGAAAGAAGAGCAAGGACGGCCGAAGGTAACTCGGTCACAAACGTGACCATGGCCAGCGGTTTAGACCAACCTAAAACGGAAAGTCCGGTGGCCAAATGCGCCAGCATAATCACTACGTACACGGTGAGAACGAGTTGCATGCCGCGGCGAGCGACGGGCAAATGCGAAAATCGGTAAAGCGTGAGCGCCGCAAATGCTCCGATTGCGAGCTTCGCAAGCATGAATGGCCCATCGCCGAAATTCAACAGTTGGGCCATGAGTCCGTTGCCTTCCGACGCGATGTTCGAATGAACCCAGTACAGCGTGAGCTGCGCATCGAGCCAGTTTAGGACAAAGAGCACAACGCTTTTAGCCAGAACGCCCATTTTGTTTGAAAGAGTTCCCTCTTTTCCGTCCGGGAATATGACAAGACCAATGCTTCGAACTGCGAAACCCCCAGGCCTTGAAGCTCAGGGGTTCCGCCGTCCGTACGGGAAGAAACGAGACTCGCTTCGTGCTACCCCAATTAAACTTTCAATCTCATCTGACTTCCGACAATTAGTCTGCACAACTCATGCCGGCGCCCATTCTTACCGATTGCCAATCGGCGCTAAGTTTCTTCGGATTTCGATGCGAAGCGTAATATAGACTCAGTTAACGGGCAAGCACGCAGATGAAGATTTCAATTCACGACGCAATCACCGAAGGCGCGCGCACACTTGAAGCGGCAGGGGTGAGTGAACCACGCAAAGAAGCCGCGTCGGTAATGATGTCCGTACTCGAAACCGATCGGACCTTCGTGATTGCACATGGCGAGCGCGAACTGAAAGAAGCGCAGCTGCAGGCATACAGAAAGTTGATCGAGCGGCGCGCACGCCGCGAGCCGTTACAGTATCTGACCGGTCATCAGGAATTCTTTAAGTTGGATTTCGAAGTCACATCTGACGTCCTAATTCCTCGGCCGGAAACTGAACTCATCGTGGAAGCAGGGATAAATGTTTGCCGCAACGCACCCGCGCCGCTCATCGCGGACATCGGCACCGGATCGGGCTGCATAGTCGTATCTCTACTTCACGAACTTCCTGAAGCGCGCGCAGTCGCCACTGATCTTTCACTGGCTGCGCTGCGTGTTGCGCAAAAAAATGCCAGGCGACACAACGTCATTGATCGGTTGGGTTTTGTCCAAGCAGATGGGTTTGCGCCGGCACGCGCCGACCGCTTGTTTTCGTTGATTGTTTCGAATCCGCCGTATGTCACGGAAAACGAATTCGCGCGTTTGCAGCCGGAGGTGCGTAATTATGAGCCGCGCAGCGCCCTGGTCTCAGGAGCCGACGGTCTTTCACACATTCGCGCACTCCTGCGTGACGCGCCGGCAAACTTAATGCGCGGCGGCTATTTCATTTTCGAAATCGGATTTGGCCAACAGAACGCTGTAGAGGCGGCGATCGATCGCAACGTTTGGAATGTAATTGAAGTAAGGAAAGATTTGCAGAATATTCCGCGCACCTTTGTGCTGCAAAAGCTCTGATAAACGTCTGGCGTTCTTACTAAGGGAGCCGTCGGGGCCGTTAATTCCCGTGAATGGGAATCGTTGCGCCGCTGCTGGCCGCCGGCTTAACCTTCCGCCATTTGCTGAAACCTTCTCGAGCCAGCTTAATGATCGGCCGGCGATTTTGAAACAGCACCCTGGCCCACGCACGTTTGCCCATCTGCGGGAAATAAATCCCCCGAAATGTGAGTCTGCTGATCAAATGCATGACGCGATGATCAAAAGGCTTATCAGCAATCGCATTAATCGCGGCCTCGGTGCGTTCGGGACTGTACGAGCGCGTCCAGGCGTGACGAACTTCGGCCTGCGCCTCGTCGATGCTCATCTTCAGGGGCGAATGCGCCATTTTGAATGGCGCAAAATCCAGCCAGTGCGTCGGCCGCGTTAGACGGTCCGCCTTTAACAGACGATCATACAAAGGCGTCGAAGGAAACGGCGTCAACAAGCCGAAGATAGGAAGTCCCGGGGGCCAGGATTCAATTTCTTTGAGCATGCGATCGGCCACACCGACAGTGTCGTTATCGAGGCCGACGATGAAAGAAGTGATCGCGTATATGCCGCGCTGAGCCAACCGATTCAAAACCGCGCCGTACTCTGCCGGCTTATTAAAGTTTTTATTTACGTCAGCGAGATTGGCGGCATCAATCGATTCCATTCCAATAAAAATCCATTTACCGCCTGACGCCGCGATCAAATCAACGAGCTCCTCATCGCGTAAGAGGTTCGAGCTGATCTGGGCCGTCCACGGAAGCTGCGCATCCGCGGCGATGATGTCACGCAACAATGATTTCGTGCGCTTGATGTTGATGGCGAAGTTGTCGTCAATAAAAAAGACCATCGCCTGACCCCGAGTGTTTCGCGCGTGCTTCTTCAATCTGAGTAACTCGTTGACGACGCTTTCATTGCTGCGGAAACGGATCGAGTCTCCGAAAAATCCCGTCACAGTGCAGAATTCACATCCATAAGGACAGCCACGGCCGGATTCGATCGGGATCATGTGCACGGACGCCCAGCCGCCGCCCTTCTTCTCGAAAAAAGAACGCAGCGGCTTGGGAATTAGATCGAACTGCGCCAGGTCCATCTTCTCCCACGCAATTTCAGGATAAGGTTGCAGACTAGGCTTTCGTTCCTTGCCGTTTTCATCAAGTGGTTCGTAGACGTCTTTCAACTCTCCCCGCACAGCGTCCGCCACGATCCTCGGCCAGGTTTCGTCGGCTTCACCCAGCGCCACGGCATCCGCGTGTCGCACGCCGCCGTTACGGCCCAATGCTTCATCCGGCACTTCGGTCACGTGTGGGCCGCCCATCACCACCGGCACGCCGGCAGCGCGAATGGCATCGGCCATGCGATAGGCACGGGCGATCATTCTGGTCATCGCGCCAATGCCTACCAAACCAATCTTCTCTTTGCGAATAAATTGGACCAACTGCTTTTCATTCATGGGCCGCGCGTTGCCGTCAATCAGAAGCACTTCATGCTCTGGCGGCGTCAACGTCTTCAGCAGAAACATCCACAGATGGGGCATGAAATTGTGGGTCACGCCATTGTCCGGGTTATACAGTAAAATGCGCATTCGGTTTGTTGGTCTCTCAGAAATAAACATAGATGCCAGCAACAGGCAGGGTCCTATGACGCTGGCGAGCCACGAACTAAAACGAAAGCAAGGGAAAGCTAAGGGTTAAGACTAAACCGATTTTCCTCAGCGCGGGCCGGACTATACCACAACTATGACAATGCGTACACGCTAGATTAGCTTTAATTCTTGGCACGACCAGACGCAAGTGCTAGAATCCGCGCCGATAGCGTTAGGTCTCTGGTTCTAATCTCGCTCACGCCTTTTTGCCATCAGGAGGGTTTGCTTGAACTCGCCAAAGATCGTTTTGACCGCATCGTCAAGCGAAGCAAGTGAATGGCAACACAGCATTTGGCAGCAAATGCTCGCCGCCGGTTTGCCTGCAAAGTTCGGGCACAGATGGATAAATCCGGCGACATTGATAAATGAATCCTGGCCGGATGGACGGGCAAAATACGTTCCCAACGGCTTGCGCATGGTCGAAACACTTCTGCTCCGAGAATACGCAGAAAACGACGTTGTAGTTTGTTATCTCGAAAATCTGGAAAAGTTCATCGGCCCCGAAACCGAGGTCGTCGCCATCCACGCTCACAATCCGCTCGGTATTTCTTACGCCACCGATGTTTATTCGAAGTTGGCCGGTGAAAACCTGATGCCGGTGAATGCAGCGGAGTTTCTCAAGATCGTCACTCACCCGGTCATCAAAAAATACCGCCCCAAGATTGTCATCGGCGGTCCGGGCGCCTGGCAGTTGGAACGCGCCAATCGAATGGATGAGTTTAATGTCGATTATCTGATCGACGGAGAGATCGAACGCGTATTCAGTGACCTCTTCAAGCGAATGTTGGCCGGCGATCCTTCTCTTCCACGTATTATCAAGGTGCCTAAGAACATGCAGCCGACCGTGGAAGAAATTCCTGTGGTCAGACACCGTTCCACCTTCGGCGTGGTCGAGATCACGAGGGGCTGCGGCCGAGGCTGCCAGTTTTGTGGACCGGCAACCAAAGTCGGTCGCTCGTTTCCGCTCGATCACATTCTGGCGAGCACCCGGGTAAACGCGAGCGAAGGCGCCACTGAAGTGATGCTGGCGAGTGAGGACATGTTCCTCTACGAACAGAGGCCTAACTTTGAAACGAATGTTGAGGCACTCGAAACACTGTTCCGCAACGTCAAAGCCGTTCCCGGGATTGAAACAATTCAGACTTCGCACATCACCATCGCGCCGGTGGTCAAAGATCCGAGCATCATCGAACGTCTTACATCGCTCGTAGTTCCTTATTCGCATCTTCACCACGATGACTCGACCGATGCAAATAAATGCGTGGCGGATCCGATAATTGGGCTGGAAACGGGAAGTTCACGTCTTTTTGACATTTTTATGAAGGGTAAAGCCTACCCTTATAAAGCACATCAGTGGCGCGATGTAATCCTCAAGGGAATGGAGATTTTAAATAAGCATAACTGGTATCCGTTCTGTACTTTCATCATTGGCCTTCCCGGCGAGACTGAGAAAGACACAAAAGATTCGCTCGACCTGCTATACGATTTGCGAGATGCAAAGGGCATGTTTGTGCCCACCTGGTTTGTGCCACTGGAAAATACCAGGATGCAGAAGAAGGACAGCGCAAAGCTAATTGAAATGACCGACCTGCAGTGGGAGTTTTTCTTCACCTGCTGGAAATATAATCGCGAGTTTTACGGGAGCGCGCATTCGCATTACAAGTGGTCCTTGGGCGTGCCGCTTTATTATAAGATGCTGGGTAAGAAACTATTCGGGGACGGAATTAAGTATCCACTTTGGCGTTTTGCCGGATGGCCGGATCGTTTCATGCGCAAGCACTTGTATCTCGACTTTACTGGTTATAAGCGGAAAAAGGATCTTATGCGCTCTAACATAGGCGAAATAAGTCCGGGCTTTCGCAACGTACATGAGCACGGATTGAATATGATCGACGCGAGCCAGCTCAATCGGTCCATGGCGATCCGCCCGGACGCGGTGTCGGCCGCGACCGGTTAGCATAGTCCGGCAGTGTGGAAGAGTTTTAGCTCTATTGACGGATCTGATTTCTAACAGACTCCTACCCGTTCGCTGCCATTTTCAGGCCGCGAACGCGCGGGAGTGAGGTGTCCCGGCACTAGAAAACTTCCGTCAGCAACCAAACGGACACTGATTCTGCAGTTTTCAGCGCATCTAAGAGCGCGGACGACTCGTCAGTTGTGTTGGAGTCAGGCTGGGCAACCGGGGTCGCGTCCGAATAGATGCTGGGGCCCTGGGTAGAACCTCCGTCGGCGATGGCGACTGCCGACATTGAGGCGATTAGAAGGCAAACTGCGAAGAAGCGATTGATTTTCGTCATTGTCTTGTCCCTTTTTGATATGGCGATTGACGGCGATTTGTCTTGCCAGCAACCGTCTTAATTGTGTAAAGTCGCGCGCATAATAGCACCGCTAGCAAGTAATCTTGCTAGCCCTTATATTTGCTTAAAAAGGACTTAAATCATGGCGACCGAAACCCTGCTACGCAGTCAAAGAGCGGCGACGACTGAGCGCAAAAGCGCGAGCGCCGCATTCCGGGCGGCGTGGGAACTTTCCAACATCGGTGAATATGAATCGGCTCGACAGGCCTTGAGCGGGTTCTGGGATCGGATCGGCGAACGGCCGCGAACCGAAGGATTGGCGCCTGTCGATCAGGCGGAGTTATTGCTAAGAGCCGGCGCGCTTTCAGGATGGTTGGGAAGTACCGGACAGGTGGCAGGAGCGCAACAGTTTGCCAAGGACCTTATCACTGAGGCCATGCGCTCATTCGAGAATCTTGGATACTCGGAAAAAGTTGCCGAAGCTCAGACCGATCTCGCGGTTTGTTACTGGCGCGAAGGCGCCATGGATGAAGCTCGAGTTTGGTTTCAAAGTGCACTTTCCCTATCGACCGATCCCACCAATCAACTTCGCAGCCTGGTAAACAGCACCACCGTAGAAGTATCCACAAACCATCTCGACGACGCGATGGCATTACTTAATCGTGCTGCGACCTTGCTGGATCGCATCGATGACGCCGCCTCGCTGGGTCGTTTCTATATGCAACGCGGCATTGTTTTTACCCGATTAGGCGGCGTTGAGAATCTTGATCGCGCCCTGATGGATCTCACGGCGGCGCGCGTAAATTTCGAAAAAGCCAATCACCGTCGCTATTTTGCGCGCGCGCAAAACAACATCGGAGGCACCTTGCTCGATCTGGGCCGCTACGACGAAGCCTTGCAAAGTCTCGAAGATGCGCGACGAACGTTTGTAGAACTCGGCGATGTCGGCACGACTGCACAAGTAAATGAAACACGGGCTCGCGTGTATGTAGCTAAACAGGATTACGCCAATGCCGAAAAGATTGCATTGGCTTCAGCGGCCGTGCTCGAGCGGGGAGGAGAACAATCACTCCTCGTCGAAACGTTACAGACGCTGGGAATCGCGCAGGCGCGCCAAAAACGCTATCAACCAGCTTTGAAAACTCTTAAGCGCGCCGCGGAGCTGGCTGACACCGCGGGCGATCCCGAATCCTCCGGCAGAGCTTATCTAGCTATTCTTGAAGAGTTACATTCCATTCTTCCGGCGAATGAGATCACGGGTCTTTACGCTGAAGCCGATCGACGCCTGGGCGAAGACCTGAGCCGCGAAACCATGAATCGATTGCGCGCCTGCGCCCGACTTCTCAATGCTGGCGCGGCGGCAGTCGCGCCGGCAGCGGCAGCGCCAGTTCGCGCGACTTTCGAAGAAGAAGTGCGCCGCTGTGAAAGTAGTCTGATCAAGGGAGCTCTGGACGAAGCAAACGGCAGCGTCACGCGGGCCGCAAAGATTCTCGGACTTACTCATCAGGGACTCTGTTACATCATCAATCACCGCCACAAGAGCCTACTGAACGCGCGCGCTCCAATTCGCGTTCGACGAAAATCGGTGATGAAACGGTAGGTGCTGCAGGGGTTTTTGCTATTGACAGAAACTTCCTGTTTGAAGTAGATTGCCGCCATTAGTTCTCACCCTATGACACCGGGGAGGACGGTGGCGCGACACGAATTCAAGCCGGTTTCGATCGGCTGACCTCAGTAACGCGTTATCGTATTTCGGCAGGATTCGAGAGGGTCCTGCCGTTATTATTTGTCCCTGCGAACATCAACCACAACTCTGAGCTACACCGCGAACTCCACGCTCGATAAAGGGTGGTGATTGACACACGTCGATTCGCAGGGCAAGATTTTTCGTCATCGTGAAAATGCCAAATCCAGTGAAATCAGTTTCACGAAACCGAATGCCACTCGCCGCCGGCGCGCCGCTTGTTTTATTTTTGCTGATTGCCACCGGATGCAGCGGCTCGCTGTACAAGGTTAAGCCACCCGCGGCGCTCGCAAGGATGCCGGCAACCGCCCCCTCCGTAAACCTCGGCAGCCTTTCCTTCCAGGCAGTGCCTCTGCTGACCGACGAGGAGACGCAGGAGTTATTCGAATCGAATCTTCAATTGGCCGGCTTGCTACCGGTGCGCGTTGCCATTCGCCACAACGGTGGCGATTCAATCGAGCTTAGGAAGCTTCGCTTTCAACTACACGATGCGGCGGGAAGCGAGTGGAAAATGATTTCGGCCAAACAGGCGATCTCGCGCATCCTCAAAGCGAATGAAGTATTTCTCTACAACCCAAATTCCCGCAAGACTTTTCAAAAAGAGTTTCGTGCTTACGAGTTGGACTTGAAAACTCCACTAACACACGCTGAAGGGGTCCGCGAGGGCATCGTGATCTTTCTTTCCGGCAAGAAAGAATCAGTATCATCGCCGCGAAATCTGGTGCTCACCATCGACGGACTGGCGCAACCCGCATCGCTAAATCTAAATTAGACCCGTTAGACTTTTTGGACGAAGTTCGAGTAGGCTTTTCGTCATAATTCTAACTGCGAAAGGAAATCATTATGTCCCCGGAAGCACAGGCGGGAAGGCAACCGACACCCGCATTGTTATTCGACACCGTTAACGCCTATCAACGTACGCAGGCTATCAAGACGGCGATTGACCTGAGTATCTTCACCGTGATTGCCGAAGGTAAAACCACGACAAATGCGCTCGCCGAAGCGTGTGGAGCGTCAGAGCGCGGCACACGCATTCTTTGTGATTTTCTCGTCATCATGGGTTTTCTGACTAAAGACGCCGAACAATACGGCTTAACGGCCGACTCGGCAGTCTTTCTCGACAAAAAGTCGCCCGCCTACATGGGTACGATTACGGACTTCATTCTCTCGCCGTACCTGATGGACAACTTCGATTATTTGACTGAGACGGTTAAAACCGGGACCACGGCGGGTAAGAATAAAGCCCTCGATCCGGAGCACCCGATGTGGGTAAAGTTCGCGCAGGCGATGGCGCCGATGATGGCGATGCCGGCACAGCTATTGGCCCAGCTTGCGGATCCGGACAAGAATCGGAAATTGCGCATTCTGGATATTGCAGCAGGTCATGGCCTTTACGGGATCGCGTTTGCGAAACAAAACCCTCAGGCTGAAATTACCGCGGTCGACTGGGCCAACGTTTTGGAAGTTGCCAGAGAAAATGCGAAGGCCGCGGGCGTTATTGATCGCTATCAGCTTAAGCCCGGCAGTGCTTTTGATGTCGATTACGGGAAAGACTATGACGTAGTGTTGCTTCCAAATTTTCTGCATCACTTTGATGTCGCCACGTGCGAGACACTGCTACGAAAGGTTCGGTCAGCTCTAACAGAAGGCGGGCGGGCGGTAACACTGGAATTCGTACCCAACGATGATCGGGTTACGCCACCGCAAGCCGCCGCGTTCAGCATGATGATGCTTGGCAGTACGCCAGGCGGCGATGCTTACACCTTCGCTCAACTTGATCAGATGTTTCGCAACGCCGGCTTTGCGCGTAACGAGGTCTATGACCTGCCGCCGTCAATCCAACGCGTTGTGATTAGTTACAAGTAAGAGCCGGACAAGAGGTTTGATGCGGACCACACGCGGCCTTCTTTTATCAGCGCTAATTATCGTCTGCGCATCCTGGAGCGGCTTTGCGCAGACGCAAAATGCCCCGAGACGCATCAAGTTCGCACGGCGGGCGACTGTCGCACGCGCCAGCGGTTTTCTACGCGGCATGCGAGACGAAAAGTGGTTTGTGCTGCGCGCGCAAGCCAATCAGCAGATGCGCGTTGAGATCAAAGGGCGCGGTCCCACGCGCGGGGTCCTGTATTTTCCTTCCGGCAAACAGGACGGCGGCCCCGGCGGCATCATTTTTGACGGCATCATCGACGAAAACGGCGATTACCGAATTCGCGTCACTGAAAGCAGCATGGCGAATTCGTGGCGCGGCCGCTTCACCGTAACGATCGAAATACTTCCACCCGGACAATCAAGTTCGTGATTTGCATCTCGAAGGATCGAAAGCAGTCCTCTGAAATAGAGGCGCGATGCTCAGGTGAGACGCACTCGGCGTAAAAACCCTCACCGCCAGAAAACTCTACGATCCAGGGCTGTTTTGATTCGATTTATGGTCGGCAAGAGAGGTCGCCTTATCTCACTGGCCAGACCGATTTCGATTTCCGTTGATTGAACTAACCCAAAACTGGAGTCCAACATGGCAAACGAAATTAGTATCTACAAATCGTCTGAACTGGCGTGGTCGGTCTCTACTGAAGCCATCACCACCGACGAGACCTTCGATTCACCTGCGCACATCCTGGTATTGCGGCATGGAGGGCCAAATGGAGCAGAACTACTACGACTTCCGATTCGCAGCAATTTTCTTGATGCGAGGGAGCTGGCGCTGGCCATTGACGGCTTGAGAACGGCCATCGAAGCGACGCGTTACGACGGCGTTCCCCCGCGCAGACTGCAATTAGTCCAGGATCTGGCGACCATCGCGCGAGGTGGGATAGTCCGTCATGGTTGGGCCACAATGCAAATCAACAATCAGAATTGGGCGACACCATTCGTGGCCGATCGCGGCAGCTATTTGATATTTGGGGATGGAGAACCGCGTCCCTCCGCCGCCGCCATAGAGGATGAGATAGGACGTACCCAGCCGTTTCGAAATCAGCACGCATTGCTTAATTCCAAGCGCAAGGATGTGAGCGTCCACATGGGCGAAGACGTGCTCGGTGGAAAGCACAAAGGCGATGGGTGGCTATTTGAGCATTTATGGTCGCCGCTTGCTAATCTCGGTTCGGTGCTCAACCCGTTCATGCACCACTGCCGAGGACTGCGCGATTTAAAAGACATTCTAAACGAGGACGCGGGAGCCGATTGCATTAAAGAGTTACGTATTCACAGTCATGGAAATCAACATGTGATTCGGATGGGCGACGACGACATAATCGATCAAGCTGAGGCGACGCGCCGTCAAAATGCCGGGGACGCGTCGGCAAAACCGTCGTTTGGAACTAGCGGCGCGCCCGCGGCCGGCAGCGATCTTGAGAGAGTAATTGACACGCTGAAGAAGACGATGTGTAAACCGGCCAAGATCATATTCGACGCGTGCAACGCGGCTTCGGGAACTCTCCTCAAAGACTTGTCACGCAATCTTGGGCCCGACATCACGGTAAATGGATTCGCTGGAACAGGTAACCCTTTCACCGACGGTGACACTAACTTCCGGAATGGCGTGAATGTACCTTGATTCACTCAGACTTGCGTTCGTTTCCGCCTTCTCTACTTCTACCAGCGTGCCATTGAACGCAGCCGTCCCGCACAACGCGTCAATGGCTAAATTGTCGGTGATGTCGTTGATGCTTTTTCCGGCGTGTCGTTGGGCCACCTCAAGCTGAACTCCACTGCGATCGTGTCCCCACCCATGCGGCAGGCAGACCACGCCGGGCATTATTTCTTCGGTTATCTCAACCGGCACATCGATTGATCCGACTCTTGATCGAACTGAGACCTGCTGCCCCGATTTCAGATCACGATGCTCGGCGTCCTTTGGGTTCATGAGAATCGTGCAACGGGGTTTGCCCTTCACTAGTCTTTCAGTGTTGTGCATCCACGAGTTGTTACTGCGAAGGTGCCTTCGTCCAATCAAAAGTAGATTACCGTTGCGCGGAATGCCGGGTACTTCGTCGGCAAATTTCGCTTTCACGCGCACCAGGTCTTGAACGAACACTTGCGGCGCCAAATGAATTCGTTTATCCCCAGTACATAAACGATCCGGCAAACACGAATTCAAAGAGCCCAGATCGATTCCATGAACGGCCTTCTTAAGCTTCCGCAGATTCAATCCGCCGAACGGATTAATTTTTCCACCATAAGGCCCAAACCGTAAACCCAAATCCAAAATTCTTTCCGGGCCAAAGAACTTCTTAATCATCTTCCGTTTTAGACTGCCGAAGCGCCCCTCCATGCGGGTCTGTAACTCCACAAAGATCTCCCAGTCATGTCGCGCATCTTCGTGGGGCGCAAATAGCGGGGGCGAAAACCTCGCCGTGTTACGTACCGCGAGCAGATTAAACGCGATGTCATAGTGTCCGCGCTCGAGCGACGACGTCGGCGGCAGGATGATGTGTGCGTGCCGCGTCGTTTCGTTGACATAGAAATCGACAGACACCATAAAATCCAGACTGCTCAACGCTCGATCCAACTCACGGCCGTTCGGCGTAGACAAGACCGGATTGCCTGCGGAAGTTACCAGTGCCCTAATTTGTCCCACGCCTGCCGTGAGGATCTCTTCAGCGAGCGCGGCCACCGGCAATTCCCCGGAGAATTCGGGAAGATTGCGCACCCGGGTGTGCCAACGGCCAAAACTTCCGCGCGGCGCGAGTGACTCGGGCGACGTAACCGGATCGAACGCGGGCAGGGTGAACATGGCGCCACCCGGCCTGTCCAGATTTCCTGTCACTATGTTCAGGACATTAATAAGCCACTGACATACACCGCCGAACTCCTGCGTGCTGACGCCGATTCTTCCGTAGCACACCGCCGACTCAGCCGCCGCAAATTCTCTTGCCAACGATCGTATTTGCGTCGCGTCAATGCCAGTGACGGCGGACACTTTGTCGGGAGAAAAATCGGCCACAACTTTCCTCATTAGTTCCACGCCGTCAGTGATTGAACCCATGGAACGGAGTTGCATCAGTTCCTCTGCGAAGACAACGTGCAGCAGCGCCAGAAGCAAAAGCACGTCTGTGCCCGGGCGAATAAAAATATGCTGGTCAGCGAGCTTCGCGGTTTCATTACGACGCGGATCGATTAAGACTACTTTCCCGCCCCGCTCACGGATCTCCTGTAAGCGGCGATTCATGCCGGGAGCCGTCATCATGCTGCCATTCGACGCGGCCGGATTGGCTCCGAGGATGAGAAAATATTTTGTGCGATCGAGATCCGGGACGGGAAGCAAGAGTTGATGACCGAACATCAGGTAAGCCGCGACATGATGCGCTAATTGATCTACTGAAGTTGCGGAAAAACGGTTGTGCGTGTGCAGGCTCTTAATGAAACCCGGCGCGAACAACATCGCACCATAGCTGTGAACTGTGGGGTTGCCCAGATAAGTCGCGATGGAATTCCGGCCATGCGTCGCTCTGATGCGTTTTAGATTCCGCGCTACTTCGTCGAAAGCTTCGCCCCATGCAATTCGCTGCCAGCCATTCGCAGTTCTACGTACGGGATGTCGCAAGCGATCTTTGTCGTAGTAGATGTCCTGCAGGGCGGCCGCCTTGGGACAGATATAGCCGCGGCTGAACGGATCATTCTTGTCGCCACGGATGTCGAGACGCTGATCGTCCTGGATCCTAATCTCGATCCCACACATCGCTTCCGTAAGATTGCAACTGCGATAGTGGACTGTGTCGTTCGCCGGGGCTTTCATAAAATCGTCCAATTGGCAGAGAGCTTAGCACCGGCAGAGCCTTGCGTCATTTTTTTCGCGATGGCGATTACTCGGTTCATTGATCTGTCATGTCAATGAACCGAGTGCTTTGTACCTCATCTCCATCTGTTTCAATGAGGTCAGGGCAAACTTCGCAGAAGCTTAACGACCAAGCGTCTTGCGAATGCGAGCCAAATGGTGCCAGCTGTGTCGCAGGGGATGGTCTTCGATAACGAACTGCGCGGTCATTGGCGCGCCAAAACTCAAAGAAAACGGCGCCGCCTGATCCAACTCTTCATCCGTAAAGCTACGCACAGCTTCCGCCGCCGCGCGACTGTTCCGCCGTAAGAGTTCAATCGTCTCCGCCTTGCCTGTGCCGGCTTGCTCACTGGCATGTTTGGCATTTATCGCAGCGACAGCTTCCCAACTGACGTCCGTAACGGCCTGGCCGCTGGCGATCGCGCGCGCCGCTTCGATTTCAATCGGGTACATGCTGCCTACGTGATGCACGATCACGCCGATTGGTCGGCGGTCGGTCTCCGTCACAGGCGTGGCCCATTCGGCTTCCGAGAGGCTCTCGGCAAACGTTGCTAACAATTCTGCGCCCTGCTGGAGTCGGTCGGCCAAAGCACCCGCACGCCGACGTCCCGGGGTCTTCTGAAAGTCCTGCTCGGTGTTACTTCTCGTTCTTTTTGCAACTGCACTCATATGACTCTCCTTAAAGTTCGATTTTGCTCAACATCGATGTACTATACGACCACGGGCGGTCCTTAGACTTGATGAAGAGTCCCGATTTCTTGACGCTAACGCCGCTTTTAATCAGTACAGCACAATGGACTTGCTTTCCGAGGTTCTGCGCGTAGTTAAGCTCGAAGGCGCACTGTTTTTTAACGCCGAATTCTCCGCTCCCTGGTGCGTGATGAACTCCGGGGCCGCCGGAATTGCTCCTTATCTTTCGGGCGAATCAAAACACCTGATCCTTTATCACTTTTTGACTGAAGGGCGCGCCTACGCGCAACTCGATGATGGACGACGCGAGGAATTGAACGCCGGAGACATTATCGTTTTCCCTCACGGACACTTGCATTATCTCGGCAACGGTTCCGCCAAACCGGTCGACTCGTTGAAGACGTTCAGCCCGGGACTTAAAGTTACTCGTTTCGGTGGCGGCGGTGAGATTACCAAGTTTGTTTGCGGGTACATGAGCTGCGACCCGC
>JADMIO011283439.1_pt1 | contig 25100 bp, 22 predicted proteins | sample 8958161 | NCBI WGS metagenome assembly JADMIO01 (sample SAMN16585339, study PRJNA669376) | soil metagenome | isolation source: Crop rotation soil | place: USA: Cullars Rotation, Alabama | collected 2011
GCTACACGAGCTGGCAGGATCCGCCGCAGAACAATCTGAATGCAATCCGGCTGTCGCAGCTGGAGGTGGGGTCTGAAGGGAAGCTGGGAGTCGCGCTAGAGGGTTCGCGTTTTGCGTGGCCCTCGAGTACCTCGCCGATTCCCGCATTGCCGCAATTCGATGCATTGGAGCAGCAGCGTCGATTCATCGATCTCTTCAACGGTGGAAGCACTCCTTACGCCTTCACCATAACCCCCAGCGATTCGTGGATTGTCGTGAGTGAAACGCGGGGAACAGTCGAGACGGACAAACGCCTGTGGGTGAGTGTCGACTGGGCTCGCGCGCCGAAAGGATCGTCGTTGACAGGCTTGGTAACCGTTTCCGGTGCTGGTCGCGAAGTAAGAATCGCGGTCGGAGTTGCAAATCCCGCGGACATCCGTCGCGAAACACTGGAGGGATTTGCCGGACTGAAGGGTATCGTCTCGATTGAGCCGGAGCACTACACCAGGAGGAATGACGCCGGCGCGAACCGGTGGATCCGCATTGAAGACTACGGCCGAACATTGTCTGGAATGCGCGCGGACGGTCCCGTCGATGTTGCCGGCCTCGTGCCGGGAAAGGATTCGCCGAGTCTGGAGTATCGGATGTATCTGCCCTATGAGGGGCCCGCAACAGTGGATCTATCGCTTTCGCCCACGTTGAACTTTGTTGCCGGCCGCGGGCTGCGTCTCGCGCTGTCGTTCGATGATGAAGCGCCGAAAGTGATCGATATTCTTCCGGCAAATTACAACGCGGCAAACGGGAACCGCGATTGGGAAGAATCGGTGCGGAATAATGCACGCGCGGTGAGCTCGACTTTTACATTGGAGACCGGGCGCTACCACACCTTGAAAGTGTGGATGGTCGATCCCGGAGTCGTGGTGCAGAAAATCGTGGTCCGCACTCCGGCCGCTGCAAAGCCGACAACGTACCTGGGCCCGCCGGAGAGTTTTCGGAAATAAGGAATTAGTCTGCGAAGACCGCCAGGTTCTATCCCACTTCGCGTGTTCCGTTCGTCACCATCTTCCCCAAGCGCAAGGCTGGCCGATCCGCCGCCGTCGAGGTTCAACGCGTCGAAAACGCCCTAATCCTTCACAAGAAGGTTCGCGACTTCACGTACCGTCATGCCCGAGGTTTCGCCAGCCGTGCCTGCTTTCATCGTGAGGAAGAATTCTTTTGATTTTGTCCAAATTCGACAATGCGCCTGCGGCATGGTTTGTGGCCTTCAACGCTGAATTCAATTCTGATTCAACGCGCCGATCACCATCAGCACGATCAACACGATCACGGACGGCACGATAATGTAAAAGAACACCTTCACCCAGCTGATCGGCCGATCGCCGGCCGTCGCGCCGGTGTATCCATTCACCAGCACTTGATACCGATTCGCGCCCAGCGTATAGCTCACCAGCCACACCGGCACGAGAATGTGTTTGAACGTGCGCGCGGCGTAACGCGTCTGCACTTGCAGATCGCGATACGTATCGCCGGGGACTTGCTGTCCGCAGAGCGATTGCATCTCGCCATCCATGTCCGCGCGATTTCGTTCCGACGCCTTTCGCAGATCGACCTGATACCGCTCGACTGTCCAGCCGCGCACGAAGGCGGGATCGTAAGGCTGGAGCTGCGAGGTGGGAAAGGGTTCAACCTTCGCTAACAGATCCATGCGAACGCCGACGGTTCCCGGTACGGGCTCATCATCGAAAAAGTGATCGAGTTCACCGGCGCTGGGATACCAGCGCGTGTGCTGGACTTGTCGCGTATGGGTTCTTCCCTGCGAGTCGGTGTGCGTCTCCGTTGTGTAGTAATACTGCCCGGACATCGCGGTCCACTCCGCATGGGCGGCGGCATCGAACGTCCAGTAGGGCAGATAAATCGCTTTCAGCGTATCTGTGAGCGCGCCGGATTGCAGGGCGTCAGGCGCGAACCAACGTGTTCGGACCCATTGCTTGACGATGTCGCGCACTTTCGTTGCGTCCAGCTTCACCGGCAACAGACTTTCCGGCGTGATTGCCTCTCGTGTTTCCTGATAGGGAACGATAGACGGCGATCCGCAGAAATCGCAGCGTTGTGCAACCTTCGTCGGTTCAAAAACAGAGATGGCGTTGCAGCTTTGGCATTTGACCTTTGTTGTCTCGAGGCCGTAGCCGCGCTTTTCGGTGGCCGCCTCGCCGAGCGCTTTCTCGAGATCGTGTTCGACAATCCCCGTAGAGCCGGCTGAAGCCGACGCGCCTTTAGGCTGATCCTTGGGAACGAAGCCGCAATAGGGGCAGGCGAGGGCTTGCCTGGCGGCGTTCCATTCCAGTTCGCCGCCGCAATCCGAACAGGGACGTTTACCGAGAGCGGTTACCGAACTCACTCCGCAAGAAATGCGTCGATGGCGGCCTTCGTGATTCGGTACTGCGTGCCGATTTTCTTCGCTTTCAGACCGCCGGAATTGATGGACGCCATGACATCCGCTTCGCTGACGCCGAGATACTTCGCAGCATCGGCAACACCCATGAGATCCGCAGCCGACGCGGCAGGTGTGGCGACGCCGGAGCCCATCGTCCCCATGAGCCCGCCTTGTCCCATCATGCCTTGCGCGATTCCAAAACCTGCCGCGAGTTCAGCCGCAGTGCCGGCGACGCCGGCCTGTCCTTTACCAAGACCATTCGCGAGTTGGAATTTCACGTAGTCGTTCATGTTGCCGATAGCCGACATGCTGGATCGTTTGTCGATCGCTTCTTCGACTTCAGGTGGAACGGAGACGTTCTGAATTGTGAAGTTGGTGATTTCGATACCGTATTGCGCCGTTACGGCAGGATTGATGGCCGGCAGCAACGCAGCGCCAAGTTCCGTGTATCGCGCAGCGACATCGAGCGCCGGGACGTTGGCCGTGGCGAGCGCATCGGTGAAGAGGCTGACCAGCCGGGCGCGCATGGTGTCGGCAAACTCGTCCACGTGGAATTGTGGATCGACGCCGACAACTTCTTTCAGGAAGAGTTTCGGTTCGATGACATGGAAGTCATAAGTGCCGAACGCGCGCAGCCGGATGACACCGAAATCCTTGTCCCGCAGCATGACGGGGTTCGACGTACCCCACTTGTTGCCCGTGAACAGCCGCGTGTTGATGAAATAGACATCGGCCTTGAATGGCGATTCGAATCCGTACTTCCAGCCCTTAAGCCGGGAGAGGATCGGAATGTTGTCGGTGACGAGCGAGTATTTGCCCGGCCCGAACGTGTCGCCGAACTGGCCGAGGTAGACGAACTGCGCCGTCTGCGATTCCCGCACGATGAGCTGCGCGCCGCGTTTGATTTCACGATCGCTGTCGGGAAATCTCCAGGAGATGGTGTCACGAGAGTCGTCGTTGAATTCGAGAATCTCGATCAGTTGTCCGCGAATGAAATCCATTAGTCCCATAACGGCAGACTATGCCATAGTCCTGCTCTATGAATCCACGATTGCGAATCGCGAAGGTTCTGCTCATGGCACTTGCATGGACGGCACCCGCATCCGCCCAGCGTGGAGGAACTCCGCCTCAGCCTGCTTCGCCGCCTCAACCCACACCGCATTGGCCCGATGGCCGAGTGAATCTCGGTTCACCGCCGGGACAGCCCGGTATCTGGGTGGGGAACGGGGGACGCCTCGCCGTCAATCCCAACAGCTATGAACCGAATGCGACGCGCAACGCGCCGATTCACATCGATGACGTGCCCATTCAGGAATGGGCCAAGGCGCTCACCAATTTCCGGCATCTCAATGTGCTGGCCGATGAGCCCCACACGCGGTGCAAGCCGTCCGCGGGTCCGCGTCAGTTCGTGACGCCGTACGGCATTGAGTTCCTCGACGTTCCCAATCAGAAGGTGATTTACATCATGGATGTCGGCGGACCGCATACGTTTCGCACCATCTATATGGATGGACGCGCGCATCCCACGGGAAACGCACTCGTGCCGAGCTTCTATGGGCATTCGATTGGTCACTGGGAAGGTGAGGTACTGGTGATCGACACCGTTGGGATCAATGAACGTGCCTGGATGAACCGTGACGGCATCCCCCATACCGATCGCTTGCATCTGATCGAGCGCGTTTCGCGTCCGGACTTCAACACGCTGAAGTATGAAGTCACCATCGACGATCCTGGCGCATTCACGCGCCCGTGGAACAGCGGCTTCAATCTCAACTGGTCTGCCGGCACGGAGATGTTCGAATACATCTGCCAGGACAATAATCTTGCACCTGAAACCATGGTCGGGAACGAAGGGGTTCTCCGTACACCGCTGTTCGTGCCGTAAGACTAGCGGAGCTGTTTCGGTCAAGGGGTCTCCTCCTAAGTTAGGAGGAGTGGATGCGAGCAGTAAGCGATTTCAAGTTCCTTGCTCGCAGCCGAGGTGGTTCCGAAGCCGTCGCCTTAAGGCGGCGTCTTATCCCGTGCCTTCATACCAGGAACTGCGTCCTCTGCCACGTAGTGCAAGGTTCCCCGCTTTGACCAGTTGTCTAAGATGCAGTTTCAGCGTATTGCGATTCGCCTTGGTCAGCTTCTCGGCTTCAGTCAGGGTGAGTCGTCCGTGCTCGCGCGCAAACGTGATGAGTTGCTCATCGAGAGGGGAGAGCGCGGTCATCACGCGTTCCCGGCGGACCTTTTCCTCGAGCGAGTTCTTTTGCTGCACGAGGCAGAGCAGGAAAAACCTCAGCCAATCGCTCAGCTTCGACTCGTCCTTGTCGAGACTGCTCTGCGCGCTGCGCAACGCGCGATAATACTGTTCCCGGTTTTCTTCGACGACACGCTCGAGGGACGAGTACGGCATGTACGTGTAACCCGAGCGCAACAGCATGAGATTGGTCAACACGCGCGCGTGCCGTCCGTTGCCGTCCTGGAAAGGATGGATCCAGAGAAACCTCACGATGAACACCGCAATGACGAGCAGGGGATGGTGACCTCCCGCGCTGAGTTCCTTGTTCGTCCACAGGACAAGCTCTTCCATCAGCCGCGGCGTATCGAACGGCGTCGCCGTCTCGAAGATGACCCCGACACTGCGCCCGCGTGAATCGAACGCTTCGACGTTGTTGGCGATTTTCTTGTAGGTGCCGCGATGGTGCTCGTCTCGATCCGAATACTTCAGCAGGACCCCGTGAAGCTGCTTGATGTGATTTTCGTCGAGCGGAATTTCGCGCCAATGATCGAAGACCATCGTGGTTGCGTCGGCATATCCGGCGACCTCTTGTTCGTCACGCGACCGGAAGGAGCCGAGATCCAGATTCGAGAGCAGGGCATCGACTTCCTTGTCCGTCAGCCGGGCGCCTTCAATACGCGTCGACGCGCCGACGGACTCCACCGTCGCAATCCGGCGCAGACTCGCCAGTCGATCCGGCGCCAGCGTCCCTAACGCCTTCCACGCGCCTTTGAATTCATCAATCTGCCCGACGAGCTTCATCAGGTCGCCCGTAAGTTGCAGATTTTTGAAGGGTTCCAATGGCATATCCGCAACTATACCCGAAAATATCCGAACGGGTTTGCGGGTATTTGTGGGTAAGGTTGCGGGTAGGTGGGGCTTTGCACAACGGGGTCAATTTGCGAGTTCCCGTTGTGCAGCCGTATTCCCGTTGTGCAGGCTAATCCTCGCGCCCGCCGCTCAACAATTTCCTGCGACCCTTTATGAAAGCTGCGATGTTGGCGAAAGCGCATATGAGGAAAAGCAAGGCATCTCCTAGAGTCGTCTCGTCATGTCGTATGGACTGAAAAAGGAGAAGCGCGAAGGAACAGACAATGATTATCTGCAACGTCCTGATCCGTAGCTTTAGCATTTTGAGTTGCCTAAGAATACCGGATCAATCCCCAGTTCGAACATCTCGTGAATCAAAACCACGATGTTGTGGCATAGGATCTTGCACAAGGCCTCGTTCACCATTGCCACGTCTGACTTGGAGCGCAGCCCGTCGCCGAACTTACGCTTGATCGCGCTGAAGGTCGATTCGACGTTGGACCGCTTGTGGTAGGACTCCAGAAAATCCTCATGCTTGTACATGAAATAACCGAGCATTTCCCGCCACGCTTTCGACTGTTTGTTGTGGGCACCGTAGACGTTCGTGTTCGACTTGAAGGGAATGAACGGCAGCGCGTTGACATTGCGGATTTCGGCAAGGTTCCGCGCGCTCAGGTAAGCCTTGTCGCCTGAGACTTCTTTCATCTCGAAACCTTCTGCCGTTTTCTGTACCAGTGCCGGGAGCATCTTCACATCGGCAGCATGCTTGTCCGCGATCTCTACTGCCGTTACCACGTTCGTTTTCACGCCCACGCAAATATGGACTTTCACCCATTCCTGCTTGAAGGATTCCTTGCCGTACTTGTGATTGAACCAGCGTTCGTATCGCGACGTTGAGAAGCCCGACGAATCGACGGCGAAGTCGTTTTCAACGCTGGCAAGCGGCATCGCCGACAGCTCGATTAATCGCGTCAGGATAGGCCGCAGGTCGGCGTTGTCGAGATAGTTCAGAACGGAGTTAAAGTGCGGGACGCTGTCGATGTATCCGCGCTTCTGAGACTCGCGAAGGTCGGAAGCAAACCGGCGAGCCGAAACCGTGGAATACACCTTGTAGACTGCCGCGAAGATCGCATCCGATAACGGCAGCGTGCGCTGCCCTTTGCCCTTCTGTTCCGGAGTTTCAATTCCCTCGCAAAGGCCGTGAAGGAGTTTCTGAAAGTAGTCACCTTCGTTTGTCTGCGCTTGGTTGTATTCCGTCCACTGCTGCGGATACGTCTTGCGCTGACTGACAGTGACCGTCTCAGTGACCGTTACCGTGCCATCGGGATTCTGTTCCTTCTGAATCACGATCTGAACGGCCATGACGTGCTTGCAGGCCGAGCGGCGAAGTTCGAAGTCGGGACAAGTGCAGTCTGATTGTTCGCCCACCATGCGGACCTTGTACTTCTGACTGCTGGACTGAGACGGCACAAGGCTTTGCCCAACGGGAACGTTTTGCCCAACAGAAAACAGGAATTCCTATTTCTGCCCAACGGGAACGGCGGTGAGCGATGAATAGGCCACCGATCCGACCGCCTGTTCCTAAACGTCATTTTCTTGACCGCTCACGTATAAGCTCGTATTCTTCGAGGCGTCAGAAATTCGAGTTTTGGAGAGAAGATATGACGCTTTGCATTGCGGCTATATGCAATAACCCGCCCGGAAGTAGTAGTAAGGGACTCGTATTCTGTACCGACGCACAGTTCAGTCAAGGAGGCGCTTCAGCTGAATTCTCAATCAAGTGGCAATGGATAATGCATCCACGATGGCTTGCATTAATGGCTGGCAATGTTGCCGGTTCAAAACATCTGATTCAGGATCTTAAGGCTTCGCTTCAAGACAAGCCTCTGGACCACGAAACTGCATTTAACGACATCGAGAAAGCTGTTGAAAGGTACGCTGAAAAGCGAATTGAAAACTATATACGGCGTACGCTTGGCGTAGCCCCGAGCGAGTTCTTCACCAGCGTTGAGCCTAACCTTACAGAAACTCTCAAGTATGAAATGTTGAACTATATGGCTCATCCTCCGGAGGATGAGCACTGTTGGCTGACAATTGCCGGTTTTGCAGACAAGCGACCACGCCTTTTCCTAGTCAATCCTGACTTCTCGGTGCGCGAAGAAACGAATTTTTCGATAATCGGAAGTGGCGCTGATTTCGCACGTCCTGCCCTATTGCGTCTTCACCAGCATGAAGGAAGATCGCAGGGAGTCACTATCTACAATGTTTTTGAGGCGAAACGCCTAGCCGAAATCAATCCGGACGTTGGCAAGCAACTAACTAACATCGCGACAATGAGCCTTTCAGACGACGGCGACGTGAAGGTTTCTGTTCTTAACGATGAAGGCAATAAAACGGCACAGGAAATCTTTAGTAAGTATGGACCCAAGAAATTGGACTATGCGCCAGATTTCACCAAGCACCTAACGTGACTACTTGTTCTGCTTTTGTTTCATCTTTTCCCACCGTGCCATTACGGCTTTCCTCGCGGCCTCGCTCCTTGCCTCGGGAGTCATTGCCGCCGCTCTGGCATGTCCGCCTTTCAGTCCGCCCTTTCGTCCTAGTGCAACGGCAGCAGGATTCTTCTTTTTCATGTGGTGAAATATACGTGAGCGGACACGAAAAAACAAGTGGACTTATACGTGAGCGCTCACGTATACTTTCTCTCATGATGAACACAACGAGAGAGCAACGCGCCGCAGAGATCGCAGACAAATTCCGCATTGTTAACGATGGAGCGAAGTGGTTGGTTCCGTCGCAGACTGGTGCCAGCGAGTACACGGTTCGCATCGTTGGCGAACGCGCCGATTGCACCTGCCCTGACTTTGAACTTCGCCGGATGCAATGCAAGCACGTTCTTGCCGTCCAGTTGGTCATCCAACGCGAACAGAATCCCGATGGCACTGAGACCGTAACGGAAACTCTCACGGTCACAGAGCGCAAAACGTATCCGCAGAAATGGGCGGAATACAATCAGGCGCAGACGAACGAGAAGGATTACTTTCAGGCCATGCTCGCTGGCTTGTGCGAGGGAATCGAGACGCCAGCGCAGCATGGAAAAGGACAGCGCAGAATCCCACTTGCCGATGCCGTGTTCGCTGCCACGTTCAAGGTTTACTCCACAGTGTCAGGCCGCCGCTTCATGTCGGACCTTCGGGAATCCAAAGAACGCGGTTACATTGACAACGCTCCACATTACAACAGTATCTTCAATTACCTTGAGAATCCCGAACTGCGACCGATTCTCACGCGCCTCATTGAGCTGTCCGCATTGCCATTGGCATCGGTAGAGACCGACTTCGCCGTCGATTCTACGGGCTTCTCTACCTCGCGCTATGAGCGCTGGTTCAATCACAAATACGGCAAAGAATCCTTCAAACAGGAATGGGTGAAGGTTCATATCTGTTGCGGAGTCAAAACGAACGTCGTTACCGCCGTTGAGATCGGCGACAAGAACGCGGCAGACGTGAAAATGCTTCCCTCCCTCGTGGGCAAGACTGCCGAAGGTTTCAAGATGCAGGAAGTGTCAGGCGATAAAGCCTATCTCAGCAAAAAGAACCTCGCGGAGATTCGCAACGTCAACGCACTGCCTTTCATTCCGTTCAAGTCTGACACTAACCCGCAGAGCGTGGCGATGCAGAGTAAGTCGTGGCGCGAAATGTGGGGCTACTTCGTTTACAAGCATGAGGAATTCATGGAGTCCTACCACAAGCGCTCTAACGTGGAATCCACGTTCTCCATGATGAAGCGAAAGTTCGGTGATTCGCTACGGAGCAAGACGGACGTGGCAATCGTCAACGAAGCGCTCTGCAAAATCCTGTGTCATAACCTTGTCGTTTTGATTCACGAAATGTTTGAACTTGGAATCGATCCCGTGTTCATCCAACCGCAATCGGCGAAAGCGATTAACTAATGAACGCAATATTGCGGGCAATCGGCTACGCATTCGTGATGGTACGAATCGCACCGATAGGTCTATTGGCGGCCGGGCTTCTATGGCTCGCATTTGCTAAAGAAAAGTCCAGCGCAGTTGCACGCACTATTAATGGAGTCCTCGGAATAGCAGCCCTAGCAATCTTTGTATGGCTTATGAGGGGACTGTTTTGAACCTGAGAAGCTGCCCAACGGGAAAAATCCTGCCCAACGAGAACTCGAAAACTGAACCCGTTGGGCAAAGCCGGTAGGTGGTAGGTGGTAGGTGGGGCTTTGCACATAAAATCGGATAAAGGCTAAAACCTAAGGGGCCTGTGAGCGGTAGTAGATGTTCTCGGTTCTGGAGCTGGCACGAGGCGGGGTGTGCCCTCCTAAGTTAGGAGGGCAGAGCCATTGAACGTTTTATCCAATGGCTCAAGGGGTGGTTCCTGAACCGAATTGGTTAAGAATGCGTTCTGAAGAGTGTTAGTAAAGGAACCACCCCTCGAGTCCTCGCTAAAAAACGCGCGAGAACTCTGCCCTCCTAAGTTAGGAGGGCACACGCTCGCCGCTGACATTGTCGCGACTGAAAACGGCATCTACCGCGTACAGGCCCCTTAGGGTCTTAGGGTTCACCTGAGTTTATGTGCAAAGCCGGTATATAGAAACGAACCGAGTCCGACTGCAGGGACATAAAGTATGGCTAGCCAGGCAATCGCTCGCCTGGCATCCCTAAATTCCTTCTCGTCAGCATTCATCTTTGTGTCCAAGAAAAACGGGATCAATTCCTAGCTCGAACATTTCGTGAATAAGCACGATGAGGTTCCCCAACCTGCGATCTTCACCTTTTGCATGACTTCTCCGAGCGAAATGCAAACCGTTTATTTTGTATTAGAACGCAGTAGCGAGGTGGAGGTCGACGTTCCAAGGAAAGAGTTCATCGTTCGGTTGATCGGATTGTCGGCGATGCGTGCCAGAACCTGCGACAGATAAGCAGCCGCGGATTCTTAAATTCGAAATCGATGCGTGTTTCTGAATGATTGCCAATGTCAGCTAGAATGCATCTGCCGGGAAGGAGGTCAAATGTTCAGATTTGGTCCATTTTCTTCAACAGAAACGCCTTTCATCTTGCTGGCACTTGTCCTCTTTTTCTTCGCGATCCCATACCTTGCACGCCGAAACGAGAAGAAATAGACGTGAAGCTTCGGTGAAAATTGTGATCGTTGGTCATGCCAATCGCACTTGATCGGCGGTTTTCATTGTTATGAAGCGCAGAAAGGTGGCTTTGACTCGCGCCTCCACCCGACTCCGATTCAAGGTCGTCTCCAAACAAAGTCAGAGATTTTTCGGAAGGCTTTGAACCTCCTTCACTTGATTTCACACAGCGCATCACAGCCCCGCAACCGGTATATGATTTTCAAAGGAGGCCATTCCCATGATTCGCGTGTGTGGTTCTTGCGGGCAAAAGAATCGCGTTCCGGCTGCGCACTTGGCAGATGAGGGGCGTTGCGGAAAGTGCAAGTCGGCATTGGCGCCGATGGCCCAGCCGCTGGATGTGGACGCGTCGGAGTTCGAGGAAATTGTGGCCGCAGCGAAGGTTCCAGTGCTGGTGGATTTCTGGGCCGCATGGTGCGGACCGTGCCGCATGGCTGCGCCCGAAGTGAAAACGACGGCAGCGCAAATGGCCGGACGGGCAATAGTTTTGAAGGTAGATACCGAGAAGTCGCCCGCCTTGGCTCAACGCTTCAATGTGATGAGCATTCCGAACTTTGTCGTGATGAAAAACGGGAAAATGGTTCATCAACAACCGGGACTCGTCGATCACCGGCAAATGGTGCAGTGGTTGAAGCAAGCAAGCGGGTGAGCGTCAGAAGAATTTTCGGAAGAGAACCGCAACCGTGATGGTTTCGCATCTTGCGCCGACAACCGGATATTTTTTGCGCCAATTCCCTGACTTTTTCTTCAATACTTTAGAAATGAAGTCTCGACTCGCAGGACTCTTACTGTTCTGGTTCGCTGCCATGTCTCCGCTCGCCGTTCAGCGGCAGGGGCAACCCAAAGTCGATGTTGAGGATCTCGAACAGCGGATCGTGGCCAGTGTGAACGTGGAACGGAAGAATAAAGTCGAAGATCCGGTGCTGCCCGATCCGCAGTTGATGAAGATTGCGCGCGCGCACAGCGAAGACATGGCAAAACGAAACTTCTTCGATCACAAGAATCCGGAGGGCCAGGATGCGACGGCGCGCGCGAAGGCCGCCGGTTACATCTGCCGCAAGGACTACGGGCGGTACTTCACCGAAGGCGTCGCCGAGAATATCTACCAGGGAAATCTTTACAGCAGTGTCCGCACGCGCGGAACGCGGACCACCTACGACTGGAACACCGCTGCAGACATCGCGGCACAGGCCATCAAGGGTTGGATGGCCAGCGGCGGGCATCGCGAAAACATTCTCGACAAGCGACACACGCTAACCGGCGTCGGCATCGCCATTGCGAAAGACGACAAGGTCTACATCACGCAGGTTTTCTGTTAAGGCTTCGGGATGACTTTGATTTCAAAAATCATCGTCCACAATTTTCCCGTAACAAAGAGACGATCCTGAGCCGCATCATACGCAATTCCATTCAGCACGCCTTCTGAGTTTCCGCTGCCGCCGATCTGCTGAAGCCCGGAGAGATCGATCCATCCGAGGACATCGCCGCTTTTCGGCGAGATCCGCGCAATGCGATCCGCGTGCCAGACATTCGCGTAGATTTCTCCGCGAACATATTCGAGTTCATTCAAGTCCATGACCGGCTGCCCGCGATCGCGAACCGCAATGCGTCCTGTCTCCGCCAGCGTCTTCGGATCGAAAAATCGAAGGTTCGCGCTGCCATCGCTCAGGATCAATCGAGCGCCATCCTGCGTGAGCCCCCAACCTTCCCCCTTGTACATGAACGTTCTCTTCACCTTGAAGGTCGCTCGATCATAGATGTATCCCTTGCCGCCCATCCACGTCAGTTGAAAAAGATCCGGACCGAAGTTCGTCATGCCTTCGGCGAACACATCCTTCGGAACGCTGTACTCCTGGAGCACTTTGCCCGTCTCCGGCTGAACCCGCCGCAATTTCGAGGAGCCGGTTAATCCGGTGCTTTCGTAGAAGCTACCGTCGAGGTAGATCAAACCCTGGGTAAACGAGGTGCGGTCGTGGGGAAATGTGCGAAGGATCCGATAGCTGTATGCCGGCAGGCCCGGACCTCTGTTTTGCGCGCCGATCTCTCCGACACCGGCGATCAAAATCGCGATCGCAATGAGTTCCAACGCCTTCATCACGCAGCGCACATTGTACGCGATCGCGGTATAGTGTTGACGTGAATGATCGTGCACGCTTTAAAGCGGAGTTCTTCAAAGCGCTTTCCCATCCGCTGCGCATATCCATTCTCGACGCGCTCCGGTCCGGCGAGATCGGTGTAAACGAACTCAGTACCCAGTTGAAGGTGGAGCAGAGCACGCTCTCTCAACAACTGGCCGTGCTCAGAAGCCGTAACATCGTGGTCGGCCGCAAGGATGGGCAGAACGTGTTCTATTCCGTCCGCGATCCCGCGATCTTTCGTCTTCTGGATGTGGCGAAGGACATCTTCAATAACCATCTCGTCAACATCCAGGACCTGCTCGTGCGAATGTCGGAATCAGACAATTGATTTTTTTGTGACCTCATATTCAAATATCGTAATATATCGATGTTTGTGAAAGACGCTCTTCGAAACTGGTTACCTAAGTCCTTCCTGATACTTGCCGACGGATACAGCAAGCGTGACCTCACATCGGATTTGATTGCCGGCATCACGGTGGGTTCTGTGGCGCTGCCCCTGGCGATGGCGTTTGCGATCGCATCGGGAGTTTCGCCACAGGCGGGACTGTATTGTGCGGTCATCGCAGGTTTTCTGATCTCGGCCTTTGGTGGCGCGCGGTTGCAGATTGGCGGGCCGACCGGCGCGTTCGTCGTTATCGTTTCCGGAATTGTGACGAAGTACGGCTTCGATGGATTGCTTGTCTGCACGATGATGGCCGGCATCATGCTCATCTTCCTGGGCGCGACGGGTCTCGGCAGCGCGGTGAAGTTTATTCCGCGACCGGTGGTCGTGGGTTTCACCAACGGCATCGCCGTGCTGATCGCCAGCACTCAGATCCGCGATTTTCTCGGCCTCCAGATCAAAGATGTGCCGGGCGACTTCCCGGGTCGAATGGTTGTGCTCGCGAGGAACCTGGGAACCTTGTCGGCGTATGAGGCCGGAACCGGCATTCTCTCCCTCCTCTGCATAGTGGGTCTCATGCGTTATTTCCGGCGCGTGCCCGCCTACATCACGGTGCTGCTGACCGCGACCGTGGTTGCGCGGCTTCTGCATCTTCCGCTCGCAACGATCGGCAGCCGTTTCGGTGGAATCCCCTCCGGCCTGCCGCATTTTCAATTTCCTTCAGTCACCTTTTCGATGATGCGGTTGTTGATTTCGCCGGCAATTACGGTGGCGATGCTGGGCGCGATTGAATCGCTCATGTCTGCGGTGGTGTCCGATCGCATGAGCGGAGACAAGCACAACCCGAACGTGGAGCTCATCGGCCAGGGTGTTGCCAACGTCATGTCTCCGTTATTCGGAGGCCTTCCGGCGACTGGAGCCATTGCACGGACTGCAACCAATGTCCGGGCCGGCGCACGCACTCCTGTGGCCGGAATGATTCATGCGCTGACGCTTGCCGGAGTTCTTCTGTTCGCTGCGCCGCTGGCCCAATACATTCCGCTGGCAAGTCTCGCGGCAATCCTTCTCGTGGTCGCTTACAACATGGGGGAGTGGCGCGAAATCCCGGAGTTGTTGCGGCTGTCGAAACTGGAGATCGGCGTGTGGCTGATCACTTTTGGACTGACCGTGTTTGTCGATTTGACGGCGGCCGTGGAAGCCGGGATGGTGTTGTCGGTTCTGGTATTCATCCGGAAAGTGACGACTACAACCGAGATCACCGAAGTGACCCAGGAGCACGTGCAGGAAGTTCGTGAACACTCGCTGCACAATCAGCCGATCCCGGCGTACGTTGCCGTTTTCCGGATCGATGGCCCGTTTCTATTCGGCGGCACCGACAAAGTCGATCAGATTGCGCGGCGGATGCAGGAGTTGCCCGACATCATCATCCTGCGGTTGCGGAATATGACGGCGATCGACTCCACCGGCTTGCAGGCAATCGAAGAACTGGCCGATGCGGCACACCAGTCGAGCCGGACATTGTTATTGTGCGGAGCCCGTCCACAACCGGCCAGGCTGATGCATCAAGCCGAGTTTGAGCGCCATGTCGGGAAGAGCAATATCTGTCGGAATATCGGCGCCGCACTCGCGCGCGCACAACATCTCCATTCTCAACGCCGCACGGCATAAACAGGAATATCGGCCAGGGGTTAGGCGGATTTCGCGGATTGACCCGCCCGCACGTTTCGCTCGAACCGATCCCAGCTCTTGTCTCCGCGCAGAAACTGAACGATTCCTTTGAAGTACGCATAGGTCAGAATGGGCCGGTACCACACCAGATCGAGCGGGGCGATGAGGATCAGTCGGGCGACATCGCGAAGTTTGTAGTAGCGGAAACTCCAATCATTCATCCAGACGCTTACGGTAGACAGAATCCCAAGTGCGAGAATCTGAATGCCCAGCAGCGAGAGAAACTGTTTCCATTCCAGAACGTGGAGCACGATCGCAGCAATGAGCGTGACGATAACGAAGATTTGCATGAACGGGCCGAGGCATTCCGAAATCAGGATGTACGGCACGCCGAACGTGCCAACCACGCCGTAGCGCGGATTCAAAAACATCCGGCGATAGTGCCAGACGGTCTCGAGCGTGACGCGCTGCCACCGCGCGCGCTGGCTGATGAGTGCGGCGACGCGTTCAGGACCTTCGGTGACTCCAACCACGTTCGGCAGCGACAGGATGCGCCCCGGGCGTCGTTCGCGGCGATACTTTTCCAGAACGCGGAATGTCATTTCGATGTCCTCGCACGTGAACGCCGACGAGAATCCACCGACGTCGATGATCACATCTCGCCGCCAGACCCCGAAGGCTCCGCCCACGCACATCATGAAGCCCATGCGGCTCCACGCAAGGCGGTTGTTCACATAGGCGCGAAGAATTTCCAGGTGCTGAAGGTTGGTCCAGACGTGGCGGTCCATTGTCTTGCTTCCGACTTCGACGTCGTCGCCGGTGTTCGGCTGACGGCCGACGGCAACGACGCTGGTGATCCCCAGGACGTTTGCAGGATCCTTCGCGGCGAGCGTCATGGCGCCCAGTAACGCTTCACGCGTGTAAACGGAATCGCCGTCGACGCAGCAGAGATAGCGATACCGCGCAAAGTTCACTGCGCAATTCAGCGCATCGGCTTTGCCGCCATTATCTTTGTCGATAACCAGAAGGCGCGGATCCTTCCGGCTTCGATAAGCAGCGCGCACGCGGGCGGTGACAAAGCTGCGACGGTAGAAAATCTGAGTGGCTTGCAGATCGAACTCGTCTTTCAGAATGTGCAGAGTGGCATCCTTTGAGCCGTCGTTCACAATGATGACTTCGAACTGGGGGTAGTCGAGTCTGAGCAGACTCCTCGCAACATCGAGAATGCCTGTTTGTTCGTTGTAGGCCGGGACCAGCACGCTGACGGGTATCGTGAAGCGGGAATGAAGTGCGGCATCGTAGTCTTCCGTTTTTGCCTGTGTCTTGCGTCTCCTGTTTTCAAAAACAGACGCCAGGATAAAGAATGCGGTGAAGGCGTAGAGAACCAGCAGGTACGACAGGCAGACGAGAAACGCTGCAAGAAAAAGAAATTCGGTGGTGGTCATTCCGAACATGAACTAACCCTGCACTCCATGCCGACGCGCGGCTTTTTTGATGAGGCGCTTTGCGGCTGCGGCAACGTCCGGCGATGCGCGCGACACGCTGGATCGCACAAGATCCGGACCGCCGGCGGCCAGGATCTGGCCGATCAGGTCCACGCGTTCGGTCTGGTTCGTTGCTGTGCGCACCGTTTCTGCGATGAGTCCATCGAGGACTCCGAGTGCTTGCAGGACTTCCGCGGCGCCGTTGCGCGCAAATGCGTCATCAGACGTCAGGGACGGCAGCAGATCTTCCGTGATCCCGGGCCCCATGGCTTCGAGAGCTTCCTTTGCAGCGGTTCTGACCCACCACTCCGAATCGGCAAGCAAGGGAGTCACTTTGTTCGCATAATCCAGCCGGTTGAGATTGCCGAGCGCCCGAGCTGCATGCGCGCGAACGAACCAGACAGGATCGTCCAGCAGGGCTGCCGCCGTTTCGGCGCTGAGGAAGCCGCCGACCCGGCCCATCGTTTCGACTACGGCCTTTCGCACGGAAGGATGGGGATCATCACGCAAGAGGACCAGCGCGGCATTGACCTTCGGATTTCCTCGATAGCGCGCAAGCAGTGTTGCGCCCCAAAAACGAACGATTGGAATCGGATGTCGCAGCAAGGGAATGAGCAGATCAGAGATAGGTTTTGAAAACCGATCGAGTTGAGTCGCGATGCGAGATGGCGAATAGAGCCGGGCGCGCAATGCGTCGACAAGCAGATGCGCTGCCGATTCATTGCGGATCATTCCCAAAGCCGCGACCGCGGCATCGACGACCACCCGGTCGCGATCGCGCAGTGCTTCATCCAGCAGCGTGAGCGCCACTTCGCTTCCGGCGAGTGTCAAAATGCGAAGTGCGGCGATTCTGTTTCGACGCCGCCACACGTGACGGTCGGACGCCGCCTGCACGAGGTGTCCCTCACCGTTTCTCTCAACCAGGTAGCGCGACAGCACTTCCGCCTGCCATTGCAAGGTACTGCTGTTTGCGGCGAAATCCTCGATCACCTTCGACGGTACGTCCGCAAGCAGGGAATGGAGAAGGTGATCGTCACCGCTCTCGCGGGATCGTGAGACGGCAAACCGCAGATACTTCTTCGCTTTAAGTAACGTTCTTTGCCGCCTGTCGTGCAAAGCGCGGCTGATCACGACAGCCGTTCCCAGACAAACCCACGCAATGACGACAAGGACAAACGCGGGAAAAAAGTACGGACCCCATCTGCTCATTCGGTGCGGAAAACGGTGGTCGTCTCCCTCCTCGAAAGGAAGAACGTTTCTAACAGAATGTTTCGGAAATGACGGTGCCGGCTCGCGCGTGGCTCCTCCTGAGTCAGAAGGAGTGGATGCGAGCAGTAAGCAATTTCAAGTTCCTTCCTCGCAGCCGAGGTGGTTCCAAAGCCGTCATGCTTCATTTTTAGCGGTTTCGCTTTTGCTGGCCTCCTCTTAAACACTTCACAATTCTTTCGCGCGGCAAAAAACGCATCCCTCAGGCAACCCTCGAATCCAGCTGCCTTGCAATATCCTCTGCGACTTCCCGGACGATGACATCGATCGCGGTCGACGGACGATAACCGATGAGTCTCTCGAGCTTTTCGAGAGAAGGAACACGGCGAAGAATGTCTTCGAACCCGGGCCCGTAAGCTTGTTCGTACGGGATGTGGATCATTCCCGATGGCGACCCCGTCGTCTCGTTCACCAGAGACGCCAGGCCATGAATGGTGATCTCCTCGTCGTTTCCAATGTTGATCACTTCTCCAATCGTCGCATCGCACTTTGCGATGCGAATCAGCGCTTCGACGACATCGCCCACATACGCGAAGCATCGCCGCTGCTCGCCGGTTCCAAAAAGAGTCAGGGGCTGTCCCATCAACGCCTCTCGAACGAATACGGGAAGCACCATGCCGTACCGCCCGGTCTGGCGGGGCCCGACAGTGTTGAAGAAGCGGACGATCGTTGTCGGCAGCCGGCGCTCCGCCCAGTAGGCGAGTCCCAGAAACTCATCCAGCATTTTCGAACAGGCGTAGCTCCACCGCGAGCGCGTGGTCGCGCCGAGGACCATATCGGCGTCTTCATGAAAGGGAACCGCTGTACTTTTTCCATACACTTCTGAAGAGGATGCAATGATGACGCGTTTCCCTTTCTTCGCTGCGGCTCGGAGGACAATCTCTGTGCCGCGTGTGTTGTTTTCCATTGTGCGGATAGGACTCTTGACCACGAGTCGCAAGCCCACGCTGGCGGCAAGATGGAACACCAGATCGGCAACATCCACCAATTCCGCGATTAAAGGCGCGTTGAAGATGGAATCAATGGTGTACGAAAAGGCATTGGAGAACCGCAATCCCGCGATGTTCTCGAAAGCACCGGTGGAAAGATCGTCGATGACGGAGACCTGCCATCCTTCTTTCAGGCAACGCTCGGCCAGATGCGATCCGATGAATCCGGCTCCCCCGGTGATTAAGACCTTCATTGGCGAACCTCTGATCTGGAGTCCCGTTTCCAGCCCCTGCATTGCATACGAGGTGCCGTTCCGGAATCGAACGTGCGGCAAGTGAAAATCATGCCTGAAAAACAAACTGTAGAAAAAGCGAAGAAAGATAAGCGGGAAGGTAAAGCACCCTCCACGCAGGCGGGCGAATTCGTGCGCGAAGAGATGCATCACATCCGAGAAGGGAAGCACGGCGCCCGATCCACAAAGCAAGCCATCGCGATAGGTCTCTCCAAGGCTCGACGGTCCGGGGTGGAGCTATCGCCTCCGAAGCGTGGAAGCGCATCGGAAGAAACACGGAAACATGCGAAGGCGGACCTGGAGCGCAGTCACTCCAGGCGAAAGACTTCGGCGACGCGCAGCCGCGCCGCAATGTCGCGCCTTCGAAAAGAAGGCCGCTCAGCTGCTTCAAAAACGGCGCTATCCCGGCAGGCACGATCTGCAGCACGGCGAAGAGCTCGTTGACCTGTTTCGGGTGGATCATTTTTGGACAACATGTAAAAGGGAGGTTTCAATGCAGAAGGATCCAGTTTGCGGAATGTCGGTAGACGAGAACAAGGCACCCGCGACATCTGAGACTGACGGGAAGACGTTTTACTTTTGTTCCAATGAATGCAAGCAGAAGTTCGATCGCAACCCGGCGCAGTACAAGAAGAAGGGCGCCTAGGGATTTACCGCCGCCGGCCGTCACCGATTACACCGATTCCTTTGTGTAATCGGTGTAATCGGCGGCGATAATACCGGCATTGAAGCAGTCTTCGATCTGGCTGAATTATTTTGACATCGTCATTCTTCCGCCGCGTCCGGTCCGTGATCACGCGATCGCGTTAAGCAAGCGGCTAAAACCGTACGGCGGCGACTTCGTTCTCGGGGCGCGCAGTTTTCTTCCCCACATTTCGCTCTACCACATTCCCGTATGTCGAAAAGACTTTGCCTTGTTCGCGGCAACGGTGAAACAGATCGCGGCCGAAGCGAAATCCGGAAGCCTTCGACTTCGATCGATTGAAATGCCCGTGATCATGACCGACAAGCCTTCGTGGCTGGTGCGGCTGCACAAAGAAATCGTAAAGAACACATCGCCGTTTCTCGATTTCGATTACGGCGTCGAGTCCTATTGGCACACGGAGTATCTGCCTTTGCGCCTTCGCGCGGAGGCGAGGTCCAACCTTCGCAAGTTTGGAAGTCCGCTGATCCACCATGTCTTCAGACCTCACATCACGCTTACGAGCTTGCCGAACAATCGCGTAGCCCGCGGTGTACGGCTCCCGCTCGAACCTTTGAGCTTCACTGTTGCCGAGATCGCGATCTGCGAACTTGGTCCGCATCACACCTGCCAGCGAACGATCGCGAAGTTTCCGTTGGGCGTCTAGTGTCCCGAGTTAGAAATAGCGTATCTATTCTCTTGCGGCGGAACGGGTCCATCTTCGTTGTCGCTCCTCCTTGCAATGAATGAGCATTAGCGCGTCGTCGCTCCTAGAATCTGGCCCCGTTGCGCTCGCAATAATAGACACGCTATTTCTAACTCGGGACACTAGGGTAGGCGGAATTCCGCCCTGAACGTATTTCTTCCGCCAACGGTAATTCCCTTGACCGCGTCTAAGACGCGATCGATTATGGAGCGCGAATCCCGATGACCATTCTTGTTTCGGCAATTCTTGCTTTGTTTTTCCAGCAGCCGGCACAGCAAGCCCAGCAGCCTGAACCGCCGGCGACGGCTGCGTTGGACGGAATCGTGGTGAAGACCGGAACAAACGAGCCTGTTGCCGGAGTTGATGTTGAGCTCAGTCGCGTTGAAGGAACCGCCCGCGCGCCGGTCATGCCCAATGTGATGGACGCGTTCACCAACGCGTTGTCCGGCGGCGGACCCGGCGGACAAACGCCGCCGCCGTTGATGGCGCCCGAAATCCGTTATGCCCGCACGGGTCCCGACGGAAAATTTGCGTTCAAGGATCTCAAGGAAGGGAAATATCGCCTTGCCGTCGCTCGTATCGGAGGCTCCTACTATCCCGGCGAATATGGTCAGCGCGACGTACGTGGCCGTGGCGTGAACATTCCACTGGCGCAGGATCAGGTGCTGCGGGATGTGAAGGTGGAGATGGCGCCAACCAGCGCAATCACGGGCCGCATCCTTGATGAAGACGGCGAGCCGATGGGCCATGTTTCCGTGCTGGCTCTCGACCCGCAGTACCGGCAGGGCCAGCCCCGCTACTATGTCGAGCGTTCCGTTCAAACCGATGAGCACGGAACCTATCGGCTGTACTGGCTCGGCCCTGGCCCTCATATCGTTGCCGCCGTTTTCGAAGATCCCAAACGGCGCGGCCGCGACATGAATGAGCGTCCGCCGGGGCGTACAAGCGCGTCGTATCGGGCGTCCGCACCGGTCATCACGCGGCGCGTAACGGCAGATGGGCAGGTCACAGAAGAGACAAATGCCGTCGTCTACTATCCCTCTGTTCTTGATTTGCGTTCTGCTCGTATCATCAATCTGAAGCCCGGCGAAACTGCTGCCGGCCTGGACATCTCCATGGGTGTGGGAAGAATGCGCTCGTATCACATCCGCGGCGTCGTGATCGATGGTGTCAACGGGCAGCCTGCAAAAGGCGCTGAAGTGATTGCCATTCCCAAAGAGTGGCGGCCGAATGCGCACGCGCTGTCGGCAACGGCGGACAACAACGGGATCTTTGATCTCCCCGGCGCAGTGACCGACAACTACGTGCTGACGGCCACCGCTTCTGCTCAGCAGCAGACGAACATCTCTCCGGAGTTGGCGGCCGCGGCTGCTGCGGCCGGAGTGAGCCTGTCGCAGCTTCTCGGTTCCGTGCCCTCGCAAATCGCGTACATGTCCCTCGACGTGGCTGGCACCAATGTCGACAACGTTCGCGTCGTGACGAATCCCGGCATCAACCTTGCGGGACGTGTGTCTGTTGAAGGGTTGAAGCCGGAGGATCCTCCGGTCGATTTCAGCAAGATGACCGTCGTGCCCACCCGCGATCCCGATCTCATTATGGTGCCCGGCGCGTTGATGCCTTTACCGCCGCAACCGCGTCCCGCGGCTCCCGCTGCAGGTGCGCCGCCCGCGCAAAGGCCCAACAACGGGCAGGTTGTCGCCACAGGCGACTTCAATCTCTTCATGTCGGAAGGCGACTTCAGGATCGCGCTGAATGGTGTACCCGGAAATCTGTACATCAAGTCGATGCGGCACGGAGCCGCGAACGTTCTGACAAATGGCCTTCATCTGAAAGGGGGGACCGACAGTCCGCTGGAGATTGTCCTCGCGCCGGCAACGGGCGTCGTGAGCGGTGAAGTCGTTGACGCGAGATCCGGTCCCATGCCGAATATCGTGGTCGCGCTTGTGCCCGACTTGCCGGAATTCCGCAACGTCCCGACGTACTACAAGAACGGCACGACGGACTACAACGGCCGATTCCAGTTCAATGGAGTGCCGCCGGGCGAGTACAAACTTTTCGCATGGGAATATACCCAGCAGGACTCCTGGCAGAACGGCGATTTCCTCAGGCCTTACGAAAACACGGGCAAGCCTGTCCGAATCACAGCCGGCGGCAAGCAGGAAGGCGTTCAACTCACCGCGATACCGAAACGTTAACGGAGCATCGATATGCGATTTCCTCGAATTGCCGCCCTGGTTCTTCTCGTCGCGCAGGCCGTCTGTGCACAGCAGGCAGGTCCCGCGTCCGTTCAAGGTGTGGTCGTGCACGCAACGACAGGAGAGCCCCTGGCGAAGGCGACCGTGGAATTGCGAAATCTCACGGGCCAAGCTATCTCTTCGACGACAACAGCCGCTGACGGCAAGTTTTTCCTGCTGAACGTTCCTCCGGCGCAATACCGCCTGGTCGCGATGCGTTCGGGCTTTGTGAAAGCCGAATACGGACAGCGCTCGCCCAGCGGCTCTGGTCAGGATATTGCTCTCACTGTGGGACAACGCATGAACGACGTGCGTTTGAAGATGACCCCTGGCGCATCGATCTCCGGCATCATTACGGAAAAGGGCCAGCCGGTGGGCATCGCGGATGTCGTTGTGCTGAAGCCGGTGTTCGTGGAAGGGCAGATCTCACTGGATTTGCTGCTCGCCGATCGCACGGACGATAACGGAGAATATCATCTTTACTGGCTGCCTCCCGGCAAGTACCTTCTCGCTGCCATCGCGTGGGACACCGCGGATGGCACCGGCCAGGTCGTGAATCCAGATCCCAGAGAGACGACCAATTCCTTGTACTCGCAACGTTTCATCGGAAGGTCTGTGCTGATGCGAGCCATCGGCGCAGGAGCGAATCCGAATGAAGCCCACATCCCCATCTTCTTCCCGGGAACGCCGGATCCCTCAAAGGCGACGCCGATCGAGGTGCGCACGGGCGCCGACATGCATGGCATCAACATCGAAATCCGCACTTCTCCAACACATCGCGTGCAAGGGCAGGTTCTCAACAACACTGCAGTTCAACCGAACGGTCAGCCGATTCGCGCTCAAGTCGCATTGAGGCCGATGTCCGCGATCGGGAACGCGGCGACCAACCAGGCGCAGTCGCCCCAGGTCCAGGCGGATCCGCAGGGAAATTTCGATTTTCCGAATGTGGTGCCGGGCCGTTACCTTCTGACGGCCAGTGCCGGTAATCTTTCCGGGCGTGCCAATGTCGAGATTCGGGAAAGCGATACGGCAGGGCTTCTTGTGTCGATGAGGACCGGTTTCGCTTTAACCGGTCACGTGACGGTGGATCGTCCGACACCAATGTCGCCCGATCCCGTTCTCTCTGGATTGCGGGTCATGCTTCGAACGGATCCTCTCATTCCCGGAACGCCGACATACGGTGGAGTGGTGACGCCACAAGGAACATTTAATATCCCGCAGGTTCCTGTGAATCCAAATCCCAACCCAAACGCACAGCCGCCGGCCGGGCCGCCTGCGGGCGAGTATCGTGTGCTCCTGAATCCGATATTGGCCGCGCCGAATCCTCCCGGTATGGTGAACTTCAACACGCTGACGCTTCCGCCTGCGTTGCAGAATGCCTACGTGAAGTCCATCCGGATGGGCGACATCGATTTATTGAACGGCCGCCTGCAGCTTCAAAGTTCTCCACAGGATTCGATTGAAATTGTCATCGGTATCAATCCCGGCTCGGCTGACGGTCGCGTGCTGGATGACAAACAGCAACCGGTTCCCACTGCGACGGTTGTGCTCATTCCCGAAAACGGTTTGAAGTATCGCATCGGTCATCCTGTCGTGACGAGCGATGCCGCCGGCAAGTTCCAATTCAAGAATGTTCCGCCCGGTGAATACAGCCTCTACGCGTGGGAAGAGGTCGATCCCGGCGGTTGGCAGGATCCTCTATACATGCAGCCGTTCGAACCCATGGGAAAACGCATCTCCGTCGCCGAAGGCAAGGCTGCTACGTCAGACGTGCCTTTGATTCCAGCGACCCGCTGAGAAAAGGAGTATCGCCGCGGATTGCACGGATTTCACGGCTTAAGACAGGTTCCTTCTTAATCCGTGTAGTGCGTGTAATCCGTGGCGATAGCCTATAATTCGCTAAAACAATGCTCGCAATCCTGCTTCTCGTTTTGTTCTCACAACAGGCGCCCGTGCTCGTTAGCGACAACGGCACCATTGCCGGGACGTTGCGTACGGCGGACGGCAAGCCTGCTGTGGGCGTTCGTGTTACGGCGATGGTCCCCCCGGGCAACAATACCGAAGCGGCTCAAGCATCATCGATGAGCAGCATTGTGGAAACGGACGACAACGGCAGGTATCGGCTTGAGGGCGTTCCTCCCGGCCGCTACGTGATTTCTGCGGGCAATATTCTCAAGCCGACGTTTTTTCCAGGGACACTGGATGTTCTCAAGAGTCAGGTGATCACCGTTTCAGCTAAACAGAACGTCGTGAACATCGATTTTCCCCTGCTGAGTGACAGCGCTGGCCGTGCCGCGACGTTGACGAGTTTTTCGTTTGGTCCGGTGCAGACCGGCCTTCTTGTTCCTGTTTCCATTACAGGGGAAGGCGGCATCAAGGTTCCAGTTTTCCAGAAGGGAATCTATCCCCTGTTGACGTTGACCGAGAGGTTGACTGCGACTCGATTGGAATTGCCGCTCAGCGTTTCGACCGTGATGCTTCCTGTGCCGTCGGCGAACGGGACAGACTACAAAGTAACGGTTGAAGGTCTTCAGGATGGCTATGCCGTTCAATCGATGAAGTACGATGGCATCGATCTGCTCAAGAACGACCTGAAGGCGACGCGTCAGGGCTTTCCAGCACAGTGGGATCCGAAGCTTGGAATTCACGTGACTTGAAGTCGCGGC
>JADMIO011153623.1_pt1 | contig 25099 bp, 27 predicted proteins | sample 8958161 | NCBI WGS metagenome assembly JADMIO01 (sample SAMN16585339, study PRJNA669376) | soil metagenome | isolation source: Crop rotation soil | place: USA: Cullars Rotation, Alabama | collected 2011
GGCTCATCAGGTCGCGGGGGCCCCTCACCCCGCTCCTCGCCGTTCGCTTGTGGGGCCCCCTCGCCCCACGCCGCTCCCGGCTCACCAGTTCGCGGGGGCCCCTCACCCCGCTCCTCGCCGTTCGCTTGTGGGGTCCCCTCGCCCCACGCCGCTCCCGGGTCATAGTCCCCGCTCCACGAGCTCGCAGACGGCATGAATGAGCGAACGGTGAACTTCCTGGACGCGCGCGGTGACGGCGTGCGGGACGTTCACGTGCAGGTCCACCATCCCGCCGATGGCGCCGCCGTCGCGTCCCGTGAACGCCACCGTGGTCATCCCCCGCGCCTTCGCCGCCTGAAGGCCCGCCAACACGTTGGCGGAAGCGCCGCTGGTGGAGATGCCCACCGCCACGTCGCCGGCCCGCCCGAGGGCGTCGACCTGGCGGGCGAACACGCGCTCGTAGGCGTAGTCGTTGGCCACCGATGTGAGGATGCTGGTGTCCGTCGTGAGCGACAGGGCCGGCAGCGCGCGCCGCTCGCGCGCAAATCGTCCCACCAGCTCCGCGGCGAAATGCTGGGCGTCCAATGCGCTTCCGCCGTTGCCGAACATCAGGACCTTGCCGTCCCTGGCGAAGGCGGACTGCAGCGCCGCGGCCACCGCAGCTACCGCGGCCGTCGACTCGACGGCTGCCTGCTCGTGCAGCCTCGCGCACTCGCGCAGCGCGCCGGCCACGAGGCTGACATCGCTCATTTGCGCGCCGCCTTGTCCGCTTGAAGATTCCTGCGGAACTGTTCCTCGGTCACCTGCAGCGGCTCGGATGACTTCGGCTTCAGCCGAATCTGCACCGGGAAATCCTTGCGAAGGGGATGCCCTTCCCAGTCCTCCGGCATGAGCAGCCGGCGGAGATCGCCGTGTCCCTCGAAGACGATCCCGAACAGATCCCAGACTTCGCGCTCGAGCCAGTTGGCGCCGGGCCAGACGCTCTGCACCGTGGGCAGCCGCGCGCTGTCGCCGGCCAGCCGCACCTTCAACCGCAGGCGATCGTTTGCGGACCCGAGCTGGTACACCACCTCGAAGCGCGGCTCGCGCGGCCACCAGTCCACCGCGGTGATGTCCGAGAGCAGCACGAAGCCGTTCGTGTCGCGAAGCACGCGGCACACGTCGGCAATCGCATTGGCCGGAACGCTGAGGGTCTTCTGATCGGTTGACGGCACCGCGTCCAGCGCTATGCCCGGCACCAGCGGGCGAAGGCCGTCGAGGAATTCGATTGAATTCACTTACCGCGTCCGGTCATGCGTGTTGGGAAGCGATCTTCTTCTGCAGTTGAACGATGCCGTAGATGAGGGACTCGGGCCGCGGCGGGCAGCCCGGGACGTACACGTCGACGGGGACGATCTGATCCACACCCTGCACCAGCGCGTAGTTGTCGAAGACGCCGCCGATCGACGCGCAGGCGCCCATCGAGATGACCCATTTGGGATCCGGCATCTGGTCGTAGACCCTCCGAAGCGCCGGCGCCATCTTCCGGGAGAGCCGCCCCGCGACGATCATCAGGTCTGATTGCCGCGGCGATCCGCGGAACACTTCCGCCCCGAAGCGCGCAATGTCGTAGCGCGCGCAGCTCATCGCCATCATCTCGATCGCGCAGCAGGCCAGGCCGAAGGTGACGGGCCAGATGGAAGAGCGGCGCGCCCACTGCACCATCTTCTCGACGCTGGTGGTCATCACGGGAAGATCGGGGTCGTAGTCGGGCATGTCAGCTCTGGCTCCAGTCGAGCGCGCCTTTCTTCCAGATATAGAGATAGCCGGCGGTCAGCACCAGCGTAAACAGGACCACCTGCACGTATCCGCTCCAGCCGAGCGATCGCAGCGCCAGAGCCCAGGGATACAGAAAGGCCACTTCAATGTCGAACAGCAGAAAGATCATGGCGACGAGGTAGAACCTGATCGACTGCCGCTCGCGGGCGTCCCCCACCGGGGGCATGCCGCACTCGTAGGGCGCTGATTTTTCAGGAGTGGGATTGTGGGGGCCGAGGAAACGTGACAGCACGAGGGAACCGCCGGCAAAGCCGACGGCCAGCACCATCAGGATAAGAATCAAAAGCCAGTCAGACATCAGTCGCCCGAGGCCCCGCCCCGCTCCTTCCTAAATCATCGACAGGAGGGAGCTTGTGAAGCTTTTCGCAAGCCCAGTTAAATGCTATCGGATTCGGGCGGAGGTTACAATCTGACTGGGTTTCCGAAGAACGGGCCGGAGGACCGTTAGTAGGAGGAACGAGCGTCGCCGATCGCCGCCAGCTGGTTGTCCAGCTCGGCCAGGGCGCTCGTCAGCTGCTTCTTCCGTGCGTCGTGCTTGGTCTCGACAAGCTGCCGTGCGAGCTCGGTGCGCGCCAGGCGTAGCGACTCCGCGCGGCGCAGCTTTTCGGGGTCCTGTTCCTTCTTCCGGACAGCGCGGCGCGCGCGCTCTTCCTCGCGCTCGTCCATCCGCTCCTGAATCCTGTTCTGCGCGTCGATAAGACCTTCACCGGCGTCTGCCATTCGCACCTGCCTTGTTCAGCCCATTATAGTACGATTAGCGGATGGCTGAGGCTTCTTCTTTCGACGTCACCTCCACGATCGATCTTCAGGAAGTGGACAACGCCGTGAATCAGGCGCGGAAGGAAATCGCGCAGCGGTACGATTTCAAAGGCTCTTCCGCGGCCATCGAGTTCAATAAGGCCGAAAATTCACTGGCGCTCGCCGCCGAAGACGCGTTCAAGATGGATCAGGTCTGGGACATCCTGCAGACCCGGCTCGTGCGCCGCAACGTGCCCGTGAAGAACATGAAACTCGGCGACGTCGAGCCGGCCGCCAACAGTACTGTGCGCAGGAAGATCGAACTCAAGCAGGGCATCGACAGCGACGCGGCCAGGGAAATCGTGAAGTTCATCAAGGAACAGAAGCTCAAGAAAGTCCAGGCGAACATCCAGGGCGACCAGCTGCGCATCACTTCCCCCTCTAAAGATGAGCTCCAGGAGGTGATGCGCCTCCTGCGAGGCCGCGATTTCGGAATTGCACTCCAGTTTGGGAACTACCGATAAGTCCTACAGGCCAGTTTCAATACAGTCCGGGTGTGTGCCGTTCTGGGACGTGCTAACGGCGCGATCGGCGGCCCTCTGCCTGCGGAACTGCCCACAAGTGTGAAGGTTGTCAGCGACATAGCGTTACTGTCCGTTCGTGGCACCTATTCTGCTTTTGGCACAGTGGAATATTTTTGGTACGTTACGCACGCTAACTTCTTACGCAAGGTGGGTTTAATGAATCGTATGCTGCTGCTGGGCCTCGCCCTGTTTCTCGCCATTGGAGCGCCGCTCCACGCCCAGGGCGTGCAGACCGGCACCATGGCGGGCAAGCTGAGGTCCACTGATGGCCTGGCGCTGCCGGGAGCTACCGTCACGATCACGTCAAACGCGCTCCAGGGGGAGCGCACGGCGATCTCGGACGTCAACGGCGTATACCTGCTCGCGAACCTTCCACCGGGCAGCTATCTCGTCGACATCTCGATGCCGGGGCTCGCGACGCTTCATCGCACTGCCGCGGTCCCGCTTGGCGCCACCGTGACGCTCGACGCCACGCTGTCGCTGGCCACCCTGTCCGAATCGGTGGTGGTGGAAGGCGCAGCCCCCGCGCCCGTCACAGGCATCGGAACCAGCGCGAATATTCGGGGTGAAGACATCAACGTCATGCCGATGGGACGCACCCCCTATCTCGCCGCCGAGTTGATGGCGGGCGTGACGACGAATACGCCGAGCGCCAACCAGATCACCATTTCCGGGGGGTTTGCCTACGACAACGTATTCCTGATCGACGGGGTCGACGTGAACGACAACCTCCTCGGCACGTCGAACGATCTCTTCATCGAAGACGCCATCGGCGAGGTGCAGGTGCTCACCTCGGGCATCTCCGCGGAGTACGGCCGTTTTTCGGGCGGCGTCGTGAACGTCATCACCAAGAGCGGCGGCAACACGATGTCGGGCGCGTACCGCACGAACTTCATGAGGCCGTCATGGACCAAAGAGACGCCCTTCGAAGTCGCCAACGGGATCGAACGGGGCAAGGCAACGCCGGCGAATCCGTTGACCAGCAACAAGCTCTCGACGTTCAGCGAGCTCAGCGCCGGCGGACCTGCGGTGAGGGATCGCCTGTGGTTCTTCACCGCCGGCCGTTTCGAGAATTCGTCCACCGCGGGGACGCTGCCTTTGACGGCAACCCCTTACACCAAGACCAACAACAGCAAGCGCTATGAAGTGAAGGGCACCGGTTCGTTGATGGAGGGGCAGACGCTGCAGGGCACGTTCATCGACAACCGCGTGCATCGCGCGAACGAGCCGGTCATCTCAGCCACCATCGACAAAGCCGCCTTCATCTCGCCGTCCACGCCGAACCGGCTGGCGGTGCTGAGCTATACGGCCGCTCTGTCGCCGCGCGTGCTCGTGACGGCGCAGTACTCGCGGAAGCATTTCGCCACCGAGGGGGTCGGAGGCACGTCTACCTCCATCGCCGATTCGCCGTTCCTGACGCGCAGCGGCACCCAGTATCAGTACAACGCGCCGCTCTTCGACGCGCGCGATCCGGAGCAGAGGAACAACCGGCAGTTCACTGCGAGCGCCAGCTACTTCCTCTCCCACCGCCGGTTTGGCAGCCACGAGCTCAAAGGCGGCTTTGAGTCTTTCATGGACACGCGCGTGGGCGCGAACTCCCAGACGTCGACGGGCTATCTCTTCACCACCAACTTCAAGACGGACGCCGCGGGCACGCCAATTCTGGACGCGGGCGGACGGCTCATTCCAGTCTTCACGCCAGGGACCTCGCGGCTGGCCTGGTGGCTTCCCGAGCGGGGCGCCCGGTTCAACATGAGCACGCTGTCCGCTTACGCGCAGGACCATTGGGCGGCCACACCGCAGCTGACGTTCAACCTCGGCATGCGGTTCGAGCATGCCGGCAGCGACTCCACCGCCGCGGGCAGCAGCGTCGTCGACGCCACTCGCGTCGTGCCGAGACTCGGCGCCAGCTACGATCCGATGGGCAGCGGCAAGATGGTGTTTCAGACCAGCTACGCGAGGTACTCCGGCAAGTACAACGATCAGCAGTTTTCAAAGAACACGCTGGTCGGGAACTCCAATCGCTACGGGTTCGCGTACTCGGGACCGGCGGGCGAGGGGAGGGACTTTGCGGCAGGGTTCGATCCGGCCAACTATGCAGGCGCGGCGTACCTGGCCACATTCCCGAACGTCAACATCAGGTTCGATCCTGAGTTGTCATCGCCCGTGACCGACGAATTCACCTTCGGCGCCGGAGGCGTCTTCGCGAAGCGGTCCTACGCCAAGGCTGTTTACGTCCAACGGACGGTGCGGAACTTCGTCGAGGACTACGCGCAGTTCTCCAACGGGATCGTACCGATCGTCGTCAACGGGGCGACGCTGACGACGACCGATGTGATTCTCTACAAGAACAGCGACCTCCCGAAACGCGACTACAAGGCGATCGAAATCTTCGGCCAGCACAGTCCCCTGAGCAACCTGAGCGTGAACGGCCAGTGGACGCTGCAGTTGAAGAACGACGGCAACTTCGAGGGGGAAAGCCCGAATCCCACCGGCTCGGGGCTGGGGGACTATCCGGAGCTCCTGATCCAGGCGAGAAGCGCGCCTGAAGGGCGGCTGGACGATTTCCAGCGCCACAAAGTGCGAGTCTGGGCACAGTACGACATGGCATTGGGCCGTTTCGGTTCGGTGGCGGTGTCCCCGCTGATCCGTTACAACTCCGGACGGACGTACAGCCTGGCGGTGGCCTCTCAGCCGCTCAGCACGATTCAGGCGGCGCGCAACCCCGGGTACGCGAACACCGTCACGCAGACCCTCTTCTTCGGGCCGCGCGGCTCGGAGTCGTTCAAGGGCTATGGCCTGCTGGATCTGGCCCTGACGTACGAGGTGCCTGTCTGGCACCGCGCCCGTCCCTGGGTCAAGTTCGAATCTTTCAATCTGCTCAACAACCAGAAGCTGATTTCCTGGGACACCACGATCACCGCCGATGCCAACAGCGCGAAGGACGAGAACGGCCTCGCGACCGGCTACGTGAAGGGCGCGAAGTTCGGCACCGCCGTCGCGAACGGCAATTTCCCGGCGCCGCGGCCAGGTCTGGACGGCGGGCGCATGTTCGACATCTCGGTCGGATTCAGGTTCTAGGAGCGGCAAACCGCTCCTGCATCTGACGCGTGAGGTGCGGGATCTGGCCGAGCAGCCTCTGGATCAGCATCAGCTGACCGCGATGGTGCATCTCGTGCTCCTTGGGTGCAAGCAGCATCTCGAAGCGCGTCTTCGCGGACGGCTCCGCGCCCGGCGGCATGGCGACTGTTTCGGCCAGAAAATCATCTGAGAGCCCTTCCAGATACGACGCCCAGGCTTCACCGTTCCTCGTCAGCATGTCGATGATTTGCGCCTTGCTCCTGGGCTGCTGCTCTTCGGCGCCCAGCTGCTGCACGATCGCCGGAAAATTGAAGCCTTCCAGCGTCGTTCGCTTTTCGGTCTGATGGATTTGCTGCGGTACTCGGTGCAGCAGCGCGATGTGCGTCAGCAGCTGCCCCACCGACCTGGTGTCCGGCGTCGCTTTGAACGCGTACTTTTCCTCTGGAATTTCCTCGGCAATCTTCAACGTGTTGCGGCGGACCGTCCGGAAGCTCTCCGCCAGATTCTTCGCGCCATAACAATTCATAGGGTTTCCTCTTCAGAGAATTCTATCCGAGCCAGGGCGCGCGGAGCCGCCGGCCCTGTCATCGTATGATCACCTCGCACGTGGCAGCCCCGACTTCCCGAACAGGCCGCTCGGCCGCGCTGGTCGCCATCGGCATTTTCTGCAGCCGCGTGGCCGGCCTGATCCGGCAGCACGTGTTCGCAAAGTATTTCGGGCTGTCGGACGAGGCCGACGCGTTCATGGCGGCCTTCCGGATCCCCAACTTCCTGCAGAATCTCTTTGGCGAGGGAGCCCTGTCCGCTTCCTTCATTCCGGTCTACGCGGCGCTCGTTGCGCGCGGTGACGAGAAGGAGGCCACGCGCGCAGCGGGCGCCGTCGCCGCCCTTCTGGCTTTTGTAACGTCAGTGCTGGTGCTGGCCGGGATCTGGCTGACGCCGGCTCTGATCGCGATCATCGCGCCAGGTTTCGAGGGCGCGAAGCGCGACCTGACGATTTCGCTGGTTCGCATCCTCTTTCCCGGCGCAGGGCTGCTGGTGCTCTCCGCCTGGTGCCTGGGCATCCTCAACAGCCACCATCGCTTCCTGCTGTCGTACTCGGCGCCGGTTATCTGGAACGTGGCGATGATTGCCACGCTGCTCATATGGGGAGGACCCCAGACACAACTTCCCCGGCTAGCCCTGCTGCTGGCCTGGGGCTCGGTGATTGGAAGCGGACTTCAGCTCCTGGTTCAAGTGCCGGCCATCATCAGGCTCGCGCCGGGATTGCGATTCCGCTTCGATCTCTCCGAGCATGTCCGCATCACCGTCAGGAATTTCGTCCCTGTCTTCATCAGCCGCGGCGTCGTGCAGATCAGCGCGTACGTGGACGCGCTCCTCGCGAGCCTGCTCCCCACCGGCGCTGTGGCCGCCCTCGCCAACGCACAGCTTCTGTATACGCTGCCCGTGAGTCTGTTCGGCATGTCGATCTCGGCGGCGGAGTTGCCGGCGATGTCCGGCGCCGTCGGCCTGGACGCCACCCACCTTCTTCGCGAGCGCCTCGACAAGGGGCTCCGTCACATCGCGTTCTTTGTGGTGCCGTCCGCCATGGCATTCCTGACGCTGGGAGACGTCGTCGCCGCCGCGCTGTTTCAGACGGGGCGTTTCACGCATGACGACGCACTGTTCGTGTGGGGCATCCTGGCGGGATCCGCGGTGGGACTGCTGGCATCCACGCTCGGCCGGCTCTACTCGTCCACCTACTACGCGCTTCGCGATACGCGGACGCCCCTTCGCTACGCCGTCCTTCGTGTGATCCTCACGACCGTACTCGGCTACATCTCGGCGATTCTGCTCCCTCCGCTCCTGCGCATCGACCCCTCATGGGGAACCGCCGGGTTGACAGCTTCTGCCGGAGTGTCTGGGTGGGTGGAGTTTCTTCTTCTCAGGAGGACGCTGAACAAGCGGATCGGCCACACCGGACTTTCTGCGGACTTCACGACGCGACTGTGGATCGCGGCCGCAATCGGAGCTGGCATCGCCTGGGCGATTAAATCGATATCGCCCGTCAATCACCCGATTGCGACCGCGCTGCTGGTCCTGACGCCTTACGGCCTCGTGTATCTCGTGACGACCATTGTCTTCAACGTCCCGGAAGCGCGGAGCGTCATTGCGAGGCTCACGAACTAATTCAATCCCAGCTTTCTTGCCATGTCCTGGTTCCTCTGGACCTGCTTGAAGTGGTCCACAGAGGCCAGGTAGCCGATATAGCTGGAGAACGCGATCCGTTCCACCCAGCTGAGTGTCTTGAAGAGCTTCCGGTGCTCCGGAAACTTCTGCGTCAGCGCACGCTCGAAGATCTGCGTGCTGAGATTGTTCACCACGGATTCCTGCAGATGCGCCAGGGCGTCCCGGCGGATTTGCCGTTTGCCCGCCTCAAAGCTGATCGGCACATCGTCAGGCCGTCCGCTGAGGGTGAACCGTGAGTTGTGTTCAACCCAGCCGGCGTTGAACAGCACCTGCGATGTTTTCCAATCCATCCGCTGGGAGGTATAGGACAACGCCGCCGGCGCGTACGTGGTCGGGTCGAAGAGCACCGACTTCGTGACGTCCAGAACGATATTTGATTGGCCGTCATCCTGTGCCCTTGCGACATTGGGCATGAAGACGACGGTGAGCATCAGCATCAGCGCAACAATCCAGGCCCGCATATTCACCTCGCCCAGACAGAGAGCAAGGCGTGTACCGGCGTTGTTGCAGCAATATGCTACATAAAGTTGTCAGCAACCCGACGTTTGAGAGAGCCCGAGGCTACACACTGGCGAGTACGAGCCAGTATATTCTTGTATGCGAATCTAGAAGGTAGAAAGTTAAAGGTAGGAAGTAGAAGGTAAGTTTGGAACCTTCTACTTTCCACCTTCAGCAATCAGGTGGGCTGTGCACCAGGGCGGCCGGTCTCCACAACGAACGACGCGCGAGTTCGAATTTGCGCGCCGGGGCGCGACACGAAGTCGACCACCCGATAATTTGTCCGCAGCGCATCTTTTGCAAGCTCGCAGACGACGTATCCCCGCTGGTTGTTGCAGAAGCGCACCCAAGGATTTTCCGCCACCATGGCCTGCTGCGCCTCCGTGATCTCAACACCGTCCCCCGTGCTCGTCACGGAGGTCCCGACGAATTCGGTTGCCACGATGGGCGAAGTCACATCGGCCGCGTCGACATGAAGATCGTTCACCCAGTTGTTGTGGATATCGCCCGCGAGCACGATCGGGTTTGACGGTTTCTTCTCGGCGAGAAACTTCAAGAGACGGTTGCGCTCGGCTTCGTAGCCATCCCATTTGTCCATCGAGATGCCCACATCAGGACCGGGCACGCGATCGAGACGGGCCATCATGATCTGCTGGGCCAGAAAGTTCCATCGCGCCGGCGAACGGCTGAGACCGTCCACCAGCCACTTTTCCTGTGTGGGGCCCAGCAGCGTCGCCTTCGGATCCCGCACGCCGTCGCAAAGCGGCTTCACGTTGTCGCCGCAAGGCTGATCCGTTCGGAACTGCCTGGTGTCCATCATGAAGAAGCTCGCGAGCCGGCCGTAGCTGAACGGCCGATGGATCTGCATCAGCGGGCCACGCGGGATGGACGACCGGCGCAGCGGCATGTGCTCGTAGTAGGCCTGATACGCGGCCGCCCGCCGCTTCGCAAATTCCTCGACAGGATCGTTGCTCTCCGAGGTCAGCCCGGCGTAGTTATTGTCCACTTCGTGATCGTCCCAGACGACGATCCAGGGAAAGCGGACATGAACGGCCTGAAGCGCAGGGTCGCTCTTGTACTGCGCGTAGCGGTTGCGATAGTCCTCCAGAGTCAGGAGCTCGCCGCCAACGTGCCGGCGTACCCGATTGGGGCCGCCCGGATTTTCGTAGATGTAGTCGCCGAGGTGCAGAGCGAAATCGAGGTCCTCACCCGCCATGTGTTCGAGCGCCGTGTAGAGCCCCTGCTCGTAGTGCTGGCAGGAGACGAACCCGAACCTCGCTCGGTCGACGTCGGCACGCGCGGCAGGAAATGTCCGCGTCCTGCCGACCGCGCTCAGCTCGTTCCCGGCGCGGAACTGATACCAGTACCAGGTTTGCGGCCGCAGCCCTTCAACCTCGACGTGAACCGTGTGGCCCCACTCCCTGGCCGCCACTGTCGCACCGGATTTCACCGTGCGCGACATCTGCTCGTCGGCGGCGACCCGCCATTCCACCTCGACAGGTTGAGGGGGCATCCCTCCGCCGTTGAGCGGATCGACCGCCAGCCGCGTCCACAACACGATGCCGGTGGCAGTCGGATCGCCAGAGGCCACACCCAGCGTGAAGGGAGACGTCTCGAACCTGGTGTTGCGCTGGGGGACCCCGGCAAACAGCTGGCGCGGCCACGCGGCATACAAGGCGAGCGTGGAATAGAAGAAGTCGCGGCGGCTCAACATACGATCAACGGGAGCAATGTAGCAGATACCTTGCTATATGTTCGAGACGATTTCATAGGAGCGCAGGCGGGCGGCGTGGTCAAACACCTGCGCCACGACGATCAACTCGTCGGCGCCGGTGCGGGAGACAAACGCCTTTATGCCGCGACGCACCGTCTCGGGACCTCCCACGACCGCCGCGGACAGCGTCTGCTCGATCTCGAGCCGTTCATGATCCTCCAGTGCATCCACGAACCTCTCATTCGGCGGAGGGATGGGCGCCGGCCGGCCTCGCCGCAAGTTGATGAACGCCTGCTGATGCGAAGTAAACAGGCGGCGAGCCTCTTGGTCGGAGTCCGCCGCTGTGACGTTGAGGCCCAGCATCAGGTAGGGCGCCGGCAGCTGCCCGGAGGGACGGAACCGCGAACGATAGATCCCGATGGCGCTCATCAAGTGCGCCGGGGCGAAATGGGAAGCGAACGCATAGGGCAGGCCGAGCTCGGCGGCCAGTTGAGCGCCATACAGGCTCGATCCCAGAATCCAGAACGGCACGCGCAACCCGGCGCCGGGAATGGCCCTGACCATTTGTCCCGGAGGCGCCTGGAAATACAGCATCAGCTCCAGCACATCCTGAGGAAAGCTGTCGGCATCTCCGCCGTTCGCGCGCCTGAGGGCGCGCGCGGTCATCTGATCTGTGCCGGGCGCGCGCCCCAGTGCAAGATCAACACGGCCCGGGAACAACGATTCGAGCGTCCCAAACTGCTCGGCGATGACGAGCGGAGCATGATTGGGCAGCATGATGCCTCCCGCGCCCACCCGAATCCTGCTCGTGGCGGCGCCCACGGCGCCGATGACCACGGCGGTTGCGGCGCTGGCGACGGAAGGAATGTTGTGATGTTCGGCCAGCCAGTAGCGGCGAAAGCCCCAGGCCTCCGCGCGCCGCGCAAGATCGATCGTGTTGCGAAGCGCCTGCGCCGCGTCGCCCCCCTCCAGAATCGGCGACAGGTCGAGTACAGACAGCGGAATGCCGGCCACGTCCACCATTTTATGGCTATGATGGAGCGCTGGAGAGTGACATGACACAAGCGGTGTTCGACACGAGCGAAGGCACGTTCAAGGTCAAGCTGTTCGACCAGGAAGTCCCAAACACGGTGGCAAATTTCACGGGCCTCGCCGAAGGCACCAAAGAATTCGTCGATCCGAAGACCGGACAGAAAACAAAACGGCCGTTCTACGACGGCCTGGTGTTCCATCGCGTCATCGACGGGTTCATGCTGCAGGGCGGCTGCCCCCAGGGCACCGGCACCGGCGGGCCCGGCTACAAGTTCGCGGATGAATTCAACGCGAAGCTCCGCCACAGCAAACCGGGCATCCTGTCGATGGCGAACGCCGGCCCCAACACGAACGGCAGCCAGTTCTTCGTCACGCTGGCCGCCACCCCATGGCTGGACAACAAGCACAGCGTCTTCGGCGAGGTCGTGGAAGGAATGGATGTGGTGAAGAAGATCGGCGCAGCGGCCACGAGCAAGCCCGGTGACCGGCCCCTGAAGCCGATCACGATCAACAGCGTCAAGATCGAGAGGTCCTGAGGAGTGTCCTTAAACCACAGAGGGCACAGAGGAAAGAACTGAGGATCTTTTGTTTTCTAATTGCGGAAGATTCCTCGGCTCTTCCCCTGTGCCCTCAGTGGTGAAGGCTACTAAGTAGCCGCCGCGGGGACGGGGACGGCGAGTGAGAACCCTCCGCGTTTGAGGAGCGCCTCGAAACCGGGTTTGTCCACGGCCTTGGAATACGCCTCGTCGGGCGCCACCAATTTCTTGGCGACCAGCTCCATCAAAGCGTCGTTGAGCGTGACCATGCCGTTGCCTCGCCCCACCTGCATCATCGAATTGATCTGGAACGTCTTGCCTTCGCGGATCAGATTGCTGATGGCGCCGCTCGCAATCAGCACTTCGAGTGCGGCGACGCGGCCGCCGCCGATCTTGCGGCAGAGATTCTGGGCAATCACCCCGCGCAGCGACTCGGACAGCATGATCCGGATCTGCGCCTGGCGGTCCGACGGGAACTGATCGATCACGCGGTCCACGGTGGACGCCGCCGTGGTGGTGTGCAGCGTGCCGAAGACCAGGTGGCCGGTTTCCGCGGTTTCAATCGCAATCGCCACGGTCTCCAGGTCCCGCATTTCGCCCACCAGCACGATGTCCGGGTCCTCACGGAGCGCGGCGCGCAGCGCGGCCCTGAAGGAGTCCGTATGCGTGCGGATCTCGCGCTGATTGATCAGACACTTGTTGTTCTGGTGCACGAACTCAATCGGATCCTCGATGGTGATGATGTGCTCTTCCCGCGTCCGATTGATGTAGTCGATCATCGCGCACAGCGTGGTCGACTTTCCCGAGCCGGTGGGCCCGGTGACCAGCACCAGCCCCTTGTTCAGCTTGCACAGGTTCAGAATCGCCGGCGACAGCCCCAGCTTCTCGGCCGTCAGGATTTCAGACGGGATGACGCGGAACACGGCGCCGCGGCCCCTGCGATCCGCAAAGACGTTGCATCGGAAGCGCGCCAACCCCGGGATCTCGTACGCAAAGTCGGTGTCGCAGCGCTCGGAAAACTCCTTCTGATTGGCGGCCGGAGTAATCGGATCCAGCAGACGCTGCAGAAAATCGTCCGTGAGCGGCGGCATGCCCGGAGCCAGCGGCTGCATCTTTCCGTCCTTGCGCACCAGCGGCGCCGAGCCGCATGACAGATGCAGGTCGGACGCGCCCGCCTGACACATCAAATGAAAGAGCTTGTCGATCGCCGGCGCTTGCTCCCCCACGGCTGCCAGAGTCATGGCTTACGAGATCTCCTCGATGAGTGCAATGAGATGGCGGACGTTCACCAGATAGGTGGCGTCGGGAGTTTCGAGGTAGCGGAACTGCTCCGACGAACGCGCGAAATCGCTGAGGCGGTCGCGCCCCTGCGGACGATGCACGCTGACAACGCCTCGGAGGCGCCTGCCGCTGGAAAGCCACATGGAAACCGTGCGCCGGGTGGCGACGTCATAACCGGGCTCGAGCGCGGCCTCATGGTTGCCGGGCAGCTCCACGTGCACCACGTGCTCACGGTTGTAGAGAGTCGTGCCCCTCACGCCGTCGGCCTCGCCGCCTTCGAACGGGAAGAATCCGGGTTCCGCATTCAACACGTCCTTGATTCGTTCAGGGCCGGCGTGCGTGGCGGAACTGCCCGCCACGAAAAGCGAGCCACGGACCGAGGCGCCGTTCGAGAGAAACAGCGTGCCTTCGATCCTGAGCTTTTCAACGCGGAATTCTGAGGGTTCGGCCTGGGCGAACGACGAGCCTGACATTGCCGCCGTTGGGCTGCAAGGCAACTGCCACTGCAGGCCATCCGCGAAAATGCGCAAAAATGCCTGGGTTTTCCGGCGAAAACGCTTCCGCGGGGCTGTGCGGGTGGGAAAGGATGTTCAACCTTCGCACAGTCCCGACAGATGCGTAATCCCCGGCTAGATGTGCTCTTTCACGCCCTCGGAAATCTGTTCGAGGGTTTCTCCTACGCGATCGTCGTGGCCGCTCTTGACCGCGAGATCTCCAAGGGAAACGATGCCGACCAGGCGATCGTTCTCCACCACCGGAAGCCGCCGGATCTGCCTCTCGCCCATCAGGTCTTCCGCTTCTTTGGCGGACATGTCCGGCGAGACAGTCACGACCCCGGCCGACGCGATGTCGCGCACCGGTCCGTTGAACGCGCCGCCCTCGGCCACTACGCGCACGACGATGTCCCGATCCGTCACCACGGCCAGCACGCGGCCGTTCTCCACCACGGGCACGGCGCCGGTGTCTTCCGCCCTCATGATCTGGGCTACGCTCTGCACCGTATCGTTCGGCGACACAGTGCGCGGGTTTGGCGTCATCACATCACGAATTTTCATGGAAATTTTCCTCCGGCGCTACCCTACGCAAAACTGTTACCAGGGAGGAAGCGTCATGAAGAGAAATTCCTGCAGGTAAGCATCGTTCGAAGACAGCAGCGCGTCGGCGGTTCCCTCAAAATAGATCCGGCCGTCACGGAGAACCATGAAGCCCACCTGCGCGGCTTTCTCTTTGCTCGCGTCCACAATCCGCGGCTGCTCGAACGTGCCGGCGGCCTCATGGTTGACCCAATAGAACGCGTCTCGAATCTGGTGGGTCACCGCAATCGACGTCGCGTGCCCCAGGTCACGCAGCTTCACAATCTCATCGTCAATCGTTGTCGCAATGACGGGGTCGAGCCCTACGGTCGGGTCATCGAATAGATAGAGGCTGGGTTTCGCGGCCATCGCACGGGCGATCGCCACACGGCGCCGCTGGCCGCCGGAGAGCTCGGAGGGCATGCGGTTCGCGTGCATACCCAGGCCGACGTGCTGCAGCACCTCCTGGACGCGGACGAGCACCTGATCGAGGGGCAGATCGGTCTCCTCGTAGAGCCGGTAGCCCACGTTTTCGCCCACGGTCAACGAATCGAAGAGCGCGCTCTCCTGAAACAGCATGCCGATGTCCCCGCGTACGCGGAGGAGGTCGGACTCGTGCATCTGATCGATGCGCTGGCCGTTGACCCGTATCTCGCCGGCGTCGGGCCGGAACAGTCCCAGGATGAGTTTGAGCAGCACCGACTTGCCGGCCCCGCTGGCGCCAAGGAGCACCCGCATGCTCCCCTTCGGAATGTTGAAGCTGACTTCGCGAAGGATGACATGGTCGTCGAAGGCAAAAGAGACCTTGTCGAAGACAACGGCCGGTTGAACGGTGGAGTCCATGGACGAGAACAGCTTACACGTTCACGAACGGCGGTTCGGTCATTTTCCCGGGCTGCGCAATAATGCTGGGACAAGGAGCCTTCATGCCGTCGCGTCTCGATGACTTGCTCGCGCATATCTCCCAGCTTGAGCGCGAGCTCGAAGCGGAGCTGGAGTCGAAACGGCACCAGTGGCAATACAGGCTCGAGGCTCAGCGCGTCAGATTCGAGCGCGAAGTACGGCTGGCGCACAAGCGCATTAAACAGAGCATCCCCGCGTTCCTCCGCGAAAGCAATCCTCTCAGCATCCTCAGCGCTCCGGTCATCTACTCGCTCATCGTGCCCATCGCCCTGCTGGATGCCTGGGTGACGGCGTACCAGCTCTGCTGTTTTCCCATCTATGGCATCGCGCGGGTCCGGCGGTCCGGCTACATCGTCATCGACCGGCATCATCTGGCCTATCTGAACGTCATCGAAAAGTTCAACTGCTTCTTCTGCAGCTACGCCAACGGAGTTTTAGCGTACGTGAGGGAGGTGGCCGGACGGACGGAGCAGTACTGGTGCCCGATCCGGCACGCGAAGCGGATCATGGCCCCTCACCGGCATTATGGAGAGTTCGTCGACTACGGCGACGCCGACGGGTATCGGGAACAGCTCCCGATCATTCGCGACAAACTGAAGTGACTCGGAGGAGAGCGTGAACGCCACCCCTCCAAGTCAGTAGAGCGCGTAGGCGACGATGACGCCGGTGCCGGGAAGGGCGATGTACTGGCGCCCGCCTACCATGTAGGTCATCGGGGTCGCCGAGGTATTTTGCGCCACGTTCACGTTCCACACGGCCTTACCTGTCTTGGCGTCGAGGGCCAGAAGGCCGCCGCCGCCGCCGACAAAAAGAAGCCCGCCCGCGGTGGACAACACGCCCGATCTTCCTGCCGGCGCCGGATAGTCCCAGACTTTCTTCCCCGTGAAGGGGTTCATGGCACGGATGTATGTGCCGGTCTTGTAACCCTCGAGCAGCGCCCGAAGTTTTTCCTGCGCCGCCGCCGTCGGCGTGCCGCGCCCGAACCAGCGGTTGCCGGTCGCCCCGAGCGGATCGAGATGCGACGTATAGAGTGCGCATCCGTCCGCCACGCGCGTGTAGAACAGCTTCGTGATCGGGTTGTATGACGCCGCCGGCCAGTTCGCGCCTCCGCCTCCGGCCGGGCACGCCGCCGCCCCTTCGAGCGAAGCAATCGAAGCCGGGTCGACGATCGGCTTGCCCTCCTTCGTGAATCCCGTCAGCCAGGTCACTTTGGTGGAGAGCTTGTCGCCGAGCAGAAATTCCCCGGTGACGCGATCGAGCACGTAAAACATGCCGTTGCGATCCCCGTGCATGAGGAGCTTGCGCGGCCGGCCCTGCCACACTTCGTCGGCCAGGATCATCGGCTGCACGGCATCCCAGTCGTGCGTATCGTGGGGAGTGAACTGGTAATACCACTTCAAGGCGCCGGTCTTCGCTGAGAGCGCTACGACGCTGGACGTATAGAGGTTGTCGCCGATGCGCTCCTCGCCGGCGATGTCCGGACACGGATTCCCGATGGCCCAGTAGACCAGGTCCAGCGCGGGATCGTAGGAGCCCGGCATCCACGTGGCGCCGCATCCGTGTTCGAGAGCCTGTCCCACCCAGGTCTCGGAACCCGGCTCTCCACGCTTGGGAATCGAGTACCACCGCCACACGCGTTCGCCGGTGGATGCGCGGTACGCATCGACAAAACCACGCGCGCCCTCTTCCCCGCCGGCCACTCCGACCACAAGGAGGTCACCCACCGGCAGCGGCGGCGACGTGGCGCTGTAGGAATCCAGCATCGATCCCATTTCAACATCCCACAGCCGCTGGCCCGTGAACCGGTTGAAGCCGAGGAGATGCGCGTGATCGGTGACCACCACCGCCTTGTCACCGGATATCGTCACGCCGCGGTTTGCGCCCGAACCTCCCTCGCTGAGAATCCCCTCGTTTCGAGGCTGCGTATAACTCCAGAGCTGCCTGCCGCTCGTCGCGTCGAGCGCATACCACTCGTTCCAGCCTCCCACGTACATGATGCCGTCCACCACTGTGGGGGTCACCTCGAGACGCGGCGACGTGGGCATCGCGAAAATCCAGGCGGGTCCGACGCGTTTGACGTTGGAGGTGTTGATCTGTTCGAGGGGGCTGAAGCGATTGCCGGTCAGACTGCCGTCGTACATCAGCCAGTCGGCCTTGGGCGCGATCGGCTTCTCACGGTAGACGTCTCCGTCGCGGGAAAGGAGAGCGTACTTGCCGTTTTCGAGGAGTGTCGCATCAAGATCCCCTTGCGCGAGAAGGATGCCGGTCCGCGTCTTGCCATCCGCCATCTTGATGGTGGTGGGAGCCGCAGCGCTCAGTCCCGCGCCTGGCGCCGGAGCCGCTGCAGCCGCCGGACCCGCCGCCGCGGCCGGCGCAGCATTCGCGGCGGCCGGTGCGGCAGCGCCGCCCCGCCCTCGACCGGCACCGGCGCCGCGGCCCGCCGCAGCCGCCCCGCCAGCGCCGCCGCCGCGACGGCCGGTGTAACCGCCGGTGGCCATTGACGGATTCGTCCCGGCAATCTGCCGAACCTCGACCAGCACCTGCCGCAAATCAGCGTCCGCAATCTGGAGCGTCGGATGCTTCTGACGAACCTGGGCCGTAGCCTCGGCGTCGGTGTGATAGCGGATGTACGCCAGAATGGCCGGCCCCGTTGCGCCGGTCATCTCGCCGCCATGACAGCTCGCGCACCGCTCGGTGTAGGCCGGCGCGCCAGGCCGAGCCTGCTGCGCAGACGGCGCCACGATCAGAACCAGCAGGCACAGCACTCCGACGACACACACGAATGCGGCTCGCATATATCCCTCCGGTTTGGGGAGTGTAGCAAACTGGGGAACTATCTGTGTCTTCCGGATCGGCTCGCGCGAACGACGGTCTTCAGGCCCAGGCTGCCGAGCGCCCCGCCTTTGAGGAAGCGCATCGCCATGCGATCCACGACGGCGACGAGCCCGCGGAGCCGCTCCAAGCGGCTGCGCACGTCCACGGCAGCGCCGCGTTCGCCTTCGAGCGATTCGAGCCAGCGGTCCAATTGAGTCAGGAGGGGATCCCACTCACGCTGCTTGCGGGTCTGCACGATGCAGCGTATGACCTGCTCCAGATCGGTGACCGGCCGGAACACCGCCCGGCGCGAACCGTCCGCCCGCTCGGCCACCACGACGCCCCACTCCACGAGCTCGGTGCACGCCATGCTGACCGCCCCGCGGCTCATGCTCAGCCCCTCGGCAATCTCCTCTGCATCGCGGGGATCGGGCTGGGTCAGGAGCCAGCCATGGATCCTCCCGGCGGACGGCGAGATCCCCCACAAGGGACCGAGGCGGTCCCATAGCGTTACCAGCTCCGTGCGCACCTGGTCGAGAGCGGCCACACCCGGACGCTAGCACGTATTTTCAGTATTTTCAATAATTATTGAAAAATGCGCGGGCGTGCCACGCATCGGCGGCGCGGACTTCCCAGCGGCCTTCGCGGATGTCGCCCACCTTCTGCACCGTATTGTCGAATACCACGGTGTCGGGGCCGACTTTTCCGGAGGCCGCGAGCTCGGCAAACCGCTCTCTCGGCACGCGCTCGATCCGGTCCCCCTCGCGGAACAGCACCGGCGCGTTGTCGGTGAGCTCCACCCCCAGCGCCGACTGCAGTTGGCCCATCCGGCGCACGAGCGCATCCACCGAGCAGCCCGAGGCCCCTGCCGCGCGCTCGTTCACGCCCACAAACACGAACTGACCGTGCCGCACGTCGCGCGCCGCGCTGAGGGGGACGCCGTGGGCGGTCCATTGATCGATGAACGCGTCGGTCTCGGCCAGCACGCGCCGCCGCTCCTCATCCGTCAGGGGACGCGAGGCCGGAAACACCCAGACTCTGGCGTCGGCGGGCAATTCGTCGAAAGGAATTCTTGGCACCTGATCATTTTAGCCGAGCTCGCTCTTGCCTTATAGTGTGTCCCTCGTTCACAACGGAGGCGCCGTGAGACAACCCGTCACCGTAGTAGCCCTGTGCATCGCGAGCCTGTTCGCCGGAGCCGCGCTAAAGAAATACTACGACGTCCGGAAATACGCACCTCCGCCGGCCGCGTCACTCTCGGAGCCGGCCCTGGACATGTCGCTGCCGGAGCGCATGACGGTGGACCTCTCCGGCGAGCCGCTCTTTGCCTACGGTTATCTGAAACCGGCAGCTCCCGGAGACGCGGCCCCCATCCCGGTTGTCCCCGCGCCGCGCGGACCGAGAAAAAATGAGGACCTGACCGAGCAGACGCGGCCGCGCCACGTGGACGGGAGCAGCGCGTCCTACTCGCTCGTCGACATCCGCGACGGCGCCAACGTCATCGACTGGTTCCCTGGCGATCATCCGCCCATGCCGGACGTGGTGGCGCATGGACCGGCGCGCATGGGCGCCTGGAAACGGGGTTGCGGGCAATGCCACCTTCCAAACGGACAGGGACGCCCCGAAAACGCGCCTGTGGCCGGATTGCCCGCCGCCTACATCGTGCGGCAGATCGATGATTTCCGGCATGGGCTGCGGTACACGGCGGATCCACGGAAGCCCAACACGAGCGTCATGATTCAGCTTGCGAAGGGGCTGACCGATCAGGAACTGAAGGAGGCTGCGGCGTATTTTTCGTCGCTGAAATGGCGCCCGTGGACGCGCGTGGTAGAAACAGCCCTCGTCCCGAAAACCAAAATCACCGGCAACCTTTTTATCCCGCTCGAGCCGGCGAGGACCGAGCCCATCGACGGCCGAATCATCGAAGTGCCTGAAGACGATGTCCAGACGGAACTGCTGCGCAACCCGCATGTGGGTTTCGTCGCTTACGTGCCTCCGGGCAGCGTCAAGAAGGGCAAGGATCTGGTCACCACCGGCGGCATGCGCGTCGTCGGCAACGAGATCGTGCAGGGCAAGACGACGGCCTGCACCACCTGCCATGGGCTGGATCTCATGGGCGTCGCGGATATCCCGCCGATCGCCGGCCGATCGGCCAGCTACATCATGCGGCAGATCTATGACATGCAGAAAGGGACGCGCAACGGTCAGTCGGCCCAGCTGATGAAAATGGCGATCGCCAAGCTCGACAAGGACGACATCGTGGCCATCGCGGCCTATGTGGCAGGGCTGGTGCCGCCGCCTGCGCCGGCCCACAAGATGTCCAACTGAACGGAGACATGACGGCTGGCCTAGCGCTGCAGATTCAGCACGAACAGATCGAAGTCATTCAAGGTGTCGGTGGCATTCATGGGATGCCGCGACGAAAACGCGACAATTCCACCCGACGAGTCCATCGCGGGTCCGCCGCTCGACTCCATCCACTCGTTGGCGGGATCGGTGGTCAGGCGCGTCATCTTTCTTGTACTCCGTTCGAATCTGAACACGTCCCAGAGGAGATTGATGTCGTCCCCCGGCTTCACCAGATCGGACGCCTCCGACTGAAACACCACCACCTGCGCGCCGGCGGATAATGCCGGCCTTCCGCTTGCGCCGTTGCCGGCGTCGCCCTTCGAGTTGCGGCTGATCAGCTCAACGGTGCCCGTGGCGACGTTGGCCAGAAATACGTCCACCGAGCGGTTCCGGTCTCCCCGAACGAGATTCGAGGCGCCGGACGCGAACGCCACACAGCAGCCGTCAGCGCTCATCGCGGGCGTCCAGCTGTCGCCATTGGCCGGCTTTCGGTCCAGGCCGACGCTCATGACCCGGGTTGTGCCTTGCAGTAGATCGCGCACGTATACATTTGCAAGAGCCCGCGCGCCGGCTGTCTCCGCACTGGCCGAAAAGGCCAAGTAACGCCCATCGTCGCTGAGGCTCCCGCCGCCGTGCACGTTGCGGAGCCGATGACCGCTCACATCCACGGCGACGTTGGTGAGCGACTGCGTAGCGACGTCGAACAACATCAATCCGTCCGCCGAAGTGAATGCAACCAGCCGCCCGTCGCCGCTCAGCGCGGGTTCATCGCCTTTTCCAATGCCTCTGGTGAAGCCATTCACGCGGTCCCGCCACATGATGCGATCGCCGCTTTCGTAGACAAGAAATCGGCCGTCCCTGTTGAGCGCGGGATGATCGGTGTCCTCCGCCACCGGGGAGCCGTCGGACGCCTCGCTCTCCAGCGAGACGCTTCCGGAGCTGCGATCGAGCACATACACGTCGCGCCAATGGTTGGTATCGGCGGAGACGAGACGGCCGAGGGACACCAGGGCCACGAAACGCCCATCTCCGCTGACGGAGACATAGGGACCATCCGGATTGGAGCGCTGCCCGTCCTGCTGCGGCACCGTCACGAGAGAAAGCAGCGCCAGGGCCGCCGCCGCAGGGCGCATCGACTCAATCTCCCTTGAGGGCTGTGTGAACCTCGCGAGCCACCCTCAATCCGGTTTTCGAGGCGCGCGTCGTCTCGAAGGTGGCATCCGACATTGTTCTGCGTACGCCGCTGTCCGGCTGCAGCGACCTGGCGGAAAGATTCACCTCGTCGAGCTGTTCGATCACGTGCTCGAACTCGTGAGCGATCATCTCCACGGGGTCACCCTCCCTCGCGACGTAGATTTCGGCACTCAAGCCGCGTGGACCCCTGGCGAAGCGGCTGAGCGCCCGCGCTCCCCGCGTCCAGAATGAGCCGATGGGATTCAGATGAATCGTCAGGCGCGGGTCGTTCCCGAGACGCTGGCATTGACGCCTGAACGTCGGTGAACGCTCGAGCATCGTTTCGAGCAGCGGACGGAACATGGCATTGACGCGGAGGTTATCCGGAACCGCGACATGGCTCGACACAAAATCGACCGCGACATACTCCTGCATCGCATTGGCCGAGGTCCGGGCGCTCTGTGCCGCGCAAGGCACACTTAGCACGGCCAGAACGAAAGTGATAGCACCAATGTTCATGAGGCTCTACATGCATTAGACGGCGGACCACGGAGATTCGTTGGCCGTCTCTACTATTACGCGTCAGAAGAAAAATGGTTGCGAACGACTGGAAGGGGGTCATCCTCTACAGCAGCACGCCCGCCACCGTCACGTGTGGGGAATGGTGGCGATGGCGAGCGTGGGTGTAGACCGGGTCACGCGAGTGCGGGTTGCACGGCAGGCCGCGACGCTGGAGTTCGAAGGCTAGCCAGCGCAATCGCGGCGCGTCAGCCGGCGTTGGCGCGCATCGCCGCCATCTCCTCGCGGTTCGGTCCGTAGAGTCCTGGGCACTGGCCGCCGGCGAGACGGCACATCAGCGAAAGCTGGCCGCGATGGTGGATCCCGTGCGCCACCACGAAGTCCCACAGGACGGCGCGGATCGGTATCTGATTGCCGCCCATGAACGGCAGCGTCCGATCCATATCCTCAGGCTTCAGGTGGCGGATCCGCGCGACGGCCTCCTTGTGCACCTGCTCGTACGCCGGCGCCAGCGCTTCGACGGTCCGCGGCCGTTCGATGTTCGGCGGCTTGCTTCCCATATCGAACTTTCCGGTCGCCACCCATTGCGACATATACGCATCGCCTTCAGCAAGATGCCAGGCCAGTTCTCCCAGCGAGCGGCCGCCGGCATCGGGACGGAAATCGTACTGGGAGGCCGGCAGCGCCCGCAGCAGCTTCAGCGTGCTTTCCGCTTCGCGGTCCCACGTTGTTAGGAACGTCTCGAACTCGTTCATCGCCATTGCCTCGGTCCTCCTGTTGACTGTGCCTAATAAGTTACTCGGGCCCACGTGATGTTTTCGTGAATTCGTTATATATCGCTTATCGATAATAACTTATTGTATTTCTATTCATATTTATCGTATAACGATAACGGAGGACAGAAGTCATGAAGGCTATGGGCGCAGGATCCCTCGCATCGTTTCTGGCGGCGCTGCTGAACGTCGGCTGGTACATCTTACTTGTAGTCGCGGCGCTGATTACCGTCTGCGTTCTGGCTTTGCCGTTTGCCGAGATGCCGAATTTGACGATTTCGATTCCTGTCTCCTTCTCAATGGATACTTCGCCGCAGGGCGTCTCCGCTCCCTCCCTCGGCATCGAGCGGGCAGAACTCGTCGGGTCCGGCGACGGCATTGGATTCGAGTACGGGGAGATTTCCAGGCCGCGCCGCCTGCGGCTCCGCGGCACCCTGAGGTTTCCGGCCCGCCGCGATGCGTTCCTTGCCGTCAACATCGGCATCCTGATCGTCGGATGCGCCGTCGGTATCTTGGCGCTGAGCCAGCTGCGAGCGGTATTCAGCACGCTTCGCGAGGGGCGGCCGTTTGTGCCGGCGAACGCGAAACGGATCGGCTGGATCGCCCTCGCGACTATCGTGGGCGAGATTCTGCGCGCGGCGGCCATAGCCTTCGAGAACTACTATGCGATGAGGCACTTCACGGCGGAAGGTCTGCGGTTCGACGCCTCAACGGATCTGAACGTATTCGCCCTCATCAACGGCCTGATCATTCTGGTGATTGCGGAAGTCTTCAGAGAGGGCACGCGACTCGACGAAGAGCAGTCGCTGACGGTGTGAGGCGCCCATGACGATCCGCGTCAACCTCGACCATCTTCTCCTCGACCGGCGGCTGACGCTGACCGAGCTTGCCGACCGGCTGGGGATGACTCTTGCGAACCTGTCGGTGCTGAAAACGAACAAGGCGCGCGCGATCCGTTTTTCCACGCTTGAAGCGCTGTGCAAGGAGCTCGACTGCCAGCCCGGGGATCTGCTGGAGTGGACGCGCGACCCGTAGTGTCCTGCATTTTCTCAGACGCGCGCTCTCAAGAGCCGGCGGCCGAGGTCGATGTGCGCCGGCGGCACTGCCCGCCGTAAGCCGTCATGTATTCTAAATACATGTTTACTAGGGCTGCGCTGATCGGTCTGCCCCTGGCGGCATTGGTCTCGTACGGCAGCCTCGCTGCGCAACAACCGCCGGCGTCCCTTGCCCCGGCGGGATGGGATCGCACGGTGAAGCTTGCCGAGGCAGCGGACCGGAACCCCGATCCAAAGATCGTCGAGGTCGATCTCACTGCGCGACTTGCCGAGGTTGAAGTGGCACCGGGAAAAAAAGTCGAGGCATGGACGTACAACGGCGGCATCCCTGGGCCGCTCATCCGCGCGCAGGTGGGCGACCGCCTGATCGTCCACTTCATCAACGAACTTCCTCAGCCCACCACCGTTCACTGGCACGGCGTCCGCGTGCCAATCGAGATGGACGGCGTACCAGAGGTCTCGCAGCCCGAGGTGAAACGGGGTGATGCCTTCACCTACGACTTCATTCTTCGCGACGCCGGGCTGTACTGGTATCACCCGCACGTGATGTCGGCCGCGCAGGTGGGCTTCGGCCTCTACGGCGCGCTGCTGGTCGAAGACAGGGACGACCGCGTAGGTGTGGCCGACGAACTCACGCTCGTCCTGTGCGACATCGGCTTCAATGAGAAGGGCGTGCTCGAACCAGCCGACAGCGGCGGGTCCGCGGGCATGGTCTTCGGCCGCGAAGGAGAATACGTCCTGGCAAACGGCAAGCTGATGCCAACACTGCTTGCGCGCTCCGGCGCGCCTCAGCGGTGGCGAATCGTCAATGCGGCAAAGAGCCGTTTCTTTCTCCTGAACCTCGGCGACCAACCCTTCTATGTCATCGGAGGGGATGGCGGCCTCCAGGAAAACCCGGCTTTCCAGCACATTGGGATCCTAAGCTTAGAATTCCACGTGGACAAGTTGTC
>JADMIO010833526.1_pt1 | contig 25098 bp, 21 predicted proteins | sample 8958161 | NCBI WGS metagenome assembly JADMIO01 (sample SAMN16585339, study PRJNA669376) | soil metagenome | isolation source: Crop rotation soil | place: USA: Cullars Rotation, Alabama | collected 2011
GCCGCGACTTCAAGTCACGTGAATTCCAAGCTTCGGATCCCACTGTGCTGGAAAGCAAGGCGATAGCGATCTTGTTGAATGTAGCTTCGTAAGTCGCCTTCCAAATTCTCGAGAGTTGTTTTGAATGCTTTCTGGACGGCTTTTTCAAGAGGCTCCTGCGATCGCAGTAATTCCAGAAAAGTGATTGTTTGTCGTGCCCGCTCACCATTGCGGTTGAGCATTAGGTAATGCACCAACGCCCACGACTCTGCGTAGAAGATGCTTTGCTTGTGAGTCTCGTTGTAATAGGGCGATTTGTAATCCACCTCAAACAACAATCGCAGCGGCAGCAGCACATTCTCTTTGAGAGAGACGATGTGACGGTGAATCGGCCGGCCCAACACTACATCATTATTGGTGATTGCGACTGTGCTATAGAGTTCAGCCAAACCTTCGTTGAACCATGCTGGTGAAAGACCGATCGAATTGTTTGTGATGAGGTGAGTGTATTCGTGAAAGATGATATTGAAATAATCCTGCTCGCCGCGCGTCTCGGCGCTTAGGGTAATGTAGTTTACGTCCTGACCGGGTTGAAAGTAGCCGGCATTGTTTTGATTCGTTTTGAAGGGTGTGTACGAAGCGTCGTCTTTGAAAACAATGAGGGTAGTTGGAACAGAGGAGTCCGGGCCTGGTTGCGCGAAGAGTTGTGTCACGACTTCGCGAAATTGCTCAAGCCGTACGGCCATCAAACGAATGTCTTTTTCGGAACCGTTGCCGATAACCAGCAGGTGTTTGGATCGAACACTAACCCAATTGTCACGCGCGGAGGCTGACGTTGACCCACACGACAAGACGATGAGAAGAGTCAGGGAATAAAGTGCAACACGCTTCAGCACGAGTGTTTGGATGGGCTAAGAGAAAGACTAACGGAGGAGACCGAGCGGGATTATACCCGAGGATGTCCCCGAATCGATCGATTAAGATGATCAGCACTGACTCAGAGCAACCAGAATCGAACAAGTATGCATTCTGGCTGTTGTCTTAACTGCGACAGATCATGGACCGTAGATCGATGACCTGGCGAGGCTGAATCCGTACTCAATAGTCGCCCACTGAGGAACTTTTTGGCCGTTGATTAGAGCAGGCTTGAATTTGATTTCGCAGGCCGCGCGAATTGCGCTTTCAGTTAAGCCATAAGGCAAACGACGCTGCACTCGAATGCGTTCAACTTGGTTCTCTGCCGACAGAAGCACTTTCAAAATCACTATTCCCTGAACAGCAGCACGACGTGCTGCTTCAGTGTATTTAGGGTCAGGGCGCGCTGTGATCTCAGCACGAACATCGACTTCCTTTGGTAGAAATGCTTTCACTGAATTCGGATCGTCTACTAAGTGAGCAAGAGTTCCATCATCGGAGCAGCGGTAGTCCTGATTCTTTTCGGCAGTAACCTGTAATGGTTTTGGTTCGGAAGCTTTTGGTGATTCGCTTGGTGTGGGCGACGGTGTCCCGGTGGGCGCTACGGTCGGAGGCTTGCGCCGTCCCGATTGGCCGATAGCGCTCGTAGTGAACGTTAGAACCGCGGTAAGGATAATAAGCGCGCGAATCACAGCAGTCCTCGATTCGAGCGAGAGTTTACTCAGCGACCTGGAGACTTACAAATAGAAAGCCCGTCCGTCTACATCGGACAGGCTTTGAAAAGAAATCTCTTTCGTGATTGTTATTCTTCGGGACCAGTGCACGTAGGACCGTGAAGCGCAGGAATCTTTTGACTGATTATTGGGAACTTGGGAGCTTCATCAATATTAATCTGAGTCCAGTGTGCGTATTGTTCAGGGACGTTAGTGTCGGCGAAGATCGCTTCAACAGGACATTCCGGGACGCACGCATCGCAATCGATGCAAGTATCGGCATTGATATATAAACGATCAGGCAATTCATGAAAGGCTTCTACAGGACAAACAGCAGCACAGTCGGTGTATTTGCAATCAACGCATAACTCGACAACAACATAGGTCATTGGGGAAGTAAGCTCCTTTCGATGTTGGCAAATAGTTATTCAGCACTGTGGAGGTTGTCAACAGGAAAAATTTGTTAACAAGGAGCTTTGTACTTTGTTCTTTGTGCTTTGTTAGTGGTCAGTAGTCAGTGGTTAGTGGTCAGTAGTATAGGACCAATACAACCTATAGGACCTATTGAACTACTGACTACTGACCACCGACAAAGCTCTAAGTCCTGAGCACAGCTTCCGCCATTTTGATTACCCACGCGCCTTCACTAGCTCGCTTCTCAACTTTTCCCGGACCATGAATTGTTTTGTTGATTGTAGGATCGCCTTCATATGTCACTGTCGAAGGACCGGAGATATTTACGTCTAACTCATCGACAACATCAACATCCACGTGCGCTACGCCCTTGCTTTCGACAGTTCCCTTTGACGCGTGAAGACTATGAGTGTCGATCTCACCGGCGCCGTTTGCGTTGATATGGACTTCTTTTGCCGATCCGGACACTTTGATTTGTGGCGCACCGTTCGCATCGATGACGAACCTCTCGCCTTTCAATCCTGCGACCTCAATACTGCCCGCGCCTGAAACGGACAAGGCCTCAAGATTGGGCAGCGAGATGCGCAGCTCAATAGGTTCAGCGACGGAGTAGTTTTGAAAGCTCTTTAAGTGAAGGACATTGTTAGATACGTCAGTAGAAATTAAAGGCAGGATGTTGTCATCACCTTCGACCTCGAGACTCTGTCCCTTTTGGCAGACAACGTTGATGTTGTAAGCCCCTTCCGTTGAAATGGAGGTGAATGGTTGGATATCTCGCTTTTGAACGACGCGCTTTCCTGAGCCTTTGACCCCACCCATTCTCGCGTGACAACCGGCGCCCGCACACGCGACAACAAGCACGATTATCAGTAACTGTTTCATTAGCTCTCCTCAACTTTCAGCGATCACGCCGTGCGTACTCCAGTGTTCGCGTTGTGTTATCAGTAACACTGCCTATCGGTTCACCAAAACTCGTCGTCGTTGGCGGCCGTAACTCAAGTGGCGGTTGTGGTGCAATTGGTAATTGTTTCGTGCGCTCGCCTGAACCCATTAGCTTCGACAAGTTGCGCACCAGCATGACTTCAATCAGCGCCACAATTACAAACGTAAACATCATGAAGAACCCGACTAACTCTACAGGTAACCCAGCTTCCCTGCGCAGAACCAGCGAGCCGCCAAGCATTATTCCCAGCCCAACGATGCCGATGGACGTAATGGCGGTAAGAAAGGCCGTGATGGCGTAGCTGCTCCTGGGCTCTGTTCGTTCTCGCAGACCAGTGCCACAACGATTGCAGAAGCTTATTTCAGAAGTAACGGGCGTACCGCAGTTTGAGCAATACATTTCGGGGCTCCTTCTCAAAGGCGAAAGTCCAATGTCGAAGGTCGAACGTCGTGAGTCCTTCGACTTTTGACTTTGGACATTCGACTTTGAACTTCTACTGCAAAAACGGCAAGCAGCTTTTTAAGGTTCCAGTTATCTCTTCGGAACGTACGTCAACCAAAAATAGATGGCCTGGCCTACCCCAATGAAGAATCCAATTATCGCCCCAAAAAGCTCAATTGTCTTCAAGTGATGCTGGGCAACCGAGAGGACTAATTCCTCGAGTTTCTCAATCGGATAATCCGATACCTTCTTGCGGACGAGCCCACCCACATCAAATTCCGCGATTGCCAGCGGTAGACGTTCGCGGGCAACCAGAGTAATTCGCTCAACCAGAGCCGAGCTTGCTTTTTGCAGGGAGTTTTGTGAGACATGATCGCCAAGCCGGCCGATAGGCGCAATGAGAAGGCGTTCAACTTGTGAAGACAACACGGCGTTTACAGTGCGAGCCGTATCGTCGCGCGCAAGTAGACTGAGTAATCCACGATTCAAAAGACCTTTTGCCTGTTCGATCGTTCGCGGATCGATCTGGTTCATCACTTCGCCAACAGTTTGGGGCGCCAGGCGGTCCAAAGCATCACTAAAATACATCGAGACTGATGTAGACAAACCTTCGCTTCTCAGGAACACCAGCAGACGTCTCGTGATCTGATCTTTAAGATCCTCGAATCTGATTGACTCAAATTGTCCTAACAATTCGTTGAGTGGTCGCGCCAGAACATTATCGATCGTCGCATTCAGAAAGCTTTCTGCCTCCTGTTCAAAAGCCTCGCCGCGTAAGTACTCCTCTACCCGTTTCGGTAGCGTTTTGTTGACCAGTTCGTCAACCTCTCGGTGAATGCGTTCACGCGAGATGAAGATCTTCTTAATCAATGAGAGTTGCTCGTAATACTGGTCGACCTCTAACTTGATAAGAGATCCAATTTGTTTGCGTGTTGATTGACTGGTCGCTATATCTGCCAGGTGATGGACGATTGGCGGTACTTGTTGATCGATTCGATCCTTGATGAAGGCAATTGTTTCAGGCGTGAATGTCTCAGCAAGCGTGGCGTTACTGTTGGCAAGATCGTCAAGACGACCCGAAACGAAGTCACGAACCTTCCGTTCAATACTTTCTTCGTTGATCAAACGCTGGACACGTTCCTCAAGAGCTTCCATCAATTTGTCCAAAGACTTTGTGCTTACCAGGTCACCGAACCGTCGTTCAGAAAACTCGTCCACTTGTTTGTCAATGAAACGTTCGATTGATGAGGCCGTCTCGTCACTTTTAAGCATCGATGCGATGTACTCGGCAAGCCGGTATTGGAGCGCGGAGATGGTGTCGAGTATTGGAGCACGAGCCTGGGAAGGTAGAGCATCCAGAAATGACGGATAGACTTTTCCGAGTAGATCATTTGTATAGGAGTTGACGAAGTCTTCAACCTTGTTTTGAAAAAAACTTGTTTCAAACAAAGCGTCGAAAACTGTCTGCTGAGAAACGAGTTCGTTTCCGACTGCGTTGCCAATGGACTGTGCAAGCCGTTCACGATGCCTCGGAATCATTCCCTGGGGCCACACGGTAACTCCGAAGAATTTTACTGAGTGGTACGGGTGAAAGAGCATCCAGATTGCCAGCCATGCCGCTCCGAAGCCGTGGACAGCGGCAATGACAATAATGGCAATCGCGATCAGTAGTTTGAACGTAAACGGATCTATGTTGCACCTCTAGCGACAAAAAGATCTATTTTCCATTTGTCATTTTCCATTTATCAGTCGGTCATTTTTCTGAAGCTCGATCGGATGTCTTCAAATGACCAACTGATAAATGGAAAATGACCAATGACAAATAGATCTTTGTAGGTTACGAAGGTTTGGGGGAGGAGGTTTCCACCGGATACCCGGCATTGACCCACGCGCTCGTGCCGCCCATTACATTAATCAAATGAGTGTAGCCGTGCTTCTGTAACAAACTCGCGGCCGCACTCGAACGATAACCACCAGCACAAATCACGGCAGTCTCAGCGTCTTTGGTAAGAGGAAGATCTGTAATTCGGCCTTCGAGTCCAGACAGCGGTGAAGTTAAAGCACCAGGGACATGTCCGGTTGAATACTCCGCAAGGCGGCGCACGTCGATCACTTGCAACTGGCCGCTCGCAAGTCGTTCGCTTAGCTGGCTCACGTTAATCTGGTCGATTTTTTCGACCTTCAAACCTTCGCGACTCCACTCGTCAACTTCACCAGTTAAGTAACCCTTTACATTCTCGATGCCAACGCGTGCCAATCGCACAACCGCTTCGTCTACCTGAGCATTCGTCTCCGCGACAATAACAATCTCGGCGTTAATCGGAAGCAAACTTCCTGCCCACATTGCAAACTGTCCGCCGAGACCGATATTGATCGATCCTGCAATATGGCCCTCGCCAAAAGCCTGGGCGTTCCGAACATCAAGAATGATATGTCCGGCAGAACGCGCTGACTCAACTTCAGGTGCGGTCAGTCGTCTCGGCGGGGCGAGTTCTGAAAGACCACGAGCGCCGGCGCGATTAATCTCAGCGTCCTTAGGAAAGTATGCGGGTGCCTCGGCGAGATCGGCCGTCATCATTAATACAAACTCGTCTTTGCTCATCGGCTTCAAGGCATAATTGAATTTGCGCTGCTCACCGATTGTTGACGAAGTTTCCTTCGACATGTTCTTCCCGCACATCGAACCGGCGCCATGCGCGGGATAGACCTCAGTTTCGTCAGGAAGCTTCATTAACTTCCCGTGCAGACTGTCGTACATCAGCTCAGCCATTTGTTGTGGAGTGAAGCCTTTACCACCGGCGAGATCAGGACGACCAACGTCACCGATAAAGAGCGTATCACCCGTCAATACTTTTTGTGGCTCTGGAGAATCAGCAAGGTCGACTACAAGAATGCAGATACTCTCTGGAGTGTGACCGGGCGTTTCCATGAATCGCAGGACAAGACTGCCCAGCGGTAGTTCATCCCCGTCCTTCACTGGATTGTGCGCGAATGTCGCATTGGCCTGCGCACCAAAAACAATCGACGCTCCTGTTCGCGCGGCAAGTTCCTGATGACCGCTGACGAAGTCCGCGTGGAGGTGTGTCTCGATAATGTATTTGATTTTTAACCCGTGATCTTCGGCCTCAGTGATGTACTCATCAACGTCGCGCTGAGGATCGACAACCACAGCCTCACCGTCGGAGCCGATCAAGTACGAAGCATGGGCCAGACAACCGAGATAGAATTGTTTGAAGTACATGGTGATTTTGTTAGTGGTCAGTGGTCCGTGGTCAGTGGTCAGTGGTTTTTGGTCTTTGGTTTTCGGCCTTCGGTCTTCGGATTTTGTTTCTACAGGAGAGCTCATTAAAACCAAAGACCGAAAACCAAAGACCAAAAACCACTGACCACTGACTACGGACCACTAACTCCTTCCGGCAGTTTGTAATATTCCCGCGCTGGCTTCAAGGGACGCAGCATCCAATAAGGGCGGCGCGTTCGATCTGGAGAGTATTTGTCGGCTGGCCGCGTTAACGCCAACCACTTCTTGAAAACCTCTCGTGACTTTGCGGTGTCCACAAAAATATCACCCGGGGTGTCGGCTGGTTCAGCACGACGAACACGAACCGCTTGATGCCAGCAGTGCATGCCGGAGATCGGATCGGGGTGAACCGGGAACGTCATGTTTTGATGAACGCCCGCATCTTTCCACCAGATCCTCTGCGTATCAGCATCTGTTGATTCGTAAGGTTCGATTCCTCGTTCACGTTTCAATCCCCACTGAGTTCCGTTGCGATCCAGTTTTACAGTCGCCATCAATTGTCGCTGTCCCTCATCGGTGAGTTTCCAACGGCCCATGTGATGGCTGCAAGCAACGATGCCGGGCCGAATGCCTTCAGTTACCCAGGCTGGGACAACGTAATATCCGATTTCTGTCTCAACGCGAAGAAGGTCGCCTGTAATCACGTTAAGTCTGTCGGCATGAGTGGGGTGTATCCACAAAGGATTCGTGTGCGCAATCTCATCCAGCCACTTTGAATTCGCGCTGCGTGTGTGAATCTGAACGGCGAGGCGAAACGTTGATATCAGGATTGTTTGATCCGGTTCGAGATTGTCAGGGTGAACATGACTCTTGAAATAACTTGGAATCGCGTATTCAGGCCAGCCCCAATCGTTCAAAGTTTTTGAGAAGAACTCGAGTCTACCGCTCGGCGTTGGAAACCCGCGCTTGATCGTGTCGCCGAATTTAATACCAACCAGTCTTCGGCCTTCCTCATCGCCATCCGGCGACGGCAGCGGGACTATGTTTGGTCCAGCCGGCTTTGCAGCGCGAGTGAAAACTCGACCAAACTCATCGACCCGTGCGTCTTCCAGCTCTTCCCGGCCAACTACTTCTTCATAGATTTTTCCGATTTTGTTCTTAACTTCAAATGCGCCATAGCGTCGCATGAATTGCAACGGTGTGAGGTTTTCCGTCGCAGCTTTTTCCGGCAGTCCCGGAACAGAGTTGTCAAAGATCCACTCGTAATATTCATCGACGCCAAGACGCGTACCGGGATTCTTCTTTGACTCTGCATATTGCCGAATACCAAGACTGCCATCCGGATCGATTCGCCACGTTAGTTCAAGCCAGAATTCGTTCTCCTCCCAAACTTCGCCGGGGTTTACTTCGCGAGTGTCGTTGATGTTTCCGCCCTCGCGCTGCTTCAGTGCTTTGAGAACTGGCTGTCGAAAACCGAGCCATTGCGAATCGTGAGTTTCATATGAATGAATGTCGTGGCGCTCTGAACCCACTCCCATCGGCAAAACATAATCCGCGTAATAAGCGGTCTCGTTCCAGGTGGGTGTTAGTGCGATGTAACAACCGACCAAATCCGGATCCGTCAGCATCTCAATCCAGGAGAATCCATCCGGATTTGTCCAGACAGGGTTGTAGACTCGTGTGAAATATGTATCGAGCTTTGTCCGTCCTTCCATCAGGAGGTGCGGCAAGAGGAACGACATTTCGTTCATTGACAAAGGGTACTCACGCGGCCACGTTGTCTCGTTCCACATCTTTGGGTGAGGCGGCGTGTAGATTGGCCGGGGCACAAACTTGTTCCAGGCATTCGGAAACACTCCACCTTCAGTCGCCACAGCACCCAGCAACGCGTTGATGAAAAAAAGACAACGCGCGACTGACCAACCGCCGCTTACACCTGACGAAACACTTCGCCAGTTGTGACTGGAGAACCGGGTACCTGCGGTCGCAACGACTTCAGCAATCTCTTCTATTACTTTTGCCTCAACCCCGGATTCCTTGCTGGCGAATTCGAACGTGTACTCGCTGTAGAGCTCTTTCAGAATGTCTTCAAAATCCGAGAAGCTTGGCGGCTCCTCTTTAAAATCGAGAGTGAAGGTCGAGGGTTGGGCCACGTATTCGCGCCAGTTCCACCACGTCTCGACAAATTCCCGGTCATAAAGATTGTTCTGAATCAGATAGTTTGCGATAGCCAACAAGATCGCCGCTTCAGAACCTGGATAAGGAGCAATCCAATAGTCCGCGTGTGTGGCAGTTGATGAAAGGCGCGTGTCAAACACGATCAGCTTCGCACCGTTAGCTTTGCCATCGATAACGCGTTGCGCGTGCGGATTGAAGTAGTGACCCGCTTCGAGGTGCGCACTGATCAGTAGAATTACTTTGGCGTTTGCATGATCGGGGCTTGGGCGATCGAGACCCATCCAGAGTTGATAACCTTCACGACTTCCTGATGAACAGATATTTGTGTGCGAGTTGTGCCCATCAATTCCCCACGCGGCAAGTATTCGCTCAGTGAATCCATCTTCGCCGGGACGACCAACGTGGTACATGACTTCATCTCGTCGTTCTTCGACAATTGCTTTGCGAATGCGTGAGGCGATTGTGTTCAATGCTTCGTCCCACGACGTCCGTTGCCATTTTCCTTCTCCGCGTTTGCCGAGGCGTTTTAATGGATAAAGAATGCGATCAGGATCTGTGACTTGATTGAGTGTCGCCGGACCTTTAGCACAGTTTCTACCGCGTGATCCTGGATGTTCGGGATTGCCTTCGAACTTCTGTACTTCACCAGTGACTTTATCTACGTAAGCTAGCAAACCGCAGGCGGATTCACAGTTGAAGCAAGTCGTGGGAACGAGCGAGTAGTGGCGTTCTTTACGCCGTGGCCAAGCGCGCGAATCGAGTTCGGTCCAGTCGTCCCAGCGTTCTTTGGGAGGAAAGGCGGCGAGATGAATGCGTGATGGTCCGGGGTAAAAGGTTTCGTTGTCGCTCATGAAATGATTAGCTGAACAGCAAACTAAGATTCGAAGATTTCCCTCAAGTGCATTCGCCAACCCGGTAATGCAGGCTCAGCTTCGCCGGAGTCCGTACTCTTGTAGACTCTTGGGTTCGTTGGCTCATTCGCTCGAAAAACTCGGACGACTTTCTCTCGCAATACATCAACGTCCCACACCACCAATGTGCCTGCTGCAAAGTAATCAGTTCTCTTTTGCGCCATCCTCTTTTCAGCGGCAGGACCGTAATCGTCTGAGCTTCTTACCTCAACCGCGAAGACAGGTGCGCCTTCGAGAAATAGTCCTCCACGCAATTCGCCTTTATAGAAAGCCGCGTCAGGACTGAATGATCTTCGATTGGGAAGGTTAACTATGAAACCGACGTTATCGGGAAAGGCGTAACCGCCACCGACACGTTGTTCATAATTACTCAAGCTGATAAAGATTTTGCCCGAAGCTCGGCCGGGCACACCTCCGGTTGGTGGCATGAGGACCAACTCTCCATTCACTAATTCTGCTTTGCCGTTTTCAGGGACGTGGTAAAGGTCGTCCACTGTGGCTTCGGTTTTCGTGCTCATCGGAAAATCCTTTGGAGCATTCTAAGTCATGAGCTTCTCTCTGCGTAAACTCTGCGTACTTTGCGTCTCGGCGGTAAATAACAACCGAGACCTAAGAACAACCGCAGAGACGCAGAGAACGCCGAGTTAACGCAGAGAAAGAGTTCACGCCAGCGGCACCGATTGTCCAGCCTGTACGTAAGCATTCTCGTAAAGCATCAAGCCAATCAACGCGAGTGGTGCGCCGGCAACACCTAATGTCGACGGAATCAGTTGCAACAACCCCAGCCACGGCAGCAAACCACCAAGCGCACTCAAAGCAACTCCCATCCAGAAATCACTCCGATAACGACCGTGTACCATCTCCCAGACCGCCAGACGCGCGTGTGCCGTCGGATGTGTTAATGAAACTTCACCCCAAATCATCAACAGGTGAATGAGACTTGTTATCGCCAGCAACCACGTTAGTTGCTCATCGAGTGGCGCCGCTTGGCGGCTAATTGTGGAAGCATAAATCGCCAGTGGCAACAGGAACGCCGAACCAAGCAAGAGCGCCTGCAGGCAGAGATGCGGAGGTAATAGCGGGTTCTGCCACATGTCGCGCGCTTTCGCTTGTGCGAACAAATATGCGGTGTAGATCGCCGAGAGAATCGACAAAGGAATTCCCGCAACGATCAAGTACTTCGAAAACGAGATCCAACCAAAGATACTACTGACGAAGTGCAGTGCCAGCACAAGCGTGTACCCGGCGATGATGAAGGCGCCTTTCACGAGCCAGCTTCGCCACTGTGGTCGAGTGAAGATCAAATAGAAACGCTTCGGATGTTCCAGATCCCAAATCAGCAGACCACCAGTTATCGCGAGGAACCCACCGGACAAGATTGGCGTGATCCAGAGCCATACGGGACTCTGCGGCTGGAGATAACCAAAGACTACGAGCAGTGCAGCAACCAGATAAACTCCCGAAGCAATTCCTTTTGTCCACGTGTACAAACTGACGCGCCAGTCCCACGGAATAGAATGTGCGATGTCGTACGAGAGAAGCGCAGCGGCGGATGAGTTCTTGAATTGCGAGTTACCTGAAACGACCGTATTGGACGTTTCCAGTTGTTCGCTCCACATAAACAGGCCGCCGTCAGGTCTGCGTGCCGCCAGCGGGTCGAGAGTTGCCTGGTGCGCGCCCTTGTAAAAGAGTTTCGGCAGAGTTTCCTTTTCCGGTCGGCGTACAGCTACTGCTTCGCGTCCGATGATTTGCGCAACGTATGAACTGTCGTCGTTCATGTCGCCGACGAGTATCGCTTGAGTTGGACAAACAACAACGCAGGCAGGCTCGAGCCCTACATCGATCCGATGTGCGCAGAAGTTACACTTTTCGGCTGAATGATCTTCAGGGTTGATGAAGATGGCGTCGTAAGGGCAAGCGGCCATGCAGGCCTTGCAACCAATGCAGATCGATTTGTCGAAATCGACGATGCCATCGGCACGTTTGAACATCGCTGTCGTAGGACAAGCTGTGACGCACGGGGCATGAGCACACTGATTGCAGCGTGTCACCTGATGAGCGCGGCGCGCCTGGGGAAAAACTCCAACCTCAACATGCTTGACGTAGGTTCGTGTGACCGAGACGGGAACAACGTTTTCTGACTTGCATGCAGTCGTACACGCGTGACAACCAATGCAGCGAGTGTGGTCGATTACCTTGGCCCATTGAACTGGGTTGGGTGTTTCCATGATGCGAGACAGACTATACCACTATCCACAGATTACGCAGATTCCGCAGATTTTTTGAGCGAACTAAAGCATCCCCAATCGCTTCGGCAAATCTGTGTAATCTGCGTAATCTGTGGATGCCTGCCTTCCGCTGTGATATAAGTTCGCCGCTCGCCACTGAAACCCGCAATCTTTCAAAGTCATTCGAGGGGGAATATGAAACTCCTGCTGATTATTCTGAGCGTGTTGATGCTCAGCTTGTTGCCGGTTCAACCAAACGTCACCCCCGCCGACATCGTTTTCAAAAACGGCAACGTTTACTCCGCCCATGATCGCGCTCCGAAAGCACAGGCTATCGCAGTTAAAGCCGACCGGATTGTTTATGTAGGAACAAATGCCGGCGCCCAAAGATATGTTGGTCAGAACACTCGTGTCGTCGATCTTCATGGCAACACCGTATTGCCCGGTTTCGCTGATGCGCATCAACATTTGTCGGGAGTTGGTTTTCGGGAGATGACGCTCAATCTCGAGGGCACAACAAGTCTTGAGGATCTTCTGTCAAAACTAAAAGCCCGCGTCGATCAAGCAAAGCCCGGTGAATGGGTCACGGGCCGTGGATGGATTGAGACACACTGGAAGCCTCCGGTATTTCCGACGAGATGGGACCTCGACAAAGTTTCTCCTAACAATCCAGTAATTCTCGGCCGCGCTGATGGTCATGGCGCAGTTGCAAACAGTGCGGCTTTCAAGATTGCCGGAATTGACAAGGGCACTCCGAATCCCTTTGGTGGCGAGATCTCGAAAGACAAACAATCAGGTGAACCAAACGGAATGTTACTCGACGCGGCTCAGGGGCTTGTCAGACGCAAAGTACCGCCAACGACACGCGAAGATGCCGAACGTGCTGTTGTGTTGGGAGTGAAGCGAGATATTGAACTCGGTTGGACGCAAATTCAGGATGCAGGTGGCAGTTACGAAGACATCGACATCTTCAAGAAGCTTTATGCTTCGGGCGCGATCAAGCTTCGGATTTACAAAGCGGTTTACGGTCCAGGGCCGAATGCAAATCGCTTACTCAGTGAAGGCCCGATCGTTGGTGAGTTTCAAAATCGTTTGACGGTGAGGACGATCAAAGTTGTTTCAGATGGAGCCCTGGGTTCAAGAGGCGCGGCATTACTCGCGCCATATTCAGACGCTCCCGATACCTCGGGATTCTTGACTGTCAAAGCCGAAGATCTGCGCCCAATGCTGATCGATGCTCTCCGCAAGGGAATTCAGGTTGAGACGCATGCAATAGGCGACAAAGCAAATCGATTCATTCTTGATGAGTACGAAACCGCGTTGAAAGCAGTCCCGGCGAGTGAACGAAAGGTTGCAGATCCCCGCTGGCGAGTTGAGCACGCGCAGATCGTCAACCCCAACGATATTCCTCGTTTCGCGAAACTTGGCATCATTCCGTCGATGCAGCCTTCACATGCGATTGGTGACTTGTTTTTTGCGCCGAGTCGACTGGGCCTGGATCGATTGAAAGGTGCCTATGCGTGGGAAAGTTTCATCAAGTCAGGTGTTGTTGTACCCGGCGGTTCAGATGCGCCGGTTGAACGTGGCGAACCAATGATTGAATTTTACGCTGCAGTCGCACGGAAGGATCAGAAGGGATTTTCGACTACCGGTTGGCATCCGGAAGAAGCGGTGACACGAGCACAGGCATTGAAAATGTTTACGATGTGGCCGGCGTACGCAGCCTTTGAAGAGAAGCTGCGAGGATCAATTGAAGTTGGCAAACTAGCAGACTTGACGATCCTATCAGCCGACATCATGACGATTCCGGAGTTGGAGATCTTGAAGACGCGATGCGTGATGACGGTGATCAATGGGGACGTAGTTTTCGAAGGAAATTAATTTGGAAGATCTTAACCACAAAGCCACGAAGTCACAAAGAAGCATTTTGCTGCACCATTTGAAAATTACTCTTTGTGTCTTCGTGTCTTTGTGGTGAATTTGTCATGGGTTATGAAACAGTATTGACTCTTCCATTGAAAGAGAGGCCCAACTGTGAACTCAGGAACTTCTCGTCGAAACTTTCTTACGCTTTCCTTCAAAGGCCTTGGTCTGGCTGCATTAACAATTCCTTCGATCGCGGCGCTCCTTAAAGAAGTCGAAGCAGCTTCGCGAAACGTCTCCCATTTGAGTCCCGATCAAATTGCTGCCGACGAAGACTATTGGTCTGTCATTCAGAACTCGTTCACGGTGACGCGCGGCATAGTCAATTTAAACAATGGCGGTGTGTCACCGAGTCCCCGCATCGTTACCGAAGCCCTGGTTCGTTACATCTGGCAGCAGGAAGACGCGACGGCGTACACGATGTGGCAAATACTCGAACCGCAGTCGGAAACAATTCGGACTGGTCTCGCCGAAATTTTTGGATGTGATCGTGAGGAGATTGCCATCACTCGCAATGCTTCCGAATCACTCGAAATTCTGCTGATGGGTCTCGACTTCAAACCTGGCGATGAAATTCTAACGACCACTCAGGATTATGGTCGGATGCTGACTACTCTTAGACAGCGTGAACGACGTGAAGGGCTGGTCCTTAAACTCGTGCAGATTCCAATTCCGCCAAAGAATCTAAGTGAAATTACGGCGGCGTTCGAAAGAGGCATCACTCCCAAAACCAAACTGATTCTCATTTCGCATCAGATTAACATTACTGGCCAGATAACCCCTGTCAAAGCTGTTTGTGAGATGGCCCGCGCCAAAGGAATCGAAACGATCGTTGATGGCGCACATTCATTCGCGCAGTTTGATTTCAAACAGAAAGACCTGGGTTGTGACTACTTTGGGACCAGCCTTCACAAGTGGCTCTATTCGCCCAAGGGAACAGGTTTGTTGTACGTGAAGCGCGACAAGATTGCGAAGCTCTGGCCTTTGATGGCCGCGGAATCAGCTCAAGCCGCTGACATTCGAAAGTTTGAAGAGATAGGAACGCACTCGGCCGCGCCACGACTTGCTATTGGGGAATCGATGCTCTTTCACAACGCTATCGGAGGAAAACGCAAAGAGGCGCGTCTGAGATATCTGTCACGTTATTGGATGAACAAATTAAAAGACGTTCCGAAAATTGGGTTCAACACGTCATTCGATCCGAATCAATCCTGCGCGATAGCAAACGTTAAAGTCGAAGGCATTGAGCCAACGGCAATCGGAAACTACCTGTTCAACAAGCATCGAATTTTTACCACCCCGATCGTCCACGAAGAGTTCACAGGCATCCGCATCACGCCTAACGTGTATACCACTCTGAACGAATTGGATCGTTTCTGTGACCTGATGGAACAGATAGCCCGGAAGGGGCTGCCCACCTAGTTCATTGCCGATTTCCGATCCCGACTTGTCGGGATTGCCGATTTGGTCTTTGGTTTTGGGCCTTTGGTCTTTGAACTGAGTTCCACGATCCGAAGGAACAAATTTGCCCGCAAAGACCAAAAGCCCAAAACCAAAGACCAAATCGGAAATCGGCAATCACCGCGCAATGCTGGAACTCGCCCACCTGTGCCTGCGTACAAACTTGGTGCTAGAATCAAATCGCCGCACGAGTACGTTTTTGGGGTGCGGTTGAGTGGAGGTTGAGGTTATGGAAGACGCTCGGGACCCCATCAAAGACTGCGCAACAGCAGTTTGCGATGGTTTGCGCCAAATCGGCGATTTCTCTTACGCAATCCTGCCGAAGGACATCGCGCATTCGCTCGGCGACCTGAAAAAGTCGTTTTTAGGCGAGGTGCGTAACTTCCTCGATTGGGAAATTGGCTGGATTGATGAAAGAGTTGCCGGGGGCGACAGACTCCGCCAAGAGTGGAGAGATAAATGCCGGAAAGAAACTTCCGATGACATTCCACCGGCATCTGTCTAAATCAACAGAACAGGAAGCTGCACACTAATGGAAGTTCTGCTTGCGGATGAATACGGGTTCTGCTTCGGCGTGGAGCGCGCCGTCGAAATGGTCGAGGAGGCGGTTCAGGAAGGAGCTCGCCCGATTCGATCGCTCGGTCCGCTGATTCACAATGCGCAGGAGATGGAGCGACTCGGCGCGCAGGGAGTGTCAACCATAGATTCGCCAGCCGAAGCAGACGCTGACACCATCGCTGTCATTCGTGCACATGGCGTGACTCCGCAGGTACAACACGATCTGGAGCATCGTGCAGCTAAAGTTATCGATGCCACTTGTCCCTTTGTAACTCGCGTGCAGCATCTGGCTGAACGTGCCGCACGTGAAGGTCGCGACGTGGTGGTTGCCGGTAATCCGGATCATCCGGAAATGATCGGCGTTGTTGGGTATGCTCCAAACAATACCTATGTAGTCCGTGACGCTGGCGAAGTTGCTTCACTTCCGCATCTCAGATCGCCACTCGTTGTTTCGCAAACAACAATCAAGCTACAAACATTTCTTGAAGTTGCTGAAGCAGTGCGCGAGAAGGCCGACACCGAACCCCAGGTAGTCAACACGATTTGTTCGGCCACTCGAGATCGCCAGGACGCGGCACGCGCTCTCGCCGGTCAGGTTGATGCCTTTTACGTGATTGGTGGCCGCCACTCCTCAAACAGCGTGAAGTTGTTGGCGGTTTGTCAGGAACAGTGTGCGAAAAGCTTTTTGATCGAGACTCCAGCTGAAATCAATCCCTCCGATTTATCGAATGTGAAAAAAGTGGGTGTGACTGCCGGTGCTTCGACGCCGAACTGGCTAATTGATCAGGTGGTGAAGCGACTGCATGAGATCGCAAACGGTGGGATATAGGATCTATTAAATCTCCTCGCCTTGCTCCAACAGACTTAGAATCCGCCTCGCGTCCTCGGAACCATATTCAGCCACCTGTCGGCGTAATGCTCCGCGTGCGATGTCCGAATCAACCGGATCACCTAACAAAGCAGTGATCACGGGAAGCGGGCACCGCGCAAGGGCTTCATTAGCCAACTCTCGAACGATTGTGTCTTCGGAACGCGCAAGCTCGCAAATTTCGCTCGGAGGAAAGCGAGAGTTCAATGCATCGGCCAATCTGTCGATGCGTTTGTAGTCGCGCTGCTGACTTGCCCGGCGAACTAGCTGAGTAAAAACCTCAGCAGATTCTGTTTTCTCCAACAAGACAGATGCACAAGTGTCGGCAACCGATCGCACTTTGCTGGTAGTTTCGGCGTCGAGGCCGTCGCGCCTTTCAGCAACTCTTTCATCAAGCACCGTGAGGAATTTACTTAACTCCAAATCGGCACGCGCGTCGTATTGAAAATTCCTGGTTGGAGCCGATCCAGCTTGACTTGCTTGTACGGCACGTTCAACCAAACCACGTGTTGCTGGTCTCAGTTCAGACCAAACGCTTGCGATACGCGTCCCAAAATCCTCGATCTCTAAGAACGATGCCAATTGCTGACCTCCGAACCGGATCCGTTAAAACTAAAACGGCGTACTATACGCGAGAAATCTAGATCGGTAAATGGACTGTTTTTGTACTTTTGTGCTTTGTGCTTTGTTGTTTGACCTACTCGCGTTTCGAGGCACATCAAAGCACGAAGGTCAAAGTACAAAGCGCGCTCTTGCGGTCAGTGATTATGATCTCTTATCTCGGCAATCTGTGGGAAGGGGATTTTGATGATGTTGCCATCAGGACATTCCATTTTGACACTTGGAGTGGTCAGGGCCTGAGTAGTCTTCAGACTCTGAACGGTTCCGCGGACCCGTCGTCCGTCTGTAGTGAGAATCTCGATATTTGGCTTGCCGTAAAGCGGCCGAAGTGCCGCCAAGGCTTTCGTCACTTCCAAGGTTTATATTCCTCCTGCCAGTTTCAACCAACTACTTCTGAAGTCATTGCATCAATCGTGCCAACAACTGCCGGCTTTATTGTGAACGTCCAAATCTTTAGAGACGCGTGAACCGTCGCTGGACATTTGGCGTATAGAAAATGTCGTGTATTCTTCCGACAACCCCAGTTTGGTGGTTCTTCTATGTCTCAAAATACTGAAAATCAAACACCGATAAGCTCGGCACCGACGCTCACGACCTGTTCAAATTGTCATTCGGCGATGCCGTCAGAACTGCGTTTTTGTCGGAATTGCGGTTTCAGGCTCGGCGAAGGCGTCGCGGAATATACCGAAACCGTACGCTTCGATGGCGCACATCCAACAGTAGTTGCTGCGGGTCTTCCCGTTCCTGCCAAAAGGAAACGTCGTCGCTTAAGCGGTATGGCCTGGGTGTTCGTTGCTCTGTTGGTGTTTTTTGTCGGCGCTGCAGCCTTCACTGCTCTGGTATCACCGATTACTCACAACGTACGAAGTGGAGGTTTCGTTGTGCCGGTGAAAGTGAAGTCTTACGTGGGCGTGAGCGGCTTCGATACCGCTGACGACGGACTGGGAGTCACCTTTGATTCTGTGGATGCACCTGATGGTCCTGCGGACAGAGCGGGTTTAATTGGTGGGGACATTATTACCAGCTTCGACGGACATCCCGTGCACGAGGAAGATGAAATGTCTGACCTGATGGTGAACACGCCGATCGGTAAGACAGTCGATGTTGAGTACTTGAGAGACGGACAGAAGAAGACGACGAAATTAACCACGGTCTCTAGGGAGGAATTCGACCGTTTGAACTCTTTGTTTAATAAGCGGCCCGAAGGACGCGGCCAGTTTGGCTATGACGACGGCGACACTCAACGAGTAAAGGTCCCCGGCATGAACATCTACGGAGTTCAATTGGGCAATATTTTGCAGAGCCGTCCTGCCGATCTCGCCGGAATTAAACGAGGCGATATCGTCATTCAGTTTGGCGATACTCCGATCAGAACGGAAGAAGAGTTTAAGATGCGTGTGCGCCGGGCATTACCTTACAGCACTGTGAATGTAACTGTGATGCGTGGTGAAGCCGCTAAGGAAGACGACTCCGCTAAAGAGGGCGATCAAGAAGGGCCGAAACAACCGCCAAAACTCGAGAAGATCGAGATTCCGGTGAAGATGGGTAAACAGTAGTCATTTTCCATATATCAATTGACATTTCTCAGTTGTCAATTAGGCGACTTTCAAATGGCAACTATCAAATGTCAAATGACCAATGATCAATGACTAGTGTCCTCTCTCGCCCGTACCCCCGGACAAGTAGTCACGCATTCGCGCCTCCATTTCTTGTTTCATCTCGTCGCGTTGTTCCTCAGTCTCATCGGGTTCAAAGCTTTCAAACAGCGCATATTGAGTCTCTGCCAACAAGCGTAGCTCCCAGGCTTCTCGGTTTTGATGCGATGGTCGTGAGAACCATAGGGCATCAAATGAAGAATCCTTAACCGGCAGCGCAGCAAGATCCGATTCCCGTCCGCTCAGTTCCGCTTGCGTGGTTGGTGTTAGCAGGACACCTCTCAATTCCCAGCCATACTTGCGGTAGGTTGCGACTAGCTCCTGAAATAAATGAAGTCTGGTCATGTGAAGAGAGCTTAGCAGGCCGGGACACGAATTCAAGTGCTGTTTTGGAGTGCGACGGCCTGCCGTCGCTTTGTCACACGAGGCGTCTCGCATAGTAGTTAAGTGCAACAAAGCGACGGTGGGCCGTCGCATCAAAAGATCCGGTTGACCGCTTAGATTTGCCGCAACTATCATCGAACTTGTCGGGCTCAATGATTTTGAGTCAATTCTAAGGCGGCTTCATAAGGTCGGGCAGAGGTTCTATCGTCAATACAGGCAAACCAACATTAATCATCTCCCGACCCATCGCTCGTTGCGTTACCCAGCTAAGTTTGATATTGGCAATCCTGGTTTTCACGTTGTTCTGCAGCTCTGTTCAGGTGAGGACGCTTGCGCGTGAAACATATGCTCAACAAATGACCGTTACGACCCGAGTCGAAAAGAATAATTCGAAGTCCCTTCCTTTCTACGACGCACTCGCCCACGCGCTCAAGAAACGTAAGATCAAGCTCGATAGTATTTGTCCGCCCAGCGATCCCGTCGCCCGCAGAATTCTCGAGGAGTACGGAGCTGTTTTTGTTGCGACAAAAAAGGTGCTGCCTCCTCCCGTTTGTATTTTCACTACCGAGGATCAGGTCACGAGATTCCAGGACGAAGCTGGATTCGATGAAGAGCAGATTGGGTTCGACGTTATTGAGCTCCAACCAGAAGCCCTCAAACAGCTAAGAAAGGCGCGCGAGCAGGCACAAAAGGAAGGACTTGATATTACCCCGCGCGATGGTGCTGAAGCGGCCAGGCGAAATTATGGTGACAGTGTTCGTCTTTGGAATTCTCGTTTTCTTCCGGCGCTCGACTACTGGCTCTCGCAAGGCCGGCTAACGGCGGATCAGGTTGCTCGTCTAAAGTCTTTGTCATTGTCGCAACAGATCGCAGAGGTTCTGGAACTGGAGAAAGTTGGGATTTACTTCAGCAAGGACCTGTCGAAATCAATTCTGTATTCCATCGCTGCTCCCGGCACTTCACAACACATTCACATGCTCGCGTTCGATGTAAATGAATTCGAGAATCCCCGTGTACGAGAAATCATGGCCGAACACGGATGGTTTCAAACTGTGTTGAGTGACTTGCCACACTTCACCTTCCTTGGTTTGAAAGAAAAGGATCTGCCAAAGAATGGTCTAAGAAGCCTCGAAGTTAACGGGCAGGTGTTCTGGATCCCGAATGTTGAGGCGTTGCATCCGGGAGTGGATAAGTAAGCCCGGGAAAAGCCTCATGGGTCAGTGGTCATTTTCCGTTTCTCATTTTCCATTTGATTCGCGAAGAGCCTTGTTTCCAAGAAGGCGGTTGTTATTTGAGCCAACACCACGCTAGTTCAAATGGAAAATGAGAAATGGCAAATGACCACTGACCAATGACTCTTTCCGCCCGCAAACTCTTTCCTTCCTCGCCGCTTCCAGTGGTAAACTAGCCGCCATCGAAACGGCATTTCGAACTTTCCCCTAAAGTCGCTAACAATTAATTGCCCTAGGCTGATTTACCGCACGGGCGTAGGCTTCTCCTCATTTCAGTTTGCACGCACCGGCGACCTTTTAACCCGAAAGAAGGTCACTTATGGATGTCCCTCAACTTATCGCCGGCAGATTCAGAATCGAACGCGAGATCGGAACGGGCGGCATGGGAACCGTCTATCTCGCCACACATCTCGGACTTGAACGTCCGGTTGCAGTCAAAATCATCAAGCGCGAGTTCGCTGGTGACCAGGACGTCGCTGAACGTTTTCTCCGCGAGGCGAGAACGATGGCCAAGCTGCGACATCCAAACGCGGCAATGATCTTTGACGCAGGAAGACTTCCTGATGGACGCCACTTCATCATTATGGAGTTCATTGAGGGAGAGACCCTTTCACAAGTACTGACGCGTGAAGGTCGTTTCACTGCGGCGCGCTCTGTGAAGATCGCAACGCAGATTTGCGATGTATTGGAAGAAGCACATCGGCTGGGCATAGTTCATCGCGATCTCAAACCATCAAATATCATTCTCTGCGGACGTGGAGTTTGTGTTCTCGATTTCGGTGTTGCCAAAGTTCTGGCCTCAACAGCTGAGTCAACCGCAACACACGCGAGTACAGGCTCCGGCCAACTAGTCGGCACTCCGCGATACATGTCGCCCGAGCAATGTTTAGGTCAACGCGTAGGGGCTCGAAGCGATCTTTACAGCCTGGGCGTTCTCCTCTACGAGATGCTTGCCGGTCGTCCACCATTCGTCGATCCGCTGCAGTCCGCTTTGTTGGTCAAACAAGCCACGGCAGCTCCGCCCCCGCTGCCGAGGCTGCGTTCAGACGTGCAGCGGCCGCTCGCCTTGGCTGTGCATTCTCTGTTGGCAAAACGACCGGATGATCGACCACGAACGGCTGAAGCAGCAAAGCAGATGCTTGAGCGCAGTCTTGCTCAACATGATCGCACCCTGCCGGAAATCGAACCGATGTCGTCAATGGTTGCCGCCGCGAATCCTGCGCGAAGCATTCTGTTTCGAATTGGTGCTCCATTGATTCTCGTTACGATGTTCGGAGCGCTATTGGCCTGGGGCTATACCGGCGAAACTGCTCCACAGACGGCTGCGGCAGCATTCACATCACCTTCTGCCGGCAATCAGCCTCAGATCGCTCCGCTGACATACCGAAATGAAGGTCTCGGGCCTGTGCCAAAACCTGAGCACGCTTTTCTGAGTGCGGATGAATTGACGATGGATCAAGCGCGTCGAACGGCAACCAGATTTGCGAGAGGTGTACTTGGTTCAGTCGAGATCGTCGACACGGATGGCGGACAGGCAATCGTAGCCGTCAGCATCAAACGAAAGCTTGGCAAGACGAGTTTCTTTGTGCTCGAAAAGCGAAACGACAAGTATCAGATAATCGCGCAAGGTCCTTTGGACGCCAATGGGTTCAGTCATGCAAGTTGGTCTACGGAACAAGTCGATGCTGATGAAGACGGTTATCCGGAAGTAATTTTTAGTGGTAAAGACGCGGAAGAAAGTTTGGTTCAGCGCCGATTGATGCTTTACGTTCCAAACGACAACCGCATGTATTCGATGTTGATGAATGGTGATACGACACCCCGCGGCACACCCCGCATCACCTGGTTATCGAATGCGGCGGGAACAAATGCGGCGGCGTATCGAACAGCGCTGCGACAGAAGGCGAAAGCGATCGTGGCGAGAAGATAAGAAGTTTGAGTGTTGCCGATTTTCGATTGCCAATTGCCGATTTGGTCTTTGGCTTTTGGTGTTCGGTATTTGCAGCTTGTCTTACCGTTTCACTACTTGCACAGATTGATGTTGCTTCGAAGACCGAAGACCAAAAGCCAAAGACCAAATCGGCAATTGGCAATCGGAAATCGGCAATAATGACAACTCCCCACCTACCATGCCAAGATAGTCCCGCTTGTTTGATTCCATTGCAATTCTTCCCCAATGACTCGTCGCCGTTTTGATGATGCAGCCTGTGAATCACTCGCCGGTTGTATAAAGGAAATAGAACGCAATACCGACGCTGAACTCGTGATTGTCGTTCGCGCCCGCTCCGGGAATTACGCTCACGCAGACTACCTCTTCGGATTTGTCGTTGCCTTCGTGATTCTAAACTTTCTGATTTTTGTGCCCTTCCCATTTCCGGAATATCTCGTACCGGTAGACATTGCCGTGGCATTCGTGCTCGGCGCAATTATTTCGTGGCGAAGCAACTCAATTCGCCGACTGTTTTCACGAGAGAATTATCGTAAGCAGGCAGTCCGCAGGGCAGCGGCCGCGATGTTTTATGAAGCCGGCATCGCCAACACGAATGCAGAGATGGGTGTACTCATCTATTTGTCGCTCATGGAGCGGCGACTTGAATTGATTGCCGATCGCGGAGTGCTGAAGAAAGTTCCAGCCCAGGATTGGAATCACGAGATTTTTGAGCTGCGGGCTATCGGAAAGAACCCGGACCCAAACGCATTTCAGAAAGCAATCGAACAGTTTGGCAAGGTGTTGGCTACTCACATTCCACCGACTGGCGAGAATCCGAACGAACTGCCTGACATGCCCCGCTTCGAACTCAAATGAAACGCTGGCTGACTCCCAGGAACATCAATCGCGCCGTGATTATCATCACGGTTTGCATTGTTTTGGCTTTGGTGACTGTGGATGTATTTGGTCGCGTGGGTGGCGGCCATTCTTATGGTGGTGGTAGTCGAAGCAGCGGAGGTGGTCGTGGCGGCAGCGGTGGCGGCGGCGGGAGCGGTGATGGCGGTGCAATTATATGGTTAATTTTCCAGGCGATTCGCCTTCTCGTCTATCTGACGGTTGAATACCCGTTGATTGGTATTCCGCTTGATATCGTCGTCATTGGCGGCATCATCTATTTTCTACGGCAACGTGGGAAACGGATGACTTCTGGTTTCTCGTCAATGGCCGCGGCAGTTCAGCAAGCTGCTGCAAGCTCGCCCGAAATGTCGTCTCGTAGCTTTGAGCGGCTCAAGAAGTTTGATCCAAACTTCTCAGAAATCGTTTTCACAGATTTCTGTTATGCGCTATACGGCAAAGCGCACGATGCGCGGGCAGGCGGTTCGGCGAAACTCGATCTCTTCTCGCCATATTTGAGCGAGACGGCACGCAACGCTCTCCTGCAAAGGAACCCTCCCGGTCTGCAGGAAGTAAAAGGAATCATTGTGGGAGCGATGCGCGTCGATAACGTCAACGGACTCGACACTCCTTTAGTTCGAGTCCGACTCAACTTCGAAAGTAATTACACCGAAGTCACGAAGCGCGACAACCAACCTCCCGCCGAAATGACTTACTACGTCACCGAAGAATGGGAGCTCGAGCGCAAACGCGACGTGCTCTCACCACCACCGGCGCAAGCGACCGCGCTTCATTGTCCACGTTGCGGCGCACCGTTGCAGCGGGATACGGTCGGTGCGTGTGCGTTCTGCGGAACAAAGATCGATAGCGGTGAATTTCAATGGTATGTACAAACCATTCGATTGATTGACAAAGAAGCGCGGGGTCCAATGTTGACCTCCGATGTTGAGGAAGTCGGTACTGATTACCCAAGCGTTATTCAACCCAACTTCGCAGCCATTCGAGCAGAGTTTGAAAGAAATAATCCCCAATTCTCCTGGGCTCAGTTTCAAGAACGTGCTCGCTTGATTTTCAACGAGCTGCAAGCCGCGTGGTCTTCCATGAACTGGGAACGAGCACGGCCGCACGAAACCGACAACATTTTCCAGATGCATCAATACTGGATCGATGCTTACCGCCGGCAAAAATTACGGAATGTTGTCGATAATGCTGCGGTAACCGCGATCGAGCCAGTGAAGATTTTGGAAGACGCTTTCTACCAGGGAATCACTCTTCGGATCTGGGCGCAGGGTTTTGATTACACGATCGATGAAGCTGGCAGAATTGTCTCCGGGTCCAACAAGAATCTCAGACAATGGAGTGAATACTGGACATTCATTCGTAACAAACAAGCGAAATCGGCGGAAACGCATACCGATTTGAATTGTCCGAACTGCGGTTCGCCGTTGCGGGTCAATGCGAGTGGGATTTGTGAATTTTGTGGTGGCAAGATAACCTCGGGTGAGTTCGATTGGGTGCTTTCGAAGATTGAGCAAGACGAGTCTTATGGAGGCTGAGCAGGAGCAGGAGCAGGAGCAGGAGCAGGAGCAGGAGCAGGAGCAGGAGCAGG
>JADMIO011827124.1_pt1 | contig 25098 bp, 15 predicted proteins | sample 8958161 | NCBI WGS metagenome assembly JADMIO01 (sample SAMN16585339, study PRJNA669376) | soil metagenome | isolation source: Crop rotation soil | place: USA: Cullars Rotation, Alabama | collected 2011
GGACGGCGAGGCTGTCGCACCACCACCGCCGCCGCCGTTGGGCGCCGACGGGGCGGGCGCGGAGCGCGCGCCGCCGCGATCACCACCGCCGCCGGGGCTCGCGGTTTTCTGTTGAGCCGTCGCCGTGCTCGCGGCGAGCCACGCGGGGACGGCAAGGACGAGCGCGAGTCGCGTTGCCGTCGAGAATGGACCTGTCATGGCGGAAACCCTCTGCTAGTGGAAGCAGCAACCCACTTGCCAGCCGGCAGCGTGAAGATTGCCTAAGTATCGGCCTAAACCGATCGATTTGCACGTACATCCGTCAACGCCGTGTCCTTTGCAGGTTTCGAACGTCCCGTTTTCTTGACACCCCGATCGACGGGCCCGTACAGTCAGAAAATTGATGTTCCACAGCACGACGATTCTGGCCGTCCGCCACCGCGACCACGCGGTGCTCGCCGGCGACGGGCAAGTGACTTTCGGGCAAACCGTCGTCAAGCAGCGCGCGAAGAAGATTCGCCGCTTGTACAACGACCGCATCCTGGCCGGCTTCGCCGGCTCCGCCGCCGATTCCTTCGCGCTGTTCGCGCGCTTCGAATCGAAGCTCGAGCAGTTCCGCGGCAACCTTGAACGCTCAGCCGTGGAGCTCGCCAAGGACTGGCGCAGCGATCGCATCCTGCGCCGCCTCGAAGCGATGCTCGTTGTGCTCGACACCACCTCGACATTCCTCCTGTCGGGCAACGGCGACCTCATCGAGCCTGACGATGGCATCGTGGCGATTGGATCCGGCGGTCCGTTCGCGCTCGCCGCCGCCAAAGCGCTGGCGCACAATACTGATCTCGACGCCCGCGCCATCGCCGAGAAGTCGATGGCGATTGCCGGCGAGATCTGCATCTACACCAACGCTCAGATCGTCGTAGAAGAGTTGTAGTGGCCATTTACCTTCCCGAAACCACCCAGACCACCGCCGGCGCGCTGACGCCGCGGCAAATCGTCGCCGAGCTCGACAAGCACGTCGTCGGGCAGGCGGCGGCGAAACGCGCGGTCGCGATCGCGCTGCGCAACCGCACGCGGCGGCAGAAGCTGTCGCCGGAGCTCGCCGAGGAGATCGCGCCCAAGAACATCCTGATGATCGGCCCGACTGGCGTCGGCAAGACGGAGATTGCGCGGCGCCTTGCGCGGCTGGCGCAGTCGCCGTTCCTGAAAGTCGAAGCCTCGAAGTTCACCGAAGTGGGCTACGTCGGCCGCGACGTCGAATCGATGGTGCGCGACCTCGTCGAGCTCGGCGTCGACATGGTGCGCGAAGAGCGGCTCGAGGAAGTGCGCACCAAGGCGGCGCAGAACGCCGAAGACCGGCTGCTCGACATCCTGCTGCCGCCGCCGCGGCCGATCGACCCGGACGACGCCGCCGCGCCGCGCGATGCGCAGCAGCAGACCCGCGAGCGGTTTCGCGAGCAGCTGCGCGCCGGCCGGCTCGACTCGCGGATCGTCGAAATCGATGTCCGCGAGAAATCGTTTCCGTCGTTCGAGATCATCGCCGGATCGCAGGTCGAGGAAGTCGACATCAACCTCAAGGACATGCTGCCGGGACTGTTCCAGGGCAAGAACAAGCGGCGGAAACTGAAGGTGCCGGAAGCGCTCGAGTACCTGCGCAGCGAAGAAGAGCAGAAGCTGATCGACATGGACAGCGTGGCGCGCGCCGCCGTGGAGCGCGTCGAGCAGGCGGGGATCATCTTCATCGACGAGATCGACAAGATCGCGGGCCGCGAGGGATCGCACGGGCCCGATGTCAGCCGCGAAGGCGTGCAGCGCGACATCCTGCCGATCGTCGAGGGCACGACCGTGAACACCAAGTACGGCATGGTGCGCACCGATCACATTCTGTTCATTGCCGCCGGCGCGTTTCACGTCGCGAAGCCGTCAGACCTGATTCCGGAACTCCAGGGCCGGTTCCCGATTCGCGTCGAGCTCGAGCCGCTCGGCAAGGAGGAGTTCGTCCGCATTCTCACCGAGCCGCGCAGCGCGTTGATCAAGCAGTACATGGCGCTGATGGACACCGAAGGGATCACGCTGACGTTCACCGACGACGCGATCCGCCGGATCGCCGACTTCGCGACGACGGTCAACGATCGCACCGAGAACATCGGCGCCCGGCGGCTGCACACGGTGCTCGAGAAACTGCTCGACGAGATTTCGTTCGAGGGGCCGGACCTGGCGGACAAGACCGTGACGATCGACGAGGCGTACGTGACGCGCATGCTCGCTGATATCGTCAAGAACGAGGACCTGTCACGGTACATCCTGTGAGTCGGCTCGCGCTCCTTCTGCTCGCTGCCGCGATCGTGTTGTCGTGCGCCGCCTGCGGCAAGAAGGGACCACCGCTGCCGCCGCTGCTCAAGATTCCGGCCGCGCCGCCAGACCTCACCGCGTCGCGCCGCGGCGACATCGTCGATCTCCAGTTCACCGTGCCGAGCACCAACACTGACGGCAGCCGTCCCGCCAACATGGATCGCGTCGAGGTCTACGCGGTGACGACCGCGCCGGGCGCCCCGCCCGAAGCGCTCAGCGACGCGAAGATCGTCAAGTACGGCACGCGGATCGACGTCGTCGGCGTGAAGGCGCCGCGCGATCCGAACCTCACCGCCGACGCCGACGATCCGTCGGAAGAGGTCGAACCGCCGGAAGGGGACGGCCTCGATCAGGGCGCGGTCGCGCACGTCGAGGAAGCGATCAGCGACGACACCACCGAGCCCACCGAGATGCCGCGTGACGGAGAGGCGGCGAAGTCGAAGCCGACCGATGGCAACGAAGACCACGGCCGGCCGCTAATGGCACCCGTCGCCGATCCGCCGCTGCGTACCTACGCGGTCGTCGGCGTATCGACGCGAGGCAAGAAAGGCGCAATGTCGAAGCGCGTCGCGGTACCGCTTGCACCGCCGCCTCCACCCCCCGATGCGCCGACGATTGCCTATACGGAGCGCGAGATCACCGTCACCTGGCCGCGGGAAAGTCCATCGGCGGCGTCCGATGGCGAAAAGGTCCTCCCATCGCACCCGCTCGGTCCACCCAAGCCGCCGATTGAATACACCGTTTACGACGCGACCGATCCCGAGGCGTTGAAGAAGCTCACGCCGTCGCCGATCGCCGATCCGAAGTACACGGACCGGCGGATCGCGTGGGGCGAGGAGCGCTGCTACACCGTCCGCTCGACGCTGCGGATGGGCAGCGCGACGATCGAGAGCGACGCCGGCCCGCCCGAGTGCAAAACGCTCGTCGACACCTTCGCGCCGGCGACGCCAAAAGGGCTCGCGTCGATCAGCAGTGCGGGCGCGATCAATCTGATCTGGGAACCAAACACCGAGAGCGATCTCGCCGGCTACATCGTCCTGCGCGGCACGCCGCACGAGGGCGGGGCCGAGGCGCCGGCGCTCGAGCCGATCTCGGCGCCGATCATCAAGACGACGTTCACCGACGCGGTCGCTGCCGGGACCACGTATGTCTACGCCGTGCAGGCAATCGACCGTGCCGGCAACGTGAGCGCGGCCTCGGCGCCGGTGACCGAGACTGCGCGCTAGGGACTTCGGACTTCGGACTGCGGACTGCGGACTGCGGACTGCGGAATTAATTCACGGATTCCGACTTTATTCCGCATTCCGCATTCCGCATTCCGCATTGATAGAATGGCGGCTTGATGGAACGGATCTTCCGCGTCAGTGAGCACAACCAGGCCGTGTTCGCGGTCGAGCGCGACGGCGAGCTGCGGCGCGCGAGCGGCGATCCGTTCGCGTCGCTGACGCCGGGCCCGGCGATCGCCGGCGGCCTGAGCGCGGTCCGGCTGCTGCCGCCGGTGCTGCCGTCGAAGATCGTCTGCGTCGGCCTCAACTACAAGGACCACGCCGGCGAAGTCGGCAAGGCGCTGCCGGCCGAGCCGCTGCTGTTCATCAAGCCGACGAGCGCAGTGATCGGCCCCGGCGATGCGATTCGCATTCCGCCCGGCGTCGGCCGCGTCGATCACGAAGCCGAGCTCGGCATCGTCGTTGGCCGCCGCGCGCACCGCGTCGCCGGCAAGCACGCGTGGGACTACGTCGGCGGCCTGATCTGCGTCAACGACGTCACCGCACGCGATCTGCAGAAGAAAGAATCGCAGTACACGCGGTGCAAGGGGTTCGACACGTTCGCGCCGATCGGCCCGTGCATCGCCACCGGCCTGAACGGCGACCCGCGCGCCGTCGAAGGATTCGTCAACGGCCAGCGCCGCCAGTCGTCCAGCACCCGGCATCTGATCTTCCCGATCGAGCACCTGATCGAGTTCATCACGTTCGTGATGACGCTCGAGCCCGGCGACATCATCTCCACCGGCACCCCCGAAGGCATCGGTCCGCTCGCCGCCGGCGACACGGTCACGGTGAAAGTCGAAGGCGTCGGCGAGCTCACCAATCCGGTTCAGAGCGAGTGAGGTTTACATGAAGTTGTTCATCGATACCGGCCACATCAGCGACATCGAGAAATTGTGCGACATCGGCATCATCGATGGCGTCACCACCAACCCGACGCTGCTGGCCAAGGAGCCGGGCGACTACCGCGAGAACCTGAAGAAGATCTGCGGGATCGTCAAAGGGCCGGTCAGCGGCGAAGTCACGGCGACCGATTTCGCCGGAATGATGCAGCAGGGGCACGACATCGCCAAGATCGACCAGCACATGGTCGTGAAAGTGCCGCTGACCCGCGACGGCATCAAGGCGTGTAAAGCGCTTTCGAGCGAGGGCATCCGCGTCAACGTCACGCTGTGCTTCTCGCCGGCGCAGGCGCTGCTCGCCGCCAAGGCCGGGGCGACTTACATCAGCCCGTTCGTCGGCCGGCTGGACGATGTCGGCACCAACGGCATGGAGCTGATCAAGGAGATCGTCGAGATCTACAGCCACTACGACTTCACCACCGAAGTCCTCGTCGCCAGCTGCCGTCATCCGATCCACGTCATCGAAGCGGCGCGCATGGGCGCCGACATCGCGACCTGCCCGCCAGCGGTGATCGACTCGCTGTTCAACCATCCGCTCACGAGCATCGGCCTCGAGAAGTTCCTGAAGGACTGGGAGAAGGCGCAGTCTGCTCAGACGGTGAAAGCCTGATGCTGTCGGGGCTTGGGGCTCGGGGCTAGCTACGTCCGCCCGAGCCCTCAGCAAGCCCCCGGCCCCCCAGCCCCGACTCGACATGGACCCACACCACACTCTCGCGGAGCTCGAACGTCGTGCGGAGCTCGGAGGCGGCGCCGACCGGCTCGACAAACAGCATGCCTCGGGCAAGCTGACCGCGCGCGAGCGCATCGAGCTGCTGTTCGACGCCGGCACCTTCGAAGAAGTCGACAAGCTGGTCACCCACCGCTGCCGCGACTTCGGCATGGAGCAGCAGACCGTGCCCGGCGACGGCGTGGTCGCCGGACACGGATCGATCGACGGCCGCCAGGTGTTCGCCTTCGCGCAGGACTTCACTGTCTTCGGCGGCTCGCTGTCTGAAACGAATGCCGCGAAGATCGTCAAGGTGATGGACCTGGCGATGAAGCTCGGCGCGCCGATCGTCGGCCTGAACGATTCGGGCGGCGCACGCATCCAGGAAGGCGTGATGTCGCTCGGCGGCTACGCCGACATCTTCCTGCGCAACACGCTCGCCTCCGGCGTGGTGCCGCAGATCTCCGCGATCATGGGGCCGTGCGCCGGCGGCGCCGTGTACTCGCCGGCGATCACCGATTTCACCTTGATGGTGAAGCACACCAGCTACATGTTCGTGACCGGGCCCGAGGTGGTGAAGACGGTCACCCATGAGGAGGTCACCAAGGAGGAGCTCGGCGGCGCGATGACGCACAACGCCACCAGCGGCGTCGCGCATTTCGCCGTCGACGACGACCGCGAATGCGTCGCGCTGATTCGCGACCTGTTGTCGTTCATGCCGAGCAACAACCTCGACGATCCGCCACGCCTGCCGACGAGCGACGCGCCCGATCGCGAAGATCCGGCGCTCGACGCCCTCGTCCCGGCGTCGCCGAACCAGCCCTACGACATGCTCGACGTCATTCACCTCGTCGTCGACGAGGGCTACTTCCTCGAAGTGCACCAGCACTACGCGAAGAATCTCCTCGTCGGCTTCGCCCGGCTCGATGGCCGTGCCGTCGGCATCGTCGCCAACCAGCCGGCGGTGCTCGCCGGGACGCTGGACATCGACGCCTCGGTGAAAGGCGCGCGGTTCGTGCGCTTCTGTGACGCGTTCAACATCCCGCTCGTCACCTTCGAGGACGTTCCTGGCTTTCTGCCGGGAACGCAGCAGGAATACGGCGGCATCATCCGCCACGGCGCGAAGCTGCTGTTCGCGTTCGCCGAGGCGACGGTCCCGAAGGTCACGGTGATCACGCGCAAGGCCTACGGCGGCGCCTACTGCGTCATGTCCAGCAAGCACATTCGTACCGACTTCAACTACGCGTGGCCGACCGCGGAGCTCGCTGTGATGGGACCGGAAGGCGCGGTGAACATCCTCTACAAGCGCGAGCTCGAGGCCGCGGCCGATCCGGCGGCGGCGCGCGCCGAGAAGGTCGCCGAGTTCCGCGAGAAGTTCGCGAACCCGTACATCGCCGCCGGCGCCGGCTTCCTCGACGAAGTGATCCAGCCGCGCGAAACGCGTAAAAAATTGATTACGGCGCTCCGCAACCTCGAGACCAAGCGCGATAAGAACCCGCCCAAAAAGCACGGAAATATCCCGCTCTAACCGCTCCGCGACGGGATTTTGAATTTCGGCGACGGGAACCGACCCGGCCGCCCGAAAACCGCGCCTTGACCGTTGACAGCCACCCCGGGAGCGGGCACCCTACGCGCTCATACCACGTCGCTCTTATTCGGTCGATTCCTCAGGCATGTTGCCGGTGGTCTACGTTTTCACCGTTACGAGGGGGAAGAATGATGACGCGAACTAGGGCTGGACTTCGCTGGCTGGCGCCGACGGCGTGCGTGATGCTGCTCCTCGCGGCGGCACCGGCGCACGCGCAGTCCACCGCCACGCTTCAGGGAACGGTCACCGACGCGCAAAGTGCGGTGATGCCGGGGGTGACGATCAGCATTAAGAACACGGCCACCGGCCTCGAGCGGACAGCAGTGAGCGACAACGCCGGCGCGTACGTGGCTGCGGCGCTTGCGCCCGGTCACTACGAGGTCGTCGCCCACCTCGAAGGATTCAAGGACCAGACGAGCGCGATCGATCTCGGGCCCGCGCAGACCGCCGAGCTGAATATCCGACTCGGCCTGGCGACGATTGCCGAGAACGTGACGGTGACCGGATCGTCGCCGCTCATCGAGACCGCCACCGTGTCGGTCGGCGGCGCGATGGCGGAGAAGCAGGTGCAGGAGATTCCGCTGAACGGGCGGCACTTCGTCGACCTTGGCCCGCTGATGCCCGGCGGCAGCACCTCACCGCAGAACGCCGGCTTGAGTTCGCCGCTGCGCGGACAGGGCGCGTTCTCCTTCATGTCGGCCGGCAACCGCGAGACGTCGGTCAACATGATGGTCAACGGCATCAACCTGAACGACCTGTCGAATTCGCAGGTGACGTTCCAGCCGTCGATCAACACGGTGTCGGAGTTCAAGGTCGACAACTCGACGTTCAGCGCCGAGTACGGCCGCAACTCCGGCGCGATCGTCAACGTCGCGACGCGCTCGGGCAGCAACCAGATGCACGGCGAGGCGTTCGACTATTACCGCGACGACAAGTACGACTCGCGCAACTACTTCAATCCGGCCAGCCTTGACTCCGCCGGCAACGAGACGGCGCAGTCGCTGTTCAACCGCAAGCAGTTCGGCGTCAATCTCGGCGGCCCGGTCGTGAAGAACCGCTCGTTCTATTTCGGCAGCTATGAGGGTCTTCGCCACACGCAGGGCGTCGACCTGAACTCCGGCACGCTCACCAACGCGCAGCGCGCCGCGGTGACCGATCCGGTGTCGAAGAACCTGCTGCAGTTCATTCCCGTGGCCAACGATCTGACCGGCACGCGCGCGATCAGCTCGCCGATCGCCCCGGTGAACAACGATCAGTACACGATCGATTCGCGCAACAACCTGCGTCAGAACGACGATCTGCACTTCTACTACGCCTTCCAGAGCGACTCGCGACTCGAGTCGAACGCCCAGGGACAAACGGTCGCGGGTTTCCCCGACCGGCGCGGCGGCCATCGTCAGATCATGACGATCAACGAGACGCACATCTTCAGCCCGGCGCTCGTCAACGAGCTCCGCGGCGGGTACAACCGCATCAACATCACCTTCATTCCTCAGACGCTCGTCGACACGGCGGCACTCGGGATCAACGTCGGGCAGACGCAGAACCCGATCGCGCTGCCCTCGATCAGGATCACCGGGCCGGGTCTGGTTCTCGGCGGTCCGAACGGGTTCCCGAGCGGGCGCGAAGTGACGACGATGGCCGTGGCGGATACCGCGACGTATCTCCGCGGCAACCACATCGTGAAATTCGGCGGTGAAATGCGACACGTCAAGCACTACGGCTTCAGCGAGGATCCGGGCACGTTCACCTATCCCAGCGTCGCCGCGTTCCAGCAGGGATTTGGCAGCCAGTTCAACATCACGCTCGGCCAGCAGGCCTTCAACGCCTACGTCAACGCCATCGGCGCTTTTGCCCAGGACTCGATTTCGCTGGGGTCGAACCTGAAGATCGACCTTGGACTGCGTTACGACTACCTCCCGTCGCCAACCGAAAAGGACAACGAGCTCGTCACCTTCGATCCGACGACGCGGTCGCTGCTGCAGATCAACGGACCGGGAGGCTTCACGCAGGTCACGAAAAACGGCAGCGATTTCCAGCCGCGCGTTGGCGTGATCTGGAATCCCAAGGGCGACGGCAAGACCGTCGTTCGCGGTGCGTACGCGGTGATGGTGAATCAGAGCAACACCGGCTATTTCGTCGGCGAGACCGGCAACCCGCCGATCGTGACACCGCTGTCGGCGCAGGCCAACGGCACCGCGACGAGCAACATCAAACTCGACAACGCCATCAACAGCGCGGGCGCCGCCGCCGGTGCGGCGCCGGCGTTCACCGATCCGGGTTTTATGCCCAGCCGCATGCAGTCGTGGAACGTCAACGTCGAGCGCGAGATTGGCGCGATGGGCGTGATGGTCGGCTACTTCGGATCGCACGGCGATCGCCAGCGCATTCCGATCAACCTCAATCAGTTCGTCGTTCCCGGCGGCACCACCCGTCCGTACCCGGCGCTTTCGTCAACGAGCCCGATTCTCCCCGGCGCGGCCCTCGGAAACATCACCGAGGTGACCAGCCTCGGGTGGTCCGATTACAAAGGTCTGTGGCTCACGGCGAATCACCGTATGAGCCACGGACTGCAGCTCCAGGGGTCGTACACGCTCTCCAAGTCGACCGACACCAACTCGTACGACGGAACCGGAGCCACCAACAACGGCTCGCTGCAGAACAGCCTCGACCTGTCGGATAGCGTTGGACCGTCGGACTTCGACGTTCGTCACCGCGTGTCGATCAACGCGTCGTGGGATCTGCCGTTCCGCGGCAACCGCCTGAAGGACGGCTGGCAGCTCGTCGTCGTCGAGCAGGCGCAGACCGGCAACCCGCTCAACATCATCACCAACATCGCCACGATCTCCGGAGTCGCATCGGTGCGGCCGGATCTGATCGGGCCGCTGCCGGCGATCAATCCGCATCCGAACAACGACGCGAACGGGTTCCCGGTCAGCTACCAGTGGTTCGATGGCCAGACGACCGTGTGTGATCCGCGCGTGGCCGCAGGCGGCGTCGGCGCCTGCACCTCGTCGTCGGTGTTCGCGCTGCCTTACAACGCGGCGGGCGTCGCCCATTTCGGCAACCTCGGACGCAACCCGATCTACGGTCCGGGCTTCGGCAACACCGATTTCTCGGTCATCAAGAATCTGAAGCTGACCGGCACGGCACGCGCCCAGTTCCGCGTCGAAGTCTTCAACCTGTTCAACCAGGCGAACCTCGGCCAGCCGGGCCGCACGGCGGCTGTCGGCAGCACGTCGTTCGGCGTGATTAGCAACACGCGCTTCCCGACCGGCGACTCCGGATCGGCGCGACAGGTTCAGTTCGCGGTGAAGTTCATGTTCTAGGCGGAGCAGGTCAGGCAGGTCAGGTGGGTCGAAATGGATTTCGACCCCCGACCTACCTGATCCGTTGTCTAAATCTTTCGTTATATCGACCGTAAGAATCCGTAAGATTCCCTCCGTCGGCGATTCAACACGGAGGGGTCTATGTTTCGATGCGGTTCGATCGCGGCCGTCTTCGCAGCGTGTTTCCTCACCAGCATTCCAGTCTGGGCACAACAAGGCACCGGCGAGCTTCGCGGGCGCGTCCTCGACGCGCAGAACGCGGTCCTGCCGGGCGTCACGGTCGTCGCCCGCAACGAGGCGAGCGGCATTTTCCGCGAGATCGTCAGCGGCGCCGACGGATCGTTCTTCATGAGTGCGCTCACCCCGGGCAGCTACGAGATCAGCGCGCAGCTCTCCGGGTTCAAGAAGTACGGCCGCAAAGGCGTGCGCGTCGAAGTGGGGAAGACGCAGTCGATCGACGTGCAACTCGAGGTCGGCGGCGTGGAGCAGGAAGTCACCGTCACCGCGGAGTCGCCGATCGTCGACACCACCACGAAGCAGCTTGGCGGCAGCATCCCGACGCAGGAGCTGAACGACATTCCGTCGCTCAATCGCAATTTCACGTCCTACTTGAGCCTGCTGCCGGGGATCACGGCGACGATCTCCACCGACTCGTTCGGCGCCGATTCGATCCGCGTCAACGGCCAGGCGACGCAGAACGCCAACTACACGCTCGACGGCGCCGGCAACAACGACACGTTCAACAACGGCAACGGCGGCGCGCAGGCGCGCATTCCCGTCGAAGCGGTGCAGGAAGTCCAGGTCCTCACCAGCCAGTTCGACGCCGAGTTCGGCCAGAGTTCGGGCGGCGTAGTCAATACGGTATCGAAGCAGGGCACCAACGTGATGCACGGCGCTGCGTTCTTCTTCGAGCAGAACGAGAAGATGACGTCGCTCGACTACTTCGCGGCGCGGCAGAACCTCGCCAAGCCGGAAGCGCAGCAGCAGCAGTGGGGCGGCAACCTCGGTGGGCCGATCATCAAGAACAAGCTGCACTTCTTCGTCAACCTCGAACGGATCGACCAGAACCGGGCGCGGACGATGAACATCCAGGCGCGGCCGGAGCTGAGCTTCACCGGAACGACGCGCGACAACGTGTGGAACTGGATGGCGCGCGCCGATCATCAGATCAACGCCAACAACACCTGGGCGGTGCGCTGGCTGCGCGAGACCTCGCCGCAGACCAATCAGCTGGTGAACACCAACTACACGCGGACGCGCGCCGAAGAGGAGCGGGACGCCGACTGGACGATCGTCGGCACGCTCAACTCGGTGGTGAAGAACACGCGCGTCAACACGCTCAAGATCTCGTACACGCACGAGGACGTATTCTTCGGGAACCCGGGCTACTTCGAGACCAACGATCAAACGGCGCTGGCGCCGCTGCTGGTCCACCAGACGTTCGAGGACGGCATCGCGATCCGCGCCAACCGCCGCATGGACCCGGCCTACCAGATCGATGACACGTTCTCGTGGTTCGTCCCGAACAAGAAGGGGGACCACGACTTCAAGTTCGGCGCCGGCTACTACTACCTGCCGCTGCACGTGTTCGACGCCGGCAGACTCAACGGCCAGTTCAACTTCACCGCCAGCGATCTCGATTTCGATGCGGCGAATCCGCGGACCTATCCGGATCGGCTGACCGTTCGCGTGCCCGGCGTCTCCGACTTTTTCGTCAAGGGGACCGAAGTCGGGGCGTTCGTGCAGGACAAGTGGAAGATCAACAGCCGGCTCACTGCCAGCCTCGGCGTCCGCTACGACATCGAGCGTGTGCCGATCGACGAGACTGGCAACTATCTCTTCTCCGATCCGAGCGCGTATCCGCTCGACACGAACAATTTCTCGCCGCGGATTGGCGCGACCTGGACGCTCGACGAGCGGGCGACGACGGTGGTTCGCGGCGGCTGGGGACTCTACTATCAGAAGACGCCGTACTCGAACTTCACGACGCTCGTCTCCGCCGGCGCGATCTCGAATTCGTTCGACGCGATTCTCTGCGGGCCGGCGTCGAATCCGATCTGCCCGTCGGCGAACAGTGTCGATCCCGGACCGTCGGCCGGCCGCCTGCCGACCAGCCCGTTCCTCGTCAACGGACCGGTCGTCAACCGTGCGCTGCTGAACCAGCTGTTCCCGGCCGGCACGACGCAGAAGAACACCGGCACCGTCAATTTCGACAATCCGGACCGGCATCTGCCGTATTCGCATCAGACCAGCGTCGGCATCGAGCGGCAGGTGGCGGGCGACATCGCCGTCAGCGCCGACTACGTGCACCTCGACTTGCGCGATCTGCAGACGCAGCTGGATCTCAACCAGGGGCAGCGCGTCAGCACCGCGAGGACTGCCGCGCTCGTGCGCTTCGATCCGAACTTCGCCGGGGCGGTCCGCGAGCTGGTCAACCTCGGGACGGCGCAATATAACGCGCTGCAGACGAGCATGACCAAGCGCTTCAGCCACGGCTATCAATTCCGCGTCTCGTACACGTTCTCGAGAGCGACCGGCAACATCCCGTCGCCCGGCGCGCTCGACCCGATCACCACGTCGACGATCGATCCGGCGACCCGGGTGATCTCGCCGAATCTGGTCGACTCGCTGACGACCCAGGATCGGCCGCACCTGTTGTCGATCAACGGGTCGGCGCTCGTGCCGCATACGCGCGGCCTGCAGTTGAGCGGCGTGGTGCAGTACAACAGCGGCACGCCGTTCACCCTCGTCGACAGCACCACCGATCCCAATCGCAACGGCAACTTCGAGGAGCCGCTGCCGGCCGGGACCTACAGCGGTGCCGCCGGCAACCCCGACGCGATCACGGTCGAGAACGACGGCGGCATCCGCGGCGCTCGCGGACCGTCGTACTTCCTGATCAACATGCGCGGCGGCTATCGGTTCCGGCTGCCCGGCGGGCGCGAACTGCAGGCGCACGTCGACGTCTTCAACGTCACCAACCACGCGAACTTCAACAACCCGGCCGCCAACGGTCAGGCCGATCGCCGCGACACGGCGACCTTCCTGATCCTGCGGTCGATCCTGAACGGCGGCCCGACGCGGACGGCGCAGTTCAATTTGAAGTACACGTTCTGATCTGAGGAGCGCGAGCCCTTCAGGCGAGCGTTGAGGGCCGAGCGACGGACGCTCGCCTGAAAGGCTCGCGCTCCGACCTCACGATACAATTCGTCCATGCGACGCCTTCTGCGCGCCGCCGTTCTCTGCGGAGCGGCGGCGGCGCTCTCCGCTCAACCCTCGCCGCCGTTCCAGGTTGAAGAGACCACCATCGCGCAGATTCAGGCGGCGATTCGCGGCGGGACATTGACCTGCCGATCGCTGGTCGAGCAGTACCTTGCGCGGATCGACGCCAACGACAAGAGAGGCGCGGCGCTGAACGCGATCGTCCAGACCAACCCGGAGGCGTTGAAAGCCGCCGACGAACTCGATCGCCGCTTCCGGCAGTCCGGCCCGCTCGGACCGATGCACTGCGTGCCGGTGCTCGTGAAGGACAACTACGAAACGATCGACATGCCGACGACGGCCGGGTCGCTGTCGCTCAAAGGCATGATGACCGGCAAGGACGCTTTCGTCGTCAAGCGGCTGCGCGACGCCGGGGCGCTGATGATCGCGAAGAGCAACATGGCCGAGTTCGCGTTCAGCCCGGTTGAAACCGTCAACTCGATCCTGCCCGGCTACACGCGCAATCCGTACGACACGACGCGGGTCACCGCCGGTTCGAGCGGCGGATCGGCCGCGGCGACGGCGGCCAACTTTGCCGCGATCGGCCTGGCCAGCGACACCGGCGATTCGATTCGCGGGCCGGCGGCGCACCAGGCGCTCGTCGGCCTGCGCTCAACGATGGGCCTCGTCAGCCGGGCCGGCGTCGTGCCGCTGAACCTCTCGGCTGATATTGCCGGCGCGGTCACGCGCACCGTCGCCGATACCGCTGCGGTGCTGCAGGTCATCGCCGGACCCGATCCAGCCGACCCGGTCACGGCAGCCGCGCGAGACCATGTCGTACGCGATTACGCGGCCTCGCTGCGCGTCGACGGCCTGAAAGGCGCGCGCCTCGGCGTCCTGCACCAGGCCTACGACACGCCGACGCTCGATGCCGACGTGGATGCCGTGTTCAAGGCGTCGATTGGCGAGTTGCGGAATCTCGGCGCCGAGGTGATCGATCCTGTCGAGGTCGCGGGACTCGAGGCCATGCGGCGGTCGCAAGGCAACTGCAACCAGTTCAAGTACGACCTCAATCGCTATCTGGCCGCGCTCGGCGACCGGGCGCCGCTGCACTCGCTCGACGAAATCGTCAAGTCGCGCCGCTTCCATCCGTCGATCCAGGCCCGGCTCGAGGCCGGCGCCGCCGCCGACGACACGCCCGGTGTCTCGCCGGGATGCAAAAGCCGCGACGAATTCCGTGACAAGCTGCGCGGCGCCGTCGTCTCGCTGATGGATTCGCTGCAGCTCGATGCGTTGATCTACCCGACCTGGAGCAATCTGCCGCGGCTCATCGGCGATCTGAATACGCCGGGCGGCGACAACAACCAGCTGTTCGCGCCGAGCACCGGGTTTCCGGCGATCACCGTGCCGATGGGATACACGCGTGGCGGCACGCTGCCGGCCGGCCTGCAGTTCTTCGGGCGCGCCTGGAGCGAACCGCGTCTGCTCGAGCTCGCCTATTCCTACGAACAGGCGACCCACCACCGGCGCCCGCCGAAGCTACAATAAACGTCAGGTTTGAAGAAAATTCTCATCGCCAACCGCGGCGAAATCGCCGTGCGGGTGATCCGCGCGTGCCGCGAGCTGAACATTTCGCCGGTCGCGGTGTATTCCGAGTGCGATCGCGCCGCGCTGCACGTGCGGCTCGCCGACGAGGCCTACGCGATCGGGCCGAGCGCACCGCGCGAGAGCTACCTGCGGATCGATCGCATCGTCGAGATCGTGAAGAAGTCGGGCGCCGACGCCGTGCATCCAGGCTACGGCTTTCTGGCCGAGAACGAGGACTTCGCATCCGCGGTGCGGGATGCCGGTGTGACCTTCATCGGGCCAACCCCCGCAGCGATTGAAACAATGGGGAGCAAGACCGCCGCGCGGACGGCGGCGAAGCGCGCGGGTGTGCCGGTGGTCCCGGGGACCGAGGATCCGCTTGCGCCCGACGTTCCGGACGCCGACATCGCGGCGGCCGCGGCGCGGATCGGCTTTCCGCTGCTCGTCAAGGCGGTCGCCGGCGGCGGTGGCAAAGGTATGCGCACGGTCGGCGATCCGTCCGACCTCGCCAACGCCGTGCGGGCGGCGCGATCGGAAGCAGGCGCCGCGTTTGGCGACGCCGCCGTCTACCTCGAGCGGCGATTGACGCGGCCGCGCCACATCGAGGTCCAGCTGCTCGGCGACGAACATGGCACCGTCGTGCCGTTCGTCGAGCGGGAGTGCTCGATCCAGCGGCGGCATCAGAAGGTCGTGGAGGAGACACCGTCGCTCGCGGTGACGCGCGAGGTGCGCCGCGCGATGACCGCGGCCGCAGCGGCGGTGGCCAAGGCCGTCGGCTACACGAACGCCGGCACGATCGAGTTTCTCCTCGACGAACATGGATCCTTTTACTTTCTCGAGATGAACACGCGGCTCCAGGTCGAACATCCGATCACCGAGATGGTCACCGGCCTCGACCTGGTGCGCTGGCAGATCCGGATCGCGCGAGGCGAGCGGCTCGATGTCGACCCCGATCGCCTGCTCACGCCGAACGGGCATGCCATCGAATGCCGCATCTACGCCGAAGATCCCGACAACGCGTTTCTGCCGTCGCCCGGCCGCATTCGGCAGCTGCGGGTACCCGGCGGCCCCGGCATCCGCGACGACAGCGGCGCCACGGCCGGCCTCGACGTGCCGATCTTCTACGACCCGATGATCTCGAAGCTGGTCGCATGGGCCGAGGATCGGCCGCTCGCGATTGCCCGGATGCGCCGCGCGCTGCGCGAGTACCTGGTGACCGGGATCAAGACGACGGTGCCGTTCTTCCGCTGGCTGCTCGACCAGCCGGACTTCGTCGGCGGACGATTTCACACCACCTATCTCGACGAGGTGCTAGCGTCGCGGAACGGACGGCCGTTTGTGGAGCCGAGCGCCGACGCCGAAGAGCTGGCGGCGATTGCCGCGGCGCTGGAAACCGCGCTGTCGACGGGTGGCGCGAGCAACGGGCCGCCGGCGGCGAACACCAACAACGTCGGCACGGCATCAGGCTGGCGTGCCCAGGCGCGCATCGAAGGCCTGCGCGGTTTGTGATCTGATGCAGTACGAGGTCGAAATCGGCGGCAAGCGTCGGCAGGTTGTCGTGACGCGCGAGGGCGGCGGTTTTGCAGTCGCCGTCGACGGCACCACGAAGCACGTTGATATCGTCCCGATTGACGGGCACACGTTGTCGCTGATCGTGGACGGTGTGTGGCCTGCTGACGTGACGATTTCGCCGAACGGGACGGCGGGGCAGATGACGGTTCACGTCGACGGCACGCCGGTCGCCGCGACCGTGAACGGCCGCCGCCGATGGGGGCGTCGCGACGACGCCGCAGAAGGCGGATCGGCCGCACCGCAGCGGCTCGCCGCGCCGATGCCCGGGAAGGTCGTCCGCGTGCTGGTCGCCGTCGGCGATGCCGTGGAGTCGCGCCAACCGGTGGTCGTCGTCGAAGCAATGAAAATGGAGAACGAGTTGCGCGCCAGCCGTGCCGGCACTGTCAGCGAGGTGCACGTGCGCGAAGGAGTGTCGGTCGACGCCGGCGCGCCGCTCGTCGTCATTCAGTGAAGGTCCTCCAGCGCCTGCGCGGCTCCAAACCTCTCCGCTACATCGGCCTGAGCCTGTCGCTCGTCGTCGCGCTGCTCGCGGCGGCGATCGTCGCCTCGCTCACCATCGATCTCGGGCCGGTCGTGCGCGCCAGGGCCGAAGACGCCGGCTCGAAGTACATCGAACGGCCGCTGCATATCGGCGCGCTGAAGATCCACCTGCTCACCGGCAAGGTCCTCGTCGAGGACCTCCGTATCGACGGCGTGCATCCCGGCGATCGCCCGTTCTTCACGGCAAAGCGCATCGACGTCGCGCTCGACTGGCTGCCGGCGTTCGCGCGGCGGCCCGACATCACCATCAGTTCGGTCGAGATGACCGACTGGCAGATGCTGGTCGAACGCTGGGACGGCGGCCATAACTTCCCGCGCTTCACCCACGACGACGGCAAGCCGCCGGGTCCGAAGCGGATGACCACGACCTTGAAGTGGCTGCGCGCCTATCGCGGGCAGTTCGCCTTCGAGGATCACGAGACGCCGTGGGGCGTGGTCTGCCCCAACCTCGACATCAACATCACCAACCTCCCGAACTATCACGGCACCGCGGCCTTCACCGGCGGCACCGTGACGATCCAGGACTTCGTCCCGATGTGGGCGAACATGAAGGCCGACTTCGTCATCGACGGCCCGCGCATTCACCTCGATCGGATCGATCTCGAATCCGACGGCGCGAAAACCGCGCTCACCGGCGACGTCGACATGGCGCACTGGCCGAACCAGGGCTACCGCATGCGCTCGCGCGTCGACTTTCCGCGGATGCGCGAGCTGTTCTTCAAGGACGCGTCGTGGGGGCTGTCGGGCAACGGCGATTTCGACGGTACCTTCCGGCTGTGGAAATCCGGCGAGACGACGAATCGCGATCTCTCGGGCACGTTCTCCAGCGAGCTCGCCGGGCTGAACGACTACCGATTCCCGTCGCTCTACGGATCGCTCCGCTGGACGCAGCACGGCTTCGACGTGTGGAATGCCGGCTCGCGGTTCTACGGCGGCAGCGCGCAGTTCGTCTACTCGATCAAGCCGTTCGGCCAGCCGGTCAAGCCGACGCACCGCTTCGACACGACGCTGACCGGCGTCGACTTGTCGCAGTTCACCGATTTCGAGCAGCTGCGCGGCCAGCGCTTCGCCGGCATCGCATCGCTGCGCAATCACCTCGAGTGGCCGTCGGGACATTTCGATCAGCATCGCGGCGACGGTCACATCGCCGTGTCGCCGCCGCCGGGCGTGGTGTTGATGACCAGCACCCTCGCGTCGGCGCGCGCCGGCGACATCGATCATTCGCGCCACGAGTGGGGACCGTTCGCGCCGGTGCCGCTGCCGGCGCACCTGCCGATCGGCGGCGAGCTCACCTACGCCTACGGGCCGGAAGACGTGACGTTGACCGACGGCCGGTTCGCGACCGATCGCACCTTCGTCACGTTCGGCGGATCGACCGCGTACGGCGGCGCGTCACGGCTGCCGTTTCACGTCACGAGCAGCGACTGGCAGGAAAGCGATCAGCTGCTCGCCGGCATCATGACCGACTTCGGCGCGCCGACCGGACCGGTGCCGTTCGGCGGCCGCGGCGAATTCGACGGCGTGATGACTGGCGCTTTCCGCCGGCCGCGCGTCGAAGGGGTCTTCACCGGCGAAGACCTGCGCGCCTTCGACACGCTGTGGGGCAGCGGCCGCGCGCGCATCGTCGTCGAGAACAAGTACGTCGACGTCGCCGAGGGTGTGGTGTCGCTGAATGATTCCGAGATTCGCGCCGAGGGGCTGTTCTCGCTCGGCTACCCGCGCGACGACGACGGCGACGAAATCAACGCCAGGCTGCGCGTCACACGGCGCGACGTGGACAGCCTGCGGCATGCTTTCGGGATCGACGACTACCCGGTGTCGGGCAAGCTGTCGGGCGAGTTTCACCTGACCGGCGCGTACGAGCGGCCGGTGGGGTTTGGCTCGATGACGATCGACGAAGGGGTCGCCTACGGTGAGCCGTTCGCGAGAGCGACGTCGACGCTGCGCTTCGACGGCCGCGGCGTCCGCCTCGACAACCTGAACATGACGAAGGACACCGGCTCGTTGACCGCCGCCGCCTTCGTCGGCTGGGATTCCACCTACTCGTTCAACGCCGACGGCCGGCGTATCCCGGTGGAGCACCTGGCGTTCTTGCAGTATCCGCGTGCGCAGCTGTCCGGCCTGGCCGATTTCACCGCGACCGGCAGCGGCACGTTCGCGTCGCCGCGCAACGATTTCCGGTTCCGCATCGCCGACGTGTCGATCGGCGAGGAGCCGGTCGGCCAGGTAAACGGGACGCTCGCGCTGCGCGGGACCGACCTGAGCGGCGAGGTGGACGCGGCGTCGCCGCGGCTGGCGCTGACCGGCACGGGCCGGATCGCGCTGACGCCGAAAGCCGACGCCGAGCTCACCTTCAGGTTCCACGACACGTCGCTCGATCCCTACGTGCGCCTGTTCGTTCCGAAGCTGTCGTCGTATACCACCGCCGTCGCCACCGGCGCGCTGCGCGTCGTTGGCGAGCTCGCCGATCCGAATCATCTGCTCGTCGATGCGACGGTCGACACGCTGGAGATGCGGCTGCTCGATTTCCAGGTGCGCAACGCGGCGCCGATCAAGATGGCGCTCGACCGGCAGAAGCTCCGCATCGACGAACTGCAGCTGCTCGGTGAAGACACGCGCCTGCGCGTGACCGGCGCCGTCGACGTCGGCGGCGATCGGATCGCGCTGAAGCTGTCCGGCGACGCCGGGCTCGGGATCCTGCAGGGCTTCTCCCGCGACGTCCGTGCCGGCGGACGAGCGACGCTCGTCGCTGCGATCGACGGTCCGCTCGCGCAGCCGCAGTTTTCCGGCAGCGCGTCGATCGCCGACGGCCGGATCCGCCACTTCTCGCTGCCCAACTCGCTCGACGCGATCAACGGCACGATCCATTTCGATCCGGGCGCGATTCGCCTCGACGATGTGGCCGCGACCATGGGCGGCGGCCGCGTCCAGTTCGGCGGCCGTGTCGGCCTCGACGGCTACGTGCCCGGCGACGTCGACGTGACGATTCGCGGCGAGGAGATGCGGCTGCGCGTGCCCGAGGGCATCCGCTCGGTGGTCGACGCCAACCTGTCGCTGCGCGGCAACTACAGGTCGCCGACGCTCGCCGGCATCGTCACCGTGCGCAACGCAATCTGGAATCGCCGCATCGACACGCCGGGCAGCATCTTCGACCTGGCGTCGCGGCGGTCCGGGTCGGGCGTTGCCGTTCCGAGCAGCGAGCCGGCGACGACGTTTCCGCTGAAGTTCGACGTGCAGCTGCTGGTCCCGTCGACGCTGCGGGTCGAGAACAACCTGGCGCGCCTGGTCGCGAGCGCCGACCTGACCCTGCGCGGCACCTACGATCGCCCGGTGGTGATGGGCCACGCCGACATCGAGCGCGGCGAGGTGAACTTCGAAGGCCATCGCTATCGGATCACGCGCGGCTCGATGGATTTCACCAACCCGACGCGCATCGAGCCGTTTTCGACATCGAGGCCGAGACCAACGTCCGCGTGCCGGGCCAGACCTATCGCGTCACGGTCGCGTTCGCCGGCACGAGCGAGCAACTGCGCCCAACGCTCAATGCCGATCCGCCGCTGCCGACCGCCGACGTGCTGGCGCTGCTGTTCAGCGACGTCCGCCGCGGGACGCAGGACATCGCGCCCGAGCTGCGGGCGCTGCAGAACCCGACGCAGAACCAGACCGACATCCTCACCGCACGCGCGACCCAGGCGCTCGCTGCGCCGCTCTCCTCGGAAGTCGGCAAGGTGGTCGAGCACACCTTCGGCATCGACACTTTCCAGCTGTCGCCGTCGTTCATCGATCCGACCAACCTGCAGGGCTCGTCGCGGCTCAACCCGACGGCGCGGCTGACCATCGGCAAGCGGATTTCCGATCGGGTCTACCTGACCTTCTCGCGCAGCCTCGGCACGACGATCAACGATCAGATCGTGCTGCTCGAGATCGAGGAGAGCGACCGCCTGTCGTGGATTCTGTCGCGCAACGAGGACGCGCAGACCTACGCGCTGGAGTTCAGGGTACGCCACGTCTTTTGATGCGCCACCGCCTTCTCTCGGTTCTCTGCCTTCTCTACGCTCTCTGCGTCACGGCCGCGCAGCCGCTGTACGCGGCCGTGCAGGACTATCTTGGCCGGCCGATCGCGGCGGTGCGGCTGTTCAGTGAAGGCCGTGAGACCACCGACCCGATCCTGACGTCGATCGTCGAGACTGCGCCGGGGACGCCGCTGTCGATGGCGCAGGTGCGCGAGAGCGTCGCCCACCTGTTCAGCCTCGGCCAGTTCGAAGGCGTCAGCGTCGACGCCGCGCTGGAGAACGGCCGCGTCACGCTGCGCTACGAGCTCATCCCCATCCACCCGGTGGCGCGGATCCGTTTCACCGGCCTCGACGCCGCGCCGGGAGTCGACACCGGGGCGCTGCGCCGGGCTGTGGTCGATCGCTACGGCATCTCGCCGCCGCTCGGCCGCGTCGCCGACATGACGCGGATCATCGCCGACGCGCTGCGCGAGCGCGGCTATTTGCGCGCGACGATCACGCCGCGTCCGGAAATCGAGCACGAGCCGGAGCGTGCGACGCTGGTGTTCGCGATCGATCCCGGGCCGCGGACGATCATCGGCGCCGTCGAGATCGTCGGCATCCCGACGGTGTCGCGCGCCGAACTGGTCAACCGCCTCGGCGTCGCTCGTGGTGCGCCCTATCAGGCTGACGCGCTGAACGCGCGCATCGAGAAGTACATCGAGGACCGCCGCAGCCGCGGCTACTACGAAGCGCGCGTCTCGCCGGCGGTGCGCGTCTCCGAGGATGGCAGCGTCGCCGACCTGACGCTGAACGTCGCGCCCGGTCCGCACGTGCGGGTCCTGTTCAGCGGCGATCCGCTGCCCTCCGATCGTCGCGCCGACCTCGTGCCGGTCGAACGCGAAGGATCGGTGGACGAGGATCTGCTCGAAGACTCCAGCAACCGCATCGAGGAGTTCCTGAAGGCGCAGGGCTACCGCGACGCGACCGCGCCGCACCGGCGGGAAACAAAGGACGGCGAGCTGCAGATCACGTTTACCGTCACGCGCGGCCAGCAATCGCGGGTCTCGGCCTTCGACATCATCGGCAATGCGTCGCTGCCGGCCGCCGAGTTCGAGCCGGCGCTGCGGGTCCGCGTTGGCCAGCCGTTCTCGGAGGCGCGGCTCGCCGCCGACGTGCAGATGATCGAGGACCTCTACCATCGCCGCGGCTTCGCCGCCGCCTCGGTGCGGACGACGACCGAGATCGTCACCGACACGCCGCCGCCGGCGCAGATCCCGGTCGCGGTCCATGCGGTGGTCAGCGAGGGACCGCAGACGACGGTCGACGCCGTCGCCTTCAGCGGCAATCAGGCGCTCACCGACGCGGCGCTGCGCGCGCAGGTGCGGCTCCGCGGCGGCGCGCCGTACGTGCCGGGACTGGTCGCCGTCGATCGCGACGCGATTCAGCTGGCCTATCAGGATCTCGGCTACGAAAGCGCGACGGTCGAGCCGCGGACGCTCTTCAGCCAGAACGACACCCATGCGACGGTCACCTTCGCGATCCGCGAGGGGCCGCAAGTCTTCGTCGATCACGTGTTGATCGTCGGCAACGTGCGCACCAGCACCGAGACGATCAGCCGCGAGCTGCAGGTCAAGTCGGGTGACCCGTTCAGCCTGTCGGCAATCAACGACAGCCAGCGACGGCTCGCCGCCCTCGGCCTGTTCCGCCGCGCGCGAATCACCGAGCTGCGCCACGGCGCCGAGACGCAGCGCGATCTGCTGGTGACGATCGAGGAAGCGCCGCCGACGACCGTCGGCTACGGCGGCGGTGCGGAAGGCCGGCTGCGGGTCATCGATTCGAACAGCGCGACGCCGAACGCACCGGCGGGCGAAGCCTTCGAGGTCGCGCCGCGGGCGTTCTTCGAGATCGGCCGCCGCAACGTGTTCGGCAAGAACCGATCGGTGAACCTCTACACCAGCATCGCGCTGCACCCGCCGCAGGACCAGCTGGCGGCGTTTACCGAATACCGTGTGATCGGCACCTACCGCGAGCCCCGTCTGTTCGACACCAACGTCGACGCGTTCCTCAACACGACGTTCGAGCGGCAGACCCGATCCAGCTTCAATTTCGCGCGGCGCAGCCTGAGCGCGGAAATCGCCAAGCGGATCAGCCAGCGTGTCAGCGCGCAGGGTGGCTATCTCATTCAGCGCACGGAAGTCTTCGACGAACGGCTCGACCCGAACGATGACTTGGTGCCGCTGATCGATCGGATCTTTCCGCAGGTCCGGCTGTCGTCGTTCTCCGCCGCCGTCATCCGCGACACGCGCAACGACGCGATCGACCCGTCTGACGGTGAATACGTCAGCGCCAACGGCCAGCTCGCCGCCCGCGCTATCGGATCGCAGGTCGGTTTCCTCAAGTCGTTCTTCACGGCCCAGACGTTCCACGTCGTGCCGCACAGCAATGGCGTGGTGTTCGCGGGCAACGCGCGGCTCGGCATGGCGGTTGGCTTCCCGCGCGAATCCGATGTCGTCGGCATCTCGATCACCGATCTGCCCCAGAGCGAGCGGTTCTACGCCGGCGGCGACACGACGATCCGCGGCTTTGCGCTCGACCGCGTCGGCACGCGGCACATTCCGGCGGAGTCGACCGACACGTTGACCCCGGAGCTGCTGCCGATCGGCGGCAACGGGCTGGTCATCTTCAACGCCGAGCTGCGCGCGCCGATCGGCGGCGGACTTGGCGTGGTCGGATTCGTCGACACCGGCAACGTGTTCGCGCGCGTCAGCAACATCGAGCTCGGCGAGTTGCGCAGCGCCGTCGGCGGCGGCGTGCGCTACAAATCGCCGTTCGGGCCGATTCGGCTCGACATCGGCTTCAAGGTGAACCGGCAACCCGGCGAAGGCCTGACCGCATGGTTCGTCAGCTTCGGGCAAGCCTTCTGATGCGCGGCTTCGTGTCTTCGTGCCTTCGTGGCGTGTGCCTCGTGCTGCTGATCGCCACTGCGGCACGCGCCGAGATCATCGATCGCGTCCTGGCGGTGGTCGGCGGGCAGCTGATCACGCTGAGCGATGTGACCGCGGCCCGCGATCTGCGGCTCGTGCCGCCCGAGCAGACGGCGGACCCAATCCGCGCAATTCTCACCAAGCTGATCGATCGCGAGCTCGTGCTGGCCGAAGTCGAGCGCTACGCACCGCCCGAGCCGACCGCCGAAGCCGTCGACGTCGAAGTGCGGCGCGTCCGCGCCCGCTTCGACTCCGATGCGGCCTTCGAGGCTGCGCTGACGCGGTCGGGTATGGACGAGAAACACTTGCGCGAAACGCTGCGCGAGGATCTCCGCATCCGCGCCTACCTCGACCAGCGCTTTTCCGCCGCCTCCGATCGACGCGACGAGGCGATGGCCGAGTGGCTCACCGGCCTTCGCCGCCGCGGCGACGTCATCGACCTGTATCTCCCGACACGCTGACACGCCCCGGCACGGTCCAATCAAGAATTTGGAATCTGGAATTTGGAATTCGTACTCGAGTTCGCACCACTCGGGATATCCGTCGAATGACGGATCGTCCGAAAGGTTCGAACAGAGTTACGAATTCCAAAGTCCAAAGTCCGATTTCCTAATTAGCTGATGCTGCGCCCGAGCATATACGGAACAATTTGTACAAGATCGAAGCCGGCGTGGCTGACGATTGGCGCGGCGGCGGAGCGGCGGCGCAAGTAGACGGCGGCCCAGAACGCGCCGAGCACGCCAGTGGTGATCGCCGCGTCGACGCCTTGGAACAGGTGGCCGGCGCCGAAGCCGACGCTGGTGACGACGAGCCCTACGATCGGGCCGCCGAGCCACACGTCGAAGCGGTGCAGCAGGAACGCCCGCTGGATCTCTTCACGCACGCCGCCGGCGACGAAGACGACCAGCGCGAACAGCCACGCGTCGCGGGGCCGCTGCAGCAGATCCTGCAGCGGGTTGTCGGGGACGGTGTGCAGCGACGGAGCGAAGCGCTGGATGGTCAGGATGATCGCCGCGCCGGCGACGAGCGCCATCGCCGCGAGCGGCTTTCCAGCACATTGGGATCCTAAGCTTAGAATTCCACGTGGACAAGTTGTCGCGG
>JADMIO010001231.1_pt1 | contig 25097 bp, 32 predicted proteins | sample 8958161 | NCBI WGS metagenome assembly JADMIO01 (sample SAMN16585339, study PRJNA669376) | soil metagenome | isolation source: Crop rotation soil | place: USA: Cullars Rotation, Alabama | collected 2011
AGGTGAGCCAGTGTGATTACATTTGCGGCCTAACTGTGGCCAGTCCAGTTACGCTGGAGTCACTAGTATTTAGGTGACACTATAGAAGCGGCCGCGACAACTTGTCCACGTGGAATTCTAAGCTTAGGATCCCAATGTGCTGGAAAGACGGGTAGTAGCCGTATCCGTAGCTGTAGTACGGCGACGCGTAGTAGCCGTCGTCGTAATACGTCGTGCCGTAGTAGGCGTCGCCGCCGTAGTATCCGTCGGAGCGCACGTAGCCCGGCTCGTAGACGCAGCCTGCCAGCAGCAGCAGGAGGGTTGCGGAAACAACGAATTTCAGTGCGGTTTTCATGACGACACTCTTGGGCGGATTCGTACGCTTTTCAAGTTACGCCGGCGTGGTGAATTGGCGCTGAGCCTCGGCGGTTTCTTTGCGTTTATTTGCTTCCGGAAGCGCCGGCGGCCGCGAGAGCGTCGAGACGCTCGCGCCGCGCGGCCGGATCGAGCTTCGCGAGCGCGCGGCAACGTGAATAGAAATCCCGCCAGTCCGCAGACGCCTCCCGGAACACCGCGCCGAACGCCGGCGTCCAGCGATCGTACAGCCCGAACGGGACGAGCCGCGCGTTGTTGAGCGGCCGCTCGACCCAGGCGTCGTAGCGATGGTCGCCGTTCCAGCCGGCCGCGAGCGCCCCATAGCGCGCGGCGAACGCATCGAGCTCGCGCCGCTTCGCCTCGCGCTTCGCGGCGACGTCCGTCTCGCCGGCGTAGACCGCGCGAAGCCGCTCGCGGAGCTCGAGCACGAGCTTCGTGAATGCCTCGTCGTGCGCATCCTCTTCGGCGTCCGGAGGCGGCAAGCCGCGCGCCGAGCGCCATTCGCGCACGCCTTCGCGCTGCACGAACGTCGCGAACGACTCGTTGAATGCGGTGTCGTCGGCGACGTAAAGCACCTGATGCGCGAGCTCGTGGAAGATCACGCCGTCGAGCTCGTCCTCGTCCCAGCGCAGCATGCTGCTCAGGATCGGATCGGCGAACCAGCCGAGCGTCGAGTACGCGGCCGCGCCTTCGATCGCGGTGTCGTCGCCTTCGGCCGCGAGCCGGGCGGCTTCGCGTTCGGCGCGCTCTCGATCGAAGAAGCCGAGGTACGCGACGCAGCCGGCGAACGGAAAGCAGTGCGTGACGGGATCGACCGAAAGCTCCGGCGTCGCGAACACGTTCCAGGTCACGTACGGCCGGCCGAGATCGACGTAAGTCGTATAGCTCCGGTTTCGCGGCAGGCCGAGCCGGTCCGAGGCAAAGCGTCGAGCCGCTTCGGCATGCTCGAGACGCGCACGCAGCTTCGGATCCGCATTCTCGTCGCCGACGATGCGCGCGATCGGCCGGCGATGGACGAGCAGCGAGGACTCGCCGTGCGCGACGTGCGCGTAATAGCGAAGCGTCGAGCACGCGCCGGTCGCAAGACAAAGCGCAACGAGCGCGAGCCGGCGCGCCCACGCGCAGGCACGCGGGCGCCGGTCGCGGGTCAGGCGCCCCGCCCGTCGTACGGAACGATCTTGAGCGAGGCCGGATCGACGCCCTCGAAGCAGCGCACGTTCATCACGGCCATCTCGTTGCCTTTGCCGTCCGTGCCCATGCCGAACGGCGCGACGCCGCAGCTCGGGCAGAACCGGTGGCGGATCCTGTGCTGGTTGAACGTGTACGTCGCGATCGCCGAGTCCGGCGTCGAGAGGTGCAGGCTCGCGCGCGGCACGAACCAGAGCAGGTAACCGCGCTTGCTGCAGAGCGAGCAGTTGCATTCGATGACCTGATCGATCTCGCCGTCGACGTCGAACGCGATGCTGCCGCAGTGGCAGCCGCCCTTGTAGGCCATGGCTCGGATCTCCTGAATTCGGAAACGGGCGCTCGCGCGCCGGTCATTTCTTCTCGAGGCGCGTCGCGTGGCTCGCTGCGATCTTCCAGCCGTCGGCGCGCCGCACATAGGTGTCGGTGAAGCGGAAATCCGCTTCGAACGCCTTCGCGCCGGCGGTGCCTTTCAGCGAGGTGATGCCGAGCACGATCGCGGCGTCGCCGTAGAGGCGGATCGTGGTGTCGTGGTTGCGGAACTCCGAATAGCGGACCTCGCCCTTTTTCGCGTCTGCGATGTCGTCGGCGCGCGTCGTGACTTCGCCGCGCGAGTTCGTCAGCGTGTAGGTCGCGTCCTCGAGCCGCGCGATCGCGTCGGCATCGCCGGCGCGGAACGCATCGCACAGCGCCTGCTCGACGCGGCGGATCGCCTGCTCGTCGTCGCTCGCGGCGGGCGCCGCGGTCGCGGAGCCGGCGAAGAGCGCGGCCGCGAAAAGAAAACCGGCTGGGTTCATGAGATCTCCTCGAATCAGAATCCCGCGCCGAAGCGCGGATGCATGAGCTGCTCGAAAAAATGTCCGATCACGCGCGGCTCGAGCGCGGCCGTGAACAGCACGCCGTAGATCGCACCCCAGAGATGCGCGCTGTGGTTGATGCGATCGGCCTGGCGGCGATCCATGTAGATCGTATAGCCGAGATAGACCAGCGCGAACACGATCGCCGGCACCGGAAACGCGAACACGAAGATCATCGACCACGGCTTGATCAGGATGAACGCGAACAGCACGGCGGAGACGGCGCCCGAGGCGCCGAGGCTGCGGTACTCCATGTCCGTTCGATGGCGCAGGTAGCTCGGCAGCGCCGAGACGACGATGCCGGCCGCATAGAACGCCGCGTAGCCGAGCGCGCCGATGCGCGGCGTGAACAGCCGCTCGATGTACGCGCCGAACGAGAAGAACGTGAACATGTTGAAGAGGAGATGCCCGAAGTCGGCGTGCACGAAGCCCGAAGTCAGCAGCCGGTCCCACTGATGGCGCCGCTCGATCGCGGGCGGCCACAGCACGAGCCGATCGAGCAGCGCCCGATTCGAGAATGCGGCGAACGAGACGATGCACGTGATCGCGAGGATCACGAGCGTGACAGGCGCAACCTGCATCGGAGCTCCGCTCGAAGCAATCGGAACGCGGACGATACGGTGCGAAGCGCCGCGACGACAAGCCGCCGCGCGTCGACGCGCGGGAAAATCGCGTCAGGCGCCCGCGACGAGGTCCGCCCACGCCGGATGCCGGCGCACGTAGGCCGCCGCGTACGGACAGCGCGGGATCACGCGCCAGCCTTGCGCGCGCGCGTGGCCGAGCGCGGCCTCCGTCAGCGCGGCCGCGATGCCGCGGCCGCCGACCGGATCGGGAACCAGCACGTGCGTGATCGTCATGACCGCGCCGCCCGGCTCCGGCTCGTCGAGCGTGTAGTCGAGCGTGCAATGCTCGCCTTCGACGCGCGTCTCGAAGCGTCGCGCGGCGACGTCGTGCGCGATGCTGTACGTCATGCGCGAATGATCCGCTCGACCCAGGCCGCGTACGCGTCGAGGAACTTGCCGAGGAACTCGCGCGTCGATTCGTTCGCGATGCCGCCCTGCTCGTCGAACAGCTTGCCGGCGCCGCCGATGTAGGCTTCCGGCTGCTGCAGCGTCGGCACGTTCAGGAACACGAGCGACTGGCGCAGGTGATGATTCGATCCGAAACCGCCGATCGCGCCGGGCGAAACGCTGATCACCGCGCCGGGCTTCTGATCCCAGCGGTTCCTGCCGTGCGGGCGCGACGCCACGTCGATCGCGTTCTTGAGCACGCCCGGCACCGAGCGGTTGTATTCGGGCGTCACGAACAGGACGCCTTCGGCCCGGCCGATGCGCTCGCGGAATCGCGTCCACTCGCCGGGCGGGTCCTGCTCGAGGTCGTCGTTGAAGAGCGGGAGCGCGCCGATCTCGACGATCTCGAGCCTCAGCGCCGGCGGCGCGATCGCGATCAGCGCGTTCGCCATCTTCCGGTTCAATGATTCCCTGCGCAGGCTGCCGACGACGACGGCGATATCGCGAGGCGTGCTCATCGAAAATCTCCAGGCATGTCAGCGGCGAGCATACTGCGAACCGCGGGTGACCGGAGTTGAACCATTGGCCGAGCGCAGCCGCTCAGGTATTGCCGGCGACGACGTTGACGCTGAGCGCGAGGATGAAGACGTCGAAGAAGAACGCGATGATGCCATGCACGAGCGCGACGCGCCGCACGCCGCGGCGCCGGATCGAGACGTCGGACACCTGGAACGTCATGCCGAGCACGAACGCGAAGTACATGAAGTCCCAATAGTCGGGCTCGTCCGTGCCCGGGAACTCGAGCGCGGTTTCCGAGGCCGGCGCGTCCCGGTAGTACTCGTGCGCGTAGTGCAGCCCGAACATCGTGTTGAGGAAGCACCAGGACAGGACGAGGCTCGCAGCCGCGAGCACGATGCCCTCGACGCCGAAACCGTTCCGCGACGCGTGCAGCTCGGTGCCGAGCGCGACGACCGCAACCGCGCAGACGACGACGCTGCTCCAGAGCACGCCCCAGCGGCCCGCGTCCTGCCTCGCGACGCGCGCGCGGATCGCCGACGCGGGCGAGCGCCCGAACATCACGATCACGCCGCCGAGGAAGATCAGCACGGACGCGTCGAACGCGAACAGCATGCCGCGCGCAAGGCCGATGCCGGCGCCGAGCAGCGTCGTCAGCAGGACGAGGAACAACGCGGCCGCCGTGCTGAAGTGCGGGCGATGCCGCACGACGCGCGTGTGCCGGTGCAGCCAGCCTTCGTTGCGGGAAGACGTCGTCGTCGCCACTGCCGCGTCCGCGTTCGGTCGCGCGGATTGTACGGGACGCGACTAGAGTCGCGCGGTCTGGTTGCGCCCGAGCGTTTTCGCGCGGTAGAGCGCCGCGTCGGCCTGCGAGATCCACGCGTGCACGTCCTCCATGCTGCGCGCCGCCGCGGCGATGCCGATGCTGAGCGTGCAGCGCACGCCGGGCGCGCGCTCGAACTCGGTCTCGCCGACGCGCTGGCGGATACGCTCGGCCGCGACGATCGCGGCGTGCATGCCGGTATGCGCGAGCAATACGCCGAATTCGTCGCCGCCGTAACGGCCCGGCACGTCGATCTCGCGGATGCAGGCCTGGATCACCGCGGCGGTCGTGCGGATCACCTCGTCGCCGGCGAGATGGCCGAAGCGGTCGTTGATCGTCTTGAAATGGTCGATGTCGATCATCAGCAGCGCGGCCGCTGCTCCGCCGCGCTTGAAGCGCCTGAGCTCGCTGTCGACGGCGGCTTCCCAGCTCGGCCGGTTGAGAAGGCCGGTCGACGCGTCGACGCGCGTCTGGCGCGCGAGCATGCGGTTGTGCCGGCTCGCGCGGCGCGCGAGCATGAACATCGCGGTGCTGATCGCGAGCGGGTAGCCGACCAGGAACGGCAGCGAGAACAGCACCTCGCGCGTCGAGGTCGCGGGCTCGACCGCGAATCCGGTCGCGGCCGCGGTCACCGCGCAGGCGAGCACCTGCGCCGCGAACGCGCGGAGCAGGAGAAGCCAGCCGCCGACGCTGATCTTGTCGATCGCGAGCATGACGAGCAGCAGCGCGCTCGGCACGAGATTGAAGCGCATCAGCGCGATCCAGACGCCGCCCATCGCCGAATCGATCAGGAGGTTGCTGATCTCGGTGCGCTCGGGATCGGCGCTCGCGAGCGCGAACTGGCGCGCGAGATGCGGCCACAGGAAACCGTGGAGGACCAGCAGCGTCCATATCCACGGCGGCGCGCCGTTTTCGCGCAGCACGCCCGCGACGACGAAGAAGCCGAGCCCGAGCCCGAGCGCACGCAGCCGGAAAATGCGCTCGACGAAGCGCGTCTGGGTCGTTTCGGATTCCATCGTCAAGGTCTGGAGAACGAGCATCGGAGCACCGCCTTCGTGTCCGCGGACGATCCGCAGTCAGGTGCCGCGCCCGGTTCTAGCAAGGCGCGTGCCACTCCGGCGCCGAAGCCCTGCCTCAATTTCCCCTTGTACACCGAATGCGGCCGCAGCCGCGAACGGGAGGCATCGCGGACCGGCGAGGACGCGCTTAACGTCGATTGCATCGGCCGCGCGGTATCGTGCGCGCGGCGTTTCCAATGGCTCATGCAAGGAGATTTCCGATGAAGAAGTCCGGCTCGGCGGAATGGAAAGGCGGTCTCAAGGACGGCAGCGGTTCGATCTCGACCGAAACCGGCGTGCTGAAGAACGCGCCGTACGGATTCCGCTCCCGCTTCGAGGACGGGCCCGGCACGAACCCCGAGGAGCTGATCGGCGCCGCGCACGCAGCCTGCTTCTCGATGGCGCTCTCGCTGATGCTGGAGCAGAACAAGCTCAAGGCCGATTACATCCGCACGACCTCCGAGGTCACGCTCGAGAAAGTCGGAGAAGGCTTCGCGATCACGGCCTCCCACCTTACGCTCCACGCGAAGATCCCGGGCGCCGACGCGGCGACGTTCGATCGCATCGCAAACGAGGCGAAGGCCGGCTGCCCGGTGTCGAAAGTGCTGAACGCGAAGATCACGATGCAGGCGACGCTCGACGCGTAGCCGCTTCGCATCCGGCGGCTCGCCGCCGCCGGATGCGTCTCGCTCATTCGGTGCGGAACGGGCCGAGGTAATCGAGCTTGCCGATCTCGACGCCCGCATGGCGCAGGATCGCGTACGCGGTCGTCACGTGGAAGAAGAAGTTCGGCAGCGCGAAGTAGAGGAGATACGCGTCGCCGCGGAAGCGGACGTCCTCACCGCGGACGGCGAGCGTGATCGTGCGCGACTCGGCGCCGTCGAGCTTCGTCGCGTCGATCGATTCGAGGAACACGATCGTGCGCGCGATGCGCGCGTGCAGCTCGGCGAACGTCGTCTCGTTGTCCTCGAACGCGGGCCGGTCGACGCCGGCGAGGCGCGCTGACGGACCTTTGGAATTGTCGGACGCAAGCTGGATCTGGCTCGTCAGCGGGCGCATGTCGGGCGCGAGCCTGAGGCCGAGCAGCACGGCGGGATCGATCTTCTTCGCCTCGGCGTGCGCCTCGGCCTTGGCGAGCAGCGCGTCGAGATTCCTGAGCGCATGGATGAAGACGGGAACGGACGCCTGGTACATCGATAAAGCCATCGGTTTGCTCCGGATACGTTGAAGGATTCCTGCGATGCCGCCCCGCGCGACCCGTCCGAGTTGGTGACGCGGCGGCGGGAAACAAGCGCCGGGCGACACACGCGCAATTTCGATCTCAGCGATCGCAGAGATCGCCGGCCGTCGCCTGCGCGAGCCGGTGCAGGATCGTCGCGAGGCGCGCGGCGTCGCCGGCGAGCTCGCCGTCGAGCCAGGCCATGATCGCCGCGAGCTGGCCCTCGGCGATCGCGAGCGCCGCGATGCCGGTCGATCTCGGCGCCGCGACCCCGCGCACCTGCGCGCGCGCGCGAAGACGCTCCTCGATCATCGACGCGAGCACGCGCGCGATCTTGCGCCGCGCGCTGCCGGCGAAGATCAGCCGCGCCTGCGCGCGGTTCTGGTGGAAATGCGCGAGCACGTCGCGCAGCGGCGGCACGCGCGCCTCGGCATCGACGGCCGCGGCGAGCATCGCGAACGGATGGCGGATCGTCTCGGCGAGCACCTCGTCCTTGTTGCGGTAGTGCTCGTAGAACGTCGAGCGGCCGACGCCGGCGCGCGCGATCAGGTCGGCGACGCGAATGCGATCGTAGCGGCGGCCTTCGAGGATCAGCGCGTTGAACGCGCCGTGCACGGCCTCGCGCGTGCGCTCGATCCGGCGGTCTGTCGCTGCGCGCATGTGCGTTCGGGCTCCCTCGCGGAAAAGCGGACATCCGGCGCACGATGTCCGCCAACGCGGCGCGCGCCGTTGCTAGGCTCGCGGCAGTCTAGCGATCGCGAGCGGCCATGACGACAACGGGCGATATTCCGGACGAGCGCTCCGATGAAGTACGCATCGCGGGCATCGTGCTCGTCGCGACGACGCTGCTCTCGATCCTCATGATGGCGCACCATCCGAGCGCGTCCACGCACGAGCCCGCGTCGCTCGCGGCCGATATCGCCGGAACGGCGACGCTGTCGCGCGTCGTGCACGGCGTGCTGATCGCGATCATCGGCGCGGAGTTGTGGGCTTTCATCGTGTTCTCGGCGCGCCTCGGCCGCGGGTTCGCGCGCGCGGCGACCGTCGCCTACGGAATCGGCACCGGCGCGATGATCGGCGCGGCGCTGATCAGCGGCTTCGTCGTCTCCGGCCTCGGCGTCTACTACGCGGGCGCGCCGGATCCGGCGCCTTTCGCCGAGCTCGCGCGCGCGTGCATGGCCGGCAACCAGGCGCTTGCGAAACTCGGCGTCGTCGCGATGTCCGCCGCGATCGTGTTGTGGTCGCTCGCGCTGCTGCGGGATCCCGCGCGCGAGCGCTGGATCGCGGTCGTCGGCTTCGTCACCGGCCTCGCGCCCGCGATCGCGCTCTTCGCCGGCGCAATCCGCCTCGACGTGCACGGCATGCTGCTCGTCGTCGTCGCGCAGGCGATCTGGAATCTCGCCGCCGGCACCGCGCTGATCCGCGGCCGGATCTGAGCCTCAGCGCGCGGCCGCCGCCGCTTCGAGGCGCGCGAACTCGCGCTCGACGATCGGCACGAGCGCGGCCGTGAAGCGCTGCGCTTCGCTTTCCGAAAGATGCGACCACTCCGGCAGCTCGTAGCCCTGAAGCTCGGGATGATCCTCGAAATGGATCGCCGGCAGGCCGGTCCGCTGCACCAGGAGATCCCAGGTCTTCTCGCGCGGCAGCAGCCGGTTCTCGCGCTCGAGAAACGGCCCCGAGCTCGGCGGGCGCAGCAGCACCACGCGCACGCCGCGCCGCTGCAGCACGCCGATCGCCGCGTGCGCGCGCGAGATCTTCGCATCGATGATTTTGGCGGCCTTCTCGGGCGTATCCATGTCGGGCGGCAGCGGATCGCCGAAAGCCTGCTCCCATCGCTGCCGCGCGAGCGCGTGATACGCGGGATCGGTCTCGACCTTGCTCCACATCCGCGAATTGCGGTCGATGTCGTGATTGACGAGCTTGCGCGGCAGGCCGCGCTGCGGTGCGCCCGGCCGCTCGGGCCAGGGCTGCCGTCGCACGATCGTCGCGAGCGCGTAATCGGGATCGTAGAACGCGACGTACGGCTCGAGGAACGTCATCGAGAGCCAGGTGCCGATGCGATCCGACGGGCTCTCCGCGTGGAAATACGGCACGATGTCCGCGCGCGTCGACTCGGTCGCGAAGAACCCGAGCGGCGTGATGTCGATCAGCAGGCGGCCGGTGAAGTTCGCGTCGCCGGCGAGATCCTCGAGCGTCGGCATCGCCGACGTGCCTTCCATCGAGAGCTGGATCGGCCGCTCCCCGGTCAGGCGCTCCCACACCGGGAGCTGCACGTCGAACAGCATGCGCGACGAGCCGATCAGCACGGTCCTGCCGCCCTCGCCTTCGTCGATGCGGCGGCGCTGCTGCGCCCACTGGCCGTTGCTGTTGCGATAGCTCGGCGTCACGCCGAAATCGCGCCAGTGCCATTCCCACGCGGCGAGCATCAAGCCGAGCATCGCGGCCGCGGCGACGAGGATCGCGCCCCACGGCTGCGCCGGGATGTCGCGCACGGGCACCGGCTGCGCGACGCCGGGCCGGTCCGACGCGGTCAGGCGCAGGCCCGGCGGTTGCTCGGCGCCGACGTGATCCGGTTCGCAGACGGTTGTCGCCATGTCACTTCGCGGGCTGCGTCTCCATGCGCGCGAGCTCGCGCTCGACGATCGGCACGTAGCTCGCCGTGAAGCGCTCGGCTTCCGGCGGCGACATGTGCGACCACTCGGGCAGATCGTAGCCCTGGAGCTCGGGATAGTCCTCGAAATGCACGCCGGGCACGCCGGTGCGCTCGAGAAGAAGATCCCAGGTCTTGTCGCGCGGCAGGTATTTCTGCTCGTACGCGTAGTATTCGCCGGCGCTCGGCGGCCGCAGGAACACGATGCGCACGCCGCGCTTGCGCAGCTTCCCGATCGCGGCCGCCGCTTTCGCGATCTCGCCGTCGATGACCTTCCGCGCCTTTTCCGGTGTTTCCATCTCCGGCGGCGGCTCGCCGAAATCCTCGGCCCAGATCGCGCGCGCCATCGCGCGGTAGGCGGGATCCTCGACGACCTTCTCCCACATGTGCGTGTTGCGATCGAGATCGTGGTTCGCGAGCTTGCGCACCATCGTGTGCGGGCCCATGCCGGGACGCAGCGGCCAGTCCTGCCGCCGCACGATCGTCGCGAGCGCGAAATCCGGATCGTACGATGCGAAATACGGCTCGAGGAACGTCATCGAGAGCCATTCGCCGATGCGTTGCGACGGCGTCTGGTCGCGAAAATACGGCAGCACCGACGCGCGGTACCTGAAGCCGGTGAAGAAAATGTCGGGCGACACGTCGACGACGATCCGCCCGGTGAAGTTCGGATCGTCGGCGAGGTTTTCCAGGATCGGCACCGGCGAGGTGCCTTCGAGCGCGAGCTGGATCGGCCGCTGGCCGGTCGTCTTCTCCCAGACCGGCAGCGACGTGTCGAAGAGGATGCGCGACGCGCCGACCAGCACGGTCTTGCCGCCCTCGCCCGCGTCGATGCGCCGCCGCTGCACGACCCACTGGCCGTCGCTGTTGCGATACGACGGCGTGACGCCGTATGCGCGCCAGTGCAGCTCCCACGCGAGCAGCATCGCGCCGAGCATCGCGAGCATGCCGACGAGGATCGCGCCCCAAGGCTGCGCCGGAATGTCGCGGACTGGGACCGGCTGCGCGACGCCGGGCCGGTCCGATGCGGTAAGTCGCACCGGCGCGAACGCGAGCGGCGCCGCCGCGGCCTCAGAACTGGAAATAGATGAAGGCATTGCCCGCTCCCTGCGCAATCACGATCGCGAACGCCATCACCGCCCATACCGCCGACACGACCGGCGCCGGCGTGCGTGCGATCGCAGATTCGAGCGTGCGCGCACGCATCAGCCAGTGCGCGACGACGATCGCGAGGACGATCGCGACGACCGCGACGAGATGCACGGTCGGCAGGATCGGCTTGGCCTCCTCGTTCAGGCCGAACATGCCGCCGAGCACGGTCCATGCCTTGCTGAAACTTTTCGCGCGAAAGAACACCCAGGTGATGTTGATCAGCACATAGGTCAGGAGGCCGAGGCCGAGCAGCGCGAGCGGTCCCGGCCGATAGCCGACAAAGCGCTTCTTCAGCACGCGCTCGACCGAGAGATAAACGCCGTGCAGCCCGCCCCAGACGACGAAGGCCCAGCTCGCGCCGTGCCAGAGCCCGCCGAGCAGCATCGTCGCCATCAGCGCGAGATACGTGCGCGCCTCGCCGTGGCGGTTGCCGCCGAGCGGGATGTAGAGATAGTCGCGCAGCCACGACGACAGCGTGATGTGCCAGCGCCGCCAGAAATCCGAGAAGCCGACCGCCGCGTACGGAAAGCGGAAGTTGTCCGGCATCGCGAAGCCGAGGCACATCGCGGCGCCGATCGCGGTCGTCGAGTAGCCGGCGAAGTCGCAGAAGATCTGGCCCGAGAACGCGAGCGTCGCGATCCACGCATCGAGCGCGCCCGGGATCTTCGTGCCGTCGTAGACCATCTCGGCCGGCCGCGAAAGGAAGCTGTCGGCGAGCACGACCTTCTGGAACAGGCCGAGCGTCATCAGCGCGAGCCCGAAGCGGAGCTGGTCCGCGCTCGCGCGGCGCGGCTCGGCGAACTGCGGCACGAGCTCGGTCGGGCGCATGATCGGCCCCGCGACGAGATGCGGGAAGAACGTCACGAACAGCGCGTAGTCGAGGAAATTCCGCGCCGGCGCCGCGCGGCGCAGGTAGATGTCCAGCGTGTACGAGAGCGTCGCGAACGTATAGAACGAGATGCCGACCGGCAGCACGATCGAGAACGACGGCGGCACGTAGTCGATGCCGAAGCCCGCCATCAGCGCGCGGAAGTTCTCGAGCATGAACATGCCGTACTTGAAGTACGCGAGCATGCCGAGGTTCACGACGACCGACAGCAGCATCCACGCGCGCCGCGCGGCGGGCCGCTCGGACTTCACGAGGCCCTGCGCCGCGTACCAGTCGACGACCGTCGAGATCCAGAGCAGGATCACGAACGGCGGATTCCACGCCGAGTAGAAGAGATAGCTCGCGATCAGCAGGTTGATCTTGCGCGTCTGCCACGAAAACGGCATCGCGTGCAGCGCGAGCACGCACGCGAAGAAGACGACGAACGTCAGCGAGTTGAAGACCATTTCGCACCCTCCCGGCACGAAACCCGCCGCGTCGCAGCGCGACGCGGATCCACTCTTCAACGCAAGGCGCCGAGCGCGATTCCGAACGGCGCGACGACGCGATCCCCTCGAACGATTCTGGCACATCGTCCGGCCGCGAAAGTGAAGGCGCGGCAGGTCCGCGCACGGGCTCCATTGACGATCCCGCGAAAGCGTCTACGATTTGCGCGAGCCGCCGCGCCAGGTCCGGTCCGGCGGCCGAATCGAGGAGACGCTCATGAAAGGCATGAACCAGAAGAAGACCGAAAAGAAGAAACCCGCGAAGACGATGAAGGAAAAGCGCGCCGAGAAGCAGGCCAAGAAGGCCGCGAAGGGTCGTTGAACTAGGGCTCGTCGCCGGCCTCGCCGAACACGGCGAGCATGCCGGCGTACGGCTTGACCATCACCTCGGGCGCGCCGGCGTAACCCTCCCCGGCGGTGTAGATCTGCGAGAGCGTGCCGTCGAGATAGAGCGCATCGCGGCAACCGAGCGCATCCCTGAACAGCCGCGCGAACGCGTGGAACGTGACCGGCGCCGTGCTGACCGCGAACACGACCTCGCCCGGCGCCGGCGCGCAGACGCCGTTGCGCCACTTGCGGCTTTCCGAGTCGGCGACGAAGCCGGCGTTGATCTCGCCGTCGACGACGAGCATCGGGCCCGACTGCGTCGCGACGCGCGCCTCGATGGCGCGATCGTTCCAGGTCGACGTCGGCACGACGCCGGCACGGCCTTCGCGATCGACGTAGAAGACGCCGTTCGGCTGCAGCGCGAAATTGCCCGAGCGTGCGTCGCCGCGCGCGGGATTCAACGGCCGCAGCCGCCGGCCGCCGCCGATCGCGAGGCCGAGCGGCCGGAATTCGCGGTCGTACATGCCGGCATTCGTGGCGAACAGGAGCTTGCGCGGCCCCTCCTCGCCGCCGCGCCGCAGCGCATCGATGCTGCCGTACGCGCGGCCTTCCGAATCGCGCCAGTAGAGATCGAGCGCGTCGTGCGCGAGATCGACGCTGACGACGCGATACTCGACGCCGTCCGCCTGCAGCACGCGGCTCTCGAGCGCGGCGGCGCCCGAGCAACCGACCGCGAGACATGCGGCGATCGCTCGCCGGAACGAAGAGGCTTGCATCCCGGCATTGTCGCCCGTCGAGCCGCGCTGCGTCGATGGCGCGTGCAGCTACAATCGAACCTTGACGTCGAGCCCCGCGCGGATGCCGCCATGCCCTCGTTCGATATCGTTTCCGAAGTCGACAAGCACGAGCTGACCAACGCGGTCGACCAGGCCGCGCGCGAGCTCACGAACCGCTTCGATTTCAAGGGCGTCGACGCGCGCTTCGAGCTCGACGGCTTCGCGATCGCGATGTCGGCGCCGAGCGATTTCCAGCTGAAGCAGATGCTCGAGATCCTGCGCCAGCGTCTGACCGCGCGGAAGATCGACGTGCGCGCGCTCGACGTCGGCGAGCCCGAGGTCAACCTCGCCTCTGCGAAGCAGACCGTCACGGTCAAGCAGGGCATCGAGCAGCCGGTCGCGAAGAAGATCATCGCGGCGATCAAGTCCGCAAAAATCAAGGTCGAGACGCAGATCAACGGTACCAAGCTGCGCGTGACCGGCAAGAAGAAGGACGATCTGCAGCTCGCGATCGCGCTCCTGCGCAAGACCGAGGTCGAAGTGCCGCTCCAGTTCGACAATTTCCGCGATTGAACGCAGCGCTTTTCGCGATCGCAGCCCTGCTGCCCGCCGCCGGCGCCGACGGCGGCGACATGACGAGCTACGATGTGCAGCAGATGGTCGAGACGGTCGCGGTCGCGTCGCCGTACCGCATGTCGGCTTCGGCACGCGACGGCACGATCCGCTATCGCATCGCCCTTGCCGACGGCGAGACGTGGGATTGGCCGGAGACCGCCGAGCAGCACGTCGAGGCGACGGCCGATGCCGAGATCGTCACGGTCTGCGCGCACTGCGGTCGCGAGCCCGCGCCGGCACCGGATCGGATCCGCTCGTATCTCGCGGCGAACCGCTGGGTCGACGGCAACGATCCGCGCATCCGCAGCTTCGCCCATGCAGCCGGCGGCGGGCGCATCGACTTCCGCATGGAGCGCCTGGTGCTCGCCGTGCAGCGGCGCCTGAACGGCCCGATCGAGTTCGATGCATACAAGACCGCGCGCGACGCCTACATTTCGCGCTCGGGAGATTGCACCGAATTCGCGGTCCTGCTGGCCGCCGCCGCGCGAGCGGCCGGGATTCCGGCGCGCGTCGTCGGCGGGATGGCGTATCCGAGCCATTTCATCCGGCGCCGTCATGCGTTCGCGCCGCATATGTGGGTGCAGGCCTGGGACGGCCGGCACTGGATCAGCTACGACGCTGCGCTCGGCCGCTTCGATGCCGGGCACATCGCGCTGGTCGTCGGCGACGGCACGCCGGACAGCATGCGCGGCATGCTGCGCGCGATGGCGAAGATGCGGATCGTCGACGCGGCGAGCGTCGTCGATGCCGACGCGCCGAAGGATCGCTGAGAACGGATCAGCCGCCGTTCGTGCGCGTTTCGGTTACGACCGGGAGATCCGGCAGCGAATCGTCGGTCTCGACCCATTCCGCATCGCCCGGGCGGCTGACGCCGCCGACCGTGATCGTCTCGTATGCCGGCCACGGATCGGTCGCTTCGCCGGCTTCATCGTGGCACTTGACCTGCGCCGGATGCAGCACGTCCGACAGGATCGACGGCGCGGGCGTTCCGGATGCGGTTGGCGGCACCGCACCGATGTCGGGCGCATCGGCCGCGGCCGCGGGCAGCACGACCAGCGCGAGCGCCATCGCGGCGCCGAACCGCGCCGGCCGGCGCGGTGCGGACACGCGATAAGCGACGCAGATCGGACCGTTTGCGGATGCGAGCAGCGCCTCGCGCTCGGCGACGCTCATCGCATCGAGCGCATGCACCGCTTTCTCGCAACGCGAGCAATAGCCGTCGAGGCGCCGCTGCTCTTCGATGCCGAGCGGACAGGGCTGATCGACCTTCGGAAACCGGCTCATGCGTCGCTCCCGACAAGGGACGCGCCGGATTTACCACAAATGGAGGGTGCGGTAAATGCGAATGGTCGCGGAGGCCCGCACGACGCGCACATCATGCGAGCGCGACAGCCGCCGCGAGCGCAGCCGATTTCTGATCGGCGCCCCACGGCGGGCCCGCATCCTTGCCGAGACCCGCAACCAGCGAATTCGCCCGGCCTGCGCCGCCGAATGCGTGCACGGCGCGCTGCTCGAGCTCTTTTGCGACGATCGCGAGCAGCGGCACCTTGCATCGCGAGGCCGCGCCGACCAGCGCGGCCGGAAACATCGCGCCTTCGGCCTGGTGCATGCGAAAGTGCACGGCGCGGATCTGTTCGGTCGTCCAGTCCGGCTGCGGCGCCGCGACGAGCACGGCGCACGCGACGGATTCGTGTCCTTCGGCGCGGAACGCGGCGCAGAGATCGCGCAGCGTGCGCTCCGACGCGGTCCGCGCCGACTGCACCGCGCGCTGCACGAGCGCATGCGCCGCAGCCGGGTCGAGATCCTCGGCCGCGTGATAAGGCGCCTTCGCCCACGGCGAATCGGCGGCTTCGATCAGGTCGACGCGACGGCGATCGAGCAGATGGAATCGCGACGCATCGCGTCCGATCGCGACCGCGACCGCCCAGCCGGAATGGCATTTGAAGCCGATCGCGACGCGCAAAGGGCCCGCCTCCGCCGAGCGCGCGAATCCGCGGCGCCGGCTTTCCTAGTACGCTGCCCGCGATCATGACGCAGCATCCGCTCGACAATCCAGTCCGGGCTTCGCTCGAGAGTCATCACGCCGCGCTCGCGCTGACGAACGACGGCGCGGCGCGCTACCGGCCCGACGTCGCGCCGTTCGTCGGCGTCGCATCGGCCGATGCGCGCGCGGCCGCAGCGGCCGCGGATCTCGTCGCGGCCGGCGAGCTCGTCTGCTTCGTCGGCGTCGCGCCGGTACTCGGCAAGGGCTGGCGCATCGAGGAATCGGTGCCGATCGCGCAGATGATCCGGCGCGAGCCGCTCGCGGTTCCGGACGGGCCTGCGACGACCGAGCTCGCGAGCGCATCTGCGATCGCCGACATGCTCGCGCTGACCGCGCTGGTCTATCCGCATTATTTCCGCCCGCGCACGATCGAGATGGGCCGCTATGTCGGCATCTACGACGGCGCGCGCCTCGCCGCGATGGCCGGCCTGCGCATGCACCTCGAAGGCCATCGCGAGATCAGCGCGGTCTGCACGCATCCCGACTACCTCGGCCGCGGCTACGCGCGACGGCTGATCGCGCTCCTGACCAACGACATCCTCGAGCGCGGCGAGCTGCCGTTCCTGCATTTCAGCCACGCGAACGTGCGTGCGAAGGCACTGTATGAACGTCTCGGCTTTCGCCATCGCGCCGATGTCGCGCTGCTCGTCGCGCATCGCGAGTAACGCGCTCGGGACCGGACGCGACGGCGCGGAAGCGCATCGCGAAGCGACGCGCCGATGCGACCGGACGGCGTTATCCGTTCTCGTCGACGGCATGCGGGCGTCGAAGCCGTCGAGCGACGAGCTCGAACGTTTTCCCGACGCCGAAGCTTCAGTCCGCGTCGTCGTCCGGCGCGAGCAGCGCGTCGAGCATGCGCTCCGGATGGCGCATGAAATCGTGCATGACCCTGAAGTGCTCGGTCTCGGCATAAGCCGTGCGCTCGAGCCCGTCCGGCGTGCAGGCGTAGATGAACGCGTGCGGATAGGCCATCAGGATCGGCGAGTGCGTCGCGATGATGAACTGCGCGCCGCCGCTCGCGAGATCATGGATGCGGCGCAGCGCTTCGAGCTGACGCTGCGGTGACAGCGCCGCCTCCGGCTCGTCGAGCACGTAGAGGCCGTCGGCCGAGAAGCGGTTCGTCATCAATGCCATGAACGACTCGCCGTGCGACTGCTCGTGCAGCGATTTCCCGCCGTACGCGCTGATGACCGGCGGTCCGCCGGGGCCTTCGTCGAGGCGCTCGATCTCCGTCGCGACATTGAAGAAACTCTCGGCGCGAAGGAAGAAGCCGTTCCGCGGCCGTTGCACGCCCTTCGCGATGCGAACGTACTCGTTGAGCACCGAATGCGAAGCGCGCGTGCCGAACCGGAAGTTCTTCGATCCGCCCTCGGCGTTGAAGCCGAGCGCGACCGCGATCGCTTCGAGCAGCGTCGACTTGCCCGAGCCATTCTCGCCGACGATGAACGTGACGGCGGGATGGAACGCGATGAGATCGAGGTTGCGGATCGCCGGCAGCGAGAACGGATAGGCGTCGAAGTCGGAAACCTTTTCGCGCTTGAGCCGGAGATCGATCGCGTAAGGCACGGGACTCAGTCCCTTTGCGGAAGATTCTCGGCGATGCGCCAGCAGACGCCGGCCGGATCGCTCAGCGTGAAATCGCGCATCGCCCACGGCCGATCCTCGGGCGGCGTGAGCCGAACGCCGAAGCGCTCGACGACGCCGCTCGCGACGACGTGCGCATGCCAGTCGTCGGCGCTCTCGACGAGCAGATGCATCATGTAGTTGTCGATGAACGCACGATCGTCGAGCGCCTGCAGGAGGAACGCCGCGCCGCGATAGCGCAGGTACGCGAGATCGTCCGACGACCACGGGATCTCGAAGCCGAGCGCGGCATAGAACGCCTTCGATTGCTCCATGTCCGCGGCCGGAACGAACGGCTTGATTTCGGTGACTGCCAGGTTCATCGATCACTCCCGGAGCGGCAGGGTTGGCGATTATCGCCGCGAAGGCGCCTTCTTTTCCTGCTTCGCGGGTTTCGTTGCCGCCGCCTTGCCTTTTGCCGCTTCCGATCCGCTCGACGACCCGCGCGAGCGCAGCCACGCCGCGTAATCGTCGAGATCCCCGTCGAACGCCTCGACCTTGCCGTCGGCGACGCGCCAGAACGTGTCGCAGACGAGACCGGTCAGATGACGATCGTGAGAGACGAGCACGATCGCGCCTTCGAAATCGCTGAGCGCCTCGGCGAGCGCTTCGCGCATTTCCAGATCGAGATGGTTGGTCGGCTCGTCGAGCAGCAGCACGTTCGGCTTCTTCCATGCGATCAGCGCGAGCGCTAGCCGCGCGCGCTCGCCGCCCGAGAAGCCGTCGACGACCTCGAACGCGCGATCCCCGGGGAAATTCCACTTGCCGAGGAAATCGCGGAAATCCTGCGTCGCGACGTTCGGCGCGATCTCGCGCAGGTGGTCGATCGGCGTCTGCCCTTCGTGCAGCGATTCCACCGTGTGCTGCGCGAAGTAGCCGAGCACGAGATCGGGATGCGCCGTGCGCTCGCCCGAGAGCATCGGAATCTCGGCGACGAGCGTCTTCACGAGCGTCGACTTGCCGGCGCCGTTCGGTCCGAGCAGGCCAATCCGGTCGCCGGCCTCGAGCCCGAACTTCACCTTGTGCAGCACGACGACGTGATTGGCCTGGTCCAGATCGAGCGCGTGGTCGGAGAGATCCAGCCGCTCGATGTCGGCCGCATCGTCGATCGTGTAGCCGGCCTCGACGTGGGCGAGTCGCAGCAGCGAATGCGGCAGCTTCACGGGGTCGGGGAAATCGATGTGGATCTGCCGCTCGGCGCGCACGGCTTCGGTGCCCGGCAGCTTCGCGAGGCGCTTCATGCGCGACTGCGCCTGCTTGGCCTTGCTCGCCTTCGCCTTGAAGCGGTCGATGAACGCCTGCAGGTGCGCGCGCTCGGCCTGCTCCTTCTCGAACGCGATCTGCTGCTGGTGCAGCTGCTCGGAGCGCTGGTGCTCGAAGCTCGTGTAGTCGCCGGTGTAGAGCTTCGCGCGGCCCTCGTTGAGATGCAGAATGTGCGTCGTCACGCCGTCGAGGAACTCGCGGTCGTGCGAGATCATCAGCAGCATGCCGGGATATTTCAGCAGCCACTGCTCGAGCCAGAGCACCGCGTCGAGATCGAGATGGTTGGTCGGCTCGTCCAGCAGCAGGAGATCCGACGGCATCATCAGCGCGCGCGCGAGGTTGAGCCGCACGCGCCAGCCGCCCGAGAAATCCGCGACCGGCATGCGATGCGTCTCGGAACGGAAGCCGAGCCCGTGCAGGAGCTTGCCGGCGCGCGCTTCGGCGTCGTAGCCGTTGATCTCGGCCATCTTCTGGTGCGCGAGCGCGACCTTGTCCCAGTCCTCGGCAGCGCTCGCCGCGGCTTCCATCTTCAGGATCGCGTCGACCTCGGTATCGCCCGAGACGACGAAGTCGATCGCGGCATCCGGCAGCGACGGCGTCTCCTGCGCGACGCTCGCGATGCGCACGCGCGAAGGCAGGTCGAGATCGCCCTGATCAGGCTCGATCTCGCCCTGGATCGCGGCGAAGAGGCTCGACTTGCCGCAGCCGTTCCGGCCGACGACGCCGACGCGCGCGCCGGCATGCAACGCGAGATCGACGTTGGACAACAGCAGGCGTTCGCCGCGCCGGAGGGCGAAATTCCTGAACGCAATCATGGAAATACCGGAAACGAGGGATGAGCGGCGATGGCGGCCGGGGCGCGGACGACGCCGCGGCGCGCGTTCTCGCGACGGCTACCATTATCGCGCATTTCGCGTCGCGAAAAAATTCGCGACGCGGCGGGTGGATCGCGGCAGAATCCGCGTCCGACTTCGCGCATTCGAGGCAGCCGACCATGCATGACATGACCCAGGGCTCGATCGCCAAGCACCTCGTGCGCATGTCCGCGCCGATCGCGATTGGCATGCTGTTCCAGACGCTCTACGTGCTGGTCGATCTCTACTTCGTCGCGCAGCTCGGCGATTCCGCGATCGCGGGCGTCAGCACCGCGGCGAACCTGCAGTTCATCATCATGGCCGCGACGCAGGTGCTCGGCGTCGGCACGATGGCGCTGATCGCGCAGGCGGTCGGGCGCAAGGACCAGGCCGACGCGAACCTCGTGTTCAACCAGAGCCTCGTGCTCGCGATGATCGCGATGGTCGCGACGCTGATCGGCGGCTACGCGGTGATCGGCCCCTACATGAGGAGCGTCGGCGCCGACGAGGCGACCGTGAACGCCGGCGCGGAATACCTGCGCTGGTTCCTGCCGGGGCTGGCGCTCCAGTTCGCGCTGATCGCGATGGGCTCGGCGCTGCGCGGCACCGGCATCAACAAGCCGTCGCTGATCGTGCAGATGCTGACCGTGCTGCTGAACGCGCTGCTCGCGCCGATCCTGATCGCGGGCTGGCTCACCGGCAGCCCGCTCGGCATCGCGGGCGCCGGGCTCGCGACGTCGATCTCGGTCGGGTTCGGCGTGTTCCTGATGTGGCTCTATTTCCACAAGCTCGAGAAATTCGTCGGCGTCGACCGCAACCTGCTCGGCGCGCGGCCCGACGTCTGGAGGCGCATCCTGCGCATCGGCCTTCCGCCCGGCGGCGAGTTCGCGCTGATGTTCTGCTATCTCGCGATCATCTACTGGGTCATCCGGCATTTCGGCGCGGAGGCGCAGGCCGGGTTCGGCGTCGGCTCGCGCGTCATGCAGGCGATCTTCCTGCCGGCGATGGCGGTCGCGTTCGCGACCGCGCCGATCGCGGGGCAGAACGTCGGCGGCGGCAAGCACGACCGCGTGCGCGAGACGTTCAAGGCGTCGATCTTCCTCGGCAGCGCGATCATGATCGTGCTGACGCTGATCTGCCAGCTCAGGCCCGAATGGTTCGTGCATTTCTTCACGAAGGACCAGGCCGTGCTCGCGGTCGCGGCGACGTTCCTGCACATCATCTCGTGGAACTTCGTCTGCCAGGGCATCATCTTCACCTGCTCGGGCATGTTCCAGGCGCTCGGCAACACGCTGCCCGGCCTCGCGAGCAGCGCGACGCGGCTGGTCACGTTCGCGATCCCGGCGCTCTGGCTCTCGACGCGGCCGGGCTTCGAGCTGAAACAGCTCTGGATCCTTTCGGTCATCACGGTGTCGCTGCAGGCGCTGACGAGCCTCCTGTTGCTGCGCGGCCAGTTCCAGAAGCGACTCGCCGCGAAACCGGCGGTCGCGGCAGCCGCTTAGGCATCCGCCTCGCCGAGACGCATACCGGAGACGCACGATGACCGCCTTCACCGCCGTGCTCCTCTACGCCGCGTGGACGCTGCTGCTGCCGATCGTCTACGCGGGCTCGATCCGGATCCCGGCGATCGTGTCGGGTCGCCGGCGCGCCGATCACTGGGAGCGCGGCAGGCCGAACGACGATCCGCCGCTGCTCGCGCGCGCGAAGAACGCGCATCTCAACTGCATCGAGAACTTCCCGGTCTTCGCGGCCGTCGTGATCGTCGCGGCGCTGCTCGGCCGGACCGCGGTCGCGGATCTACTCGCGCCTTACGTTCTGTACGCACGCATCGCGCAGACGGCGATGCATCTCGCCGGCACGTCGCTGCCGCTGATCGCGCTGCGCGGGCTCTTCTATTTCGCGCAGGTCGTCCTGATTCTCTACCTGATCTGGGCGCTCGTGCACGGCTGAGCGCGCCGCAGGCTGGGGGCTCGCCGGATCGGCGCTTGAAGAATGCGGGCGCCGCAAGCACTTCGAGGCGAGCGGGCGCGATCCCTGCCCGGCCATCGAACACGAAACGAGGATTCCGAACATGGGCAACGAACTCAAGGGACGCGTCGCGCTCGTCACCGGCGCGTCGTCCGGCATCGGCGAGGCGACCGCGCTGATGCTCGCCGACGCCGGCGCGAACGTCGCGCTCGCCGCGCGGCGGCGCGATCGCCTGGAGGAAGTCGCCGCGCGCGTGCGCGAGCGCGGCGTCGAGGCGCTCGTCGTCGAAGCCGACCTCGCGATCGAGAGCGAGGCGCAGCGCGCGGTCCGCGACGCCGAGCGCGCGTTCGGACGCCTCGACGTGCTCGTCAACAACGCGGGCGTCATGTACCTCGAGCCCGTCATCGAGGCCGATCTCGCGCGCTGGCGGCGCATGTTCGAGATCAACGTGCTCGGCCTCATCGCGGCAACCCAGGCGGCGCTGCCCGGCATGCGCGCGCGGGGCGAGGGACACATCGTCAACGTCGCATCGACGGCGGGTCGCATCGCCTCGCCGAACGGCGCCGCGTACTCCGGCACGAAGTTCGGCGTCGTCGCGTTCTCCGAGGCGCTGCGCAAGGAGGAGTACATGCATCGCATCCGCGTCACGGTCGTCGAGCCCGGCCTCGTCGCGACCGAGCTTCGCGAGCACATCGGGCACGCCGCGACGCAGAAGGCGATCAACGACTGGGCCGCGTCGCTGCGCCAGCTGCAGCCCGAGGACATCGCGCGCGCGATCCTGTACGCGGTCACGCAGCCGGCGCACGTATGCGTCAACGAGATCCTGCTGCGGCCGACCGACCAGGAGCGTTGACGCCGCGGCACGGGCCGCGTTCGGCGTAGAATCCGCGACGGATCCGACGGAGACCCGCCATGCCCTGCGATGTCCGAACGCTCGCCGACGTCGAGCTCTTCGAGCATCTCGGCGACGACGACCGCGCGAACCTCGCGCGCGTGATCGACGTGCGCCGGCTCGCGGCGGGCGATACGCTTTTCAGGGTCGGCGAGCCCGGCGAATCGCTCTACGTGGTCCGCGCGGGCGAGATCGAGCTCTTCATCAAGGACACGGCCGGCCAGCGCATCCCGCTCGCGATCGTCGGCGCCGGCGAGGTGTTCGGCGAGCTCGCGCTGCTCGACCGGAGCCCGCGCACCGCGACCGCGATCGCGCTCGCGGAGGCCGAGCTCCTCGAGCTCGACCGCGACGATCTGCTGCTCCTCTTCGGCACGAGCCCGAGCGCGGCCCTGCGCCTCCTCGCCGCGATGGGCCGCATGACGCGCAAGGCCGACGAACTCCTGCGCACGCGCGTCTCCCGCAACGCGAACGAGGAAGCCGAGGAGAACGTCGGCGCGCTGCAGCGCATCGCGGACTGGATCTCCTGGTTCAGCGGCAGCATGTGGTTCCTCCTGATCAACGCGGTCTGGTTCATGGTCTGGATCGGCGTCAACACGCTGCCGCTCGGCGTGCCCGCGTTCGATCCGTTCCCGTTCGGGCTCCTGACGATGATCGTCTCGCTGGAGGCGATCTTCCTTTCCTGCTTCGTGCTGATCAGCCAGAATCGGCAGGCCGAGAAGGACCGCGTGCGCTCGAACATCGAGTACGAGGTCAACATCAAGGCCGAGCTCGAGGTCGCTCACCTGCACGAGAAGACCGATCGCATCCACGCCGAGATGCTCGAGCATTTCATCCGGATCGAGAAGACGCTCGCGGCGCGCAACTCCGCCGCGGCCTGACCGGCCGGCGCGCGCGCACGAACGTTTTTCCGAAACACGTCCATGAGAATCCTCGTCACCGGCAGTGCCGGCCATCTCGGCGAAGCGCTGATGCGCACGCTGCGTCGTTCCCCGCACGATCCCGTCGGCGTCGACGTGCTCGATTCGCCGTTCACCGATCTTCCGGGCTCGATCGTCGATCCCGATTTCGTGCGCCGCGCGATGCGCGGCGTCGATGCCGTGCTGCATGCGGCGACGCTGCACAAGCCGCACGTCGCGACGCACCGGCGCCGGGATTTCGTCGACGTGAACGTGACCGGCACGCTGAACCTCCTCGAAGCCGCGATCGACTCGCGCGTCCGCGCGTTCGTCTTCACGAGCACGACGAGCGCGTTCGGCCGCGCGCTCTCGCCGCCGCCCGGCGAGCCGGCCGCGTGGCTGACCGAGGACGTCGCGCCGGTGCCGAAGAACATCTACGGCGTCACCAAGGTCGCCGCGGAGAATCTCTGCGAGCTCGCCGAGCGCGACAGCGGCATGCCCTGCCTCGTGCTGCGCACGTCGCGCTTCTTTCCGGAAGAGGACGATCAGGCCGCCGTGCGCGCAGCGCGCGAGGACGCGAACAACAAGACGAACGAATTCCTTTATCGCCGCGTCGACATCGAGGATGTCGTCGAGGCGCATCTGCTCGCGATCGGGCGCGCGCCGGAGCTCGGCTTCGCACGCTACATCGTCAGCGCGACGACGCCGTTCACGCGCGAGGATCTCGCGGCGCTCCGCGTGGACGCGCCGGAGGTCGTGCGCCGGCGCGTGCCGCAGTACGCGGCCGAGTACGCGCGGCGCGGCTGGACGATGTTCGAGAGCATCGACCGCGTCTACGACAACGCGAAAGCGCGCGCGGAGCTCGGCTGGCGGCCGAAGGTCGATTTCGCGCACGCGATCGAGCGCCTGCGCGACACCGGCGACGTCCGCAGCCCGCTCGCGCGAGCCGTCGGGTCGAAGGGCTATCACCGCCCGGCCTGATCGGTTTCGCCGAGCATCGGGAGCCGCGCGGGTGCAGCCGCCGCCCGGCCGAAGTATCCTTCGCACCCGCGCCGCGACCGCGCGCGCGCCAAGCCGTTGTTTCGAGCAGGAATTCACGTCATGGGCAGAGGCCCCAGCATCGAGAACCGCAAGAACGCCGAGGACGCGCGCCGCGGCAAGGTGTTCACCAAGCTGATCCGCGAGATCACGATCGCGGCGCGCCAGGGTGCTGACCCGGCCGGTAATGCGCGCCTGCGCATGGGCATCGACAAGGCGCTCGCGGCGAACATGTCGAAGGACACGATCGAGCGCGCGGTCCGCCGAGGCTCCGGCGCCGAAGGCGCCGACAACATGCAGGAGCTGCGCTACGAAGGCTACGGTCCCGGCGGCGTCGCGCTGATCATCGACGCGATGACCGACAACACGCAGCGCACCGTCGCCGACGTGCGCCATGCGCTGACCAAGCACGGCGGCAATCTCGGCACGTCGGGCTCGGTCGCGTTCCAGTTCAAGCGCGTCGGCGAGATCGTCGTCGACACCTCGGCCGCGGGCGCCGAAGATCGCGCGCTCGAGATCGCGCTCGACGCCGGCGCCGACGACGTGCATTTCCAGCACAGTGGGATCCGAAGCTTGGAATTCACGTGACTTGAAGTCGCGGCC
>JADMIO011347015.1_pt1 | contig 25097 bp, 23 predicted proteins | sample 8958161 | NCBI WGS metagenome assembly JADMIO01 (sample SAMN16585339, study PRJNA669376) | soil metagenome | isolation source: Crop rotation soil | place: USA: Cullars Rotation, Alabama | collected 2011
AACAGTTTTGCACAAATTTGCATAAATTTGCATAAATTTGCATAAATTTGCATAAATTTGCATCGCATGACTCCTGCAAAAACGAACAACCCCTGCTTTTCAACCACTCCATCACCCCGCCGCTTACTCGAACCAAATCCAACCAAATCAAGGTAAATCAAGGTAAATCAAGGTAAATCCAACTAAATCCAACCAATATTTTTTCTCACGTGACGCTGATGACGGAACTCGTTTCATATATTTTCACATATTTTCGCAAATTTTCATCACGACCCGGCGAAAACAAACCAGCCCCGCTGTTCAACCACGAGTCCACCCCTCTTTGTTTCCTTCCGCGTATGCGGCCCAGTTAAGCCTACTTAAACCTACTTAAAGTAAATTAAACCTAGTTAAACCAACATTTTTTCTTCCACGTGCGCTATCGGGATTGTCGCGTACCGCTGAGATATGCACCGGCGGTCCAGGTTCAATACATAGGTAACACAAATGGTTCAAAACATAGGTAACACTTCGCCGGCAGATTTCGATAGTCTGACGGATGCCATGGAAAAAAGTAGAACCAATGAACCAGAAAATAGAATTCGCGTTAAAATTATTCGGCAATAAAAATTTTAGAGCCCTGTGCCAGGAGTACGGGATCAGCACCAAGACCGGGTATAAATGGAAAAAGCGTTTCATGGAGCACGGCTGGGGCGGGCTGGAGGAGTGCTCCCGCAGGCCGTTGAGCCACGCCAAAGGGCTGAACGAAGCCGTCGTTTGCGAGATCATCCGCATCAAGACCAAACACAAGTTTTGGGGTGCCCGTAAAGTGCGCGCGGTCTACGCGCACAGTCACCCGGAGGTGCCCAGCGAAAGCAGCTTCAAACGCGTGCTGGACCGCGCTGGGTTTGTCGAGCAGCGGCGCACCAGGCCACGAAGCGAGGCCGGGCGGATTTGCGCTGGACGCCGAGCCAAAGCGCCCAACGAGGTCTGGACCGTGGACTTCAAAGGCTGGTGGCATAAGCGCAATGGCGAGCGTTGTGAGCCGCTGACCGTGCGAGACGAATACAGCCGCTATGTCCTTGAGCTGCGAGCAGTAGAGGACGCGCGCTGGAAAACCGTACAGCACTGTTTTGAGCGACTCTTTGAGCAGCACGGCCTGCCCGAAGCGATCCGCAGTGATAACGGCGTGCCGTTTGCGAGCACGACCGGCGTGCTGGGATTAAGCAGGTTATCCGCCTGGTGGGTGGCATTGGGCATTGATTTGGAGCGCAGCCGCCCGGGCTGTCCCCAGGATAATCCGGCGCACGAACGATTCCATCTCGATGTGGAGAAGGAACTGCGTGGCGAGGAACGGCAGGCCAGCTTTGAGGTGTGGCGACGCGAGTTCAATGAAGAACGACCCCATGAGGCGCTCGGCATGAAACGACCGGCGCAGGTCTATACGCCTTCCCAGCGGAAATTTGCGGGCACGCCGGAGGATCTGAGCTATCCCAGGATGGACACCCGGCGAGTGCAGAAGCGAGGCTGCATCCGTCATGGCAAAGACTGGGTGTTTATCTCCAGCGCTCTGGCCGGTTGGTCGGTGGGACTGGAGCCCTGCGGCGCAGAGAAATTTAACGTCCATTTTGCCCGGTTGCTTTTAGGGCAATACGACAAACGCACCGCCAGCTTTCAACGGACTGAGGAGGCGCTGGGCCTGAACAAAAAGGAGGGCGCGTGAAAAGTTTGGTTCCCCCCGGCCCCCCTCCAGCGGCGCCCCCAAAACGGGACCCAGGCGCACGACCTGAGCCGCGAACTGGAGTTCGTCAGACCGGCTCAGGTCGGCGCTACCCCGTTTTGGGACCGCCGTCGAGCCGCTTCGCGGACAGGAAAAAGATACGAAAAAGTGTGAATAGTTAACCCAGAAAGTGTTACCGATGTATTGAACCAAAAGTGTTACCGATGTATTGACTGCACCGGCGTCATTGAATTCTTTACTCTTCACTTTTCACTCCTCACTCGATTGCCGGGGGGGAAGGTCCCGGGGCGCTTCAAGAAACTGCCCGCGGCCGTCGCATCCTGACAAAGTGGCAGAGGCGTCTCGCCTCTGAACGGAGCCTCTAAAACCAAATCAAACCTAACAAAAGCTAATCAAAGCCAATCAAAGTAAGTAAAAGTAAAATGTTTTTTTCTCCTGCTGGCGCCTTGGCACGCCCTGGCACAGGTTTGTCACGGGTTTGTTCACGGGTAGACCATGCAGAAAACCCAATGTTTATGGGCCTTGTCACGGGTGTCACGGGTAAAACACCCCCAGGGTATCCCCGCGCCAGCAGCCATCGCCCCTACCGCCCCCGTTTGAGCACCCAACACTCCATCACTCCATCACTCCGTTCCATGTTTTAAACAGGTCGTCTCGCCGACTGCCCAGCCTCGGTCGGCCATTCAAGCCATCCGAACCTTTCCGAAGCCATCCGAGACCATCCGCGGCCATCCGAACCCATCCGCGGTTGACATTTTTTTTTCGCCGGCTGCAATTCCAACCACATCCATCCTTTCTTCCTTAGCTTCGTCTCCTTCGCGATCTTTCCCTCCGGAGATTCGGGCCGCCGTGCTTTGACGTCAGCTCCTTCGTTCATTTCGTTACCTTCTGTTAAAGATTATTCCGGTCCCTCAACCCTCCACCCTCAACTCTCAACCAATTTCCTCTCTCGGTTACCTCTGTTTGCTCCTGTTAAAAATTCCCCGCCCCAGGCTGTTCAATTAAATCGATGTCAGTTACCTCATGTTCAAGAATGACTTCGTACCTCTTATTCCCACGTATTCCCGCTTATTCCCACTTAAGTCATTCGTTTTGCAAGGTTTGAGCAATTTTGCAGGTTTTTGCAGGTTTTTGCATGCGTCACGCTGGTGAAAGGATCTCGGACGACCTTCGAAAATCAAAATCGCAGATCAAAAATAACGGTCAGGCCATGTCTCCGTTTGGATTCCACCCGCATCCACCAGCTTCTACCCACTTATTTTTCCGCAGTGGCCGACCCTTTCAATGATTCGTCCCGCGCCCACCTGCGGGATTAGTGCGATTCGTGTCAAGCAGTTGCAGCAGTCGTGTCCTCCCTCCGTTGGATCTGTTTGCTTCTCTGAAAATAGATATTCAAGGACGAGGCTTTTTCTGCACAACTAATTCGAAATCAGAAAGTTGAGCAAAATGGCGTAATTTTCATCACCGGTGGAGAGCGCAGCTCATGATGACTCATGTTAAAAATTTCCCAGTAATCTCCGCCGCCCTTGTCCTCCCACTCATGTTGCCTCCTGTCCGGTATTTCCCCCTCCAAACGCAGCGTTGGCCGGAATTTTTCGCTTCTTTTCGCATTTTTTCGGATCTTTTCACTCCGTCCGGACATGAAACATTCCGTTCCCTCTCTCTGTTAACTCTGTTGCCTCCTGTTCAACCCATGTTTGGAAATGCTTGTTATTGAGATTGGTCCCGCGCCTGCGGGATCGTATAGATTCGTGTCATGCCCTTGGTTCTAGTTTTGCATTCTTCAATCTGCGTGGCGGCTGGCCGACGAGCGGATTGAGCTCAATCGGCGAAGCGCAAGCGAGCTCGGAAGTCCCTCCGCTCGCCGGTTGATTCAGGCGCGCAGCCGACCGGATCAATCTCCTCCATACTGTAGCCTAAGGCAGGAGCCAGCGCCCTGATATAGGCATCCCAACGGCTGCGCAACGCCACGTAAGCCTCGGCGCCGGATTGCTCGTCTCTAAAGGTTTGAATGCCCGCCTGGCGCAGTCGCCGCAGCCCCGCCAGGTACCGTCGGCGCCACTGCTCCCGGATCTTTTCATCCGGCGGTGCGCTCGCCTCGGGCTTCCCTTCAGCCAGGAACGTTTCCTCCAATGTCGTCACCAGCTTCATGGCAGCCCGCCAGAGCTGTGCCACCGCGGCCGATTCTTTCAGCCACGCGTACTCCTGGTCATCCAGGCCACTCTTGATCAGCGTCACCGTGTCCAGCGCCATCAGAGCACACCGAGACACTGCGTAATACGGAGCCCGGAACCGAAAGTAAAACAGCACCGGATAAAAGTGGTGCGACTCCTTCGCCTGCGTAAGTTGCTCCGCCAGTTCCGCGAGAGTGGAATAGCCCGAGTTAAACTGTCCCTCCGGACCCAGCCCAGCAATCAACTCGGCCGCGTCTCCGGTCTCCGCCGAGGCCAAATGCAAGCTCAACCCGAGCGCGTTTCTTCGCTGAAGCGCCCCGTAAATTTGCAGCAGATAGGTCAGGGTCAGCGAAATCACCGACATGCCCATGAGCGAGTTGAAAAGGTAGAACAGGCGGAAAGCGGAGGTTCGCGGCGCAAAGTCGCCGGCGCCAACGATTGCAACGCTGCTGCCTCCCGCGTAGATGGCCGTGATAAAGTCGGTCGGCGTGGAACCGGAGTTAGCGGTCACGGAGTTGCCGAGCTTGGGGTGGATAATCAGGGCAGTACCGAGCGTCAGTATCAAAGCCCATACAAAAAGCACCAGCACCAGGATTATCGGTCCACAAAACGAGAGTATAAACCCACGGCTCCGGCCAAAAGGCTTGGACATCCGGTGGAAAACTGCCCAGGTCACGCGCGCAATCCGGAAACTGAGAATCCCGGAATTCATCCGGGCGTACAGCACAATCCAAAAAACGTCCAGCAGAACCAGACCCATTAACGCCGCGCCCAGCGTCGGTTCCAACCAGTGGACTATGCCAAAACAGGAATGCACCTGCTCAAACGTACGGAGGATAAACTGCGACTGACACGGAGGTAACAAGCCCGTTCTCCCCGGTGCTTTGCCAGTATGCGCGATCCAATGAGGAGCTTTCCTCCATGTGACCTCTGTTCCCTCCTATTCAACCCATGTTTGGAAATGCTTCTTTTTGAGGTTCGTGCCGCGCCTGCGGGATCGTGTAGATCCGGGTCCCGCCCCCTCGTTCTATCTTTGCATTCTTCAATCTGCATTTAACCGGTTCGTCTCGCGCAGCAGCAGCAGCCTGCCTCTCTCTCCGTTTTCTGAAACCTTTGGTTTTTGTGGGGCGTCTGTCAGAGTAACTGTATGCATCGGCTTTTGGTTTTCCTGTTGCTGTTGGCCGCAAACGTTCTGTTTGCGGCTGATAAGCCGAATATCATTTTGATCCTCGCCGATGATGTCGGTCTGGGGGATGTCGGCTGCAGTGGAGGTGCTTTCAAGACACCCAATATCGATCGGCTGGCCTCCGGAGGGCTGCGTTTTGAAAATTGCTATGCCACGCCGTTGTGTGGACCGTCGCGTTGCGAGTTGCTCACGGGGCGGTATCCGTTCCGCACGGGTCTCATAAATAACAACAGCCATGAGGCCGTCCAGCCCGGCCGAGAGATCATGCTGCCGACCGTCCTTAAAAAAGCCGGTTACATCACTGCGAGCGTGGGCAAATGGGGACAAATCTCTCACGGGCCGGGCGAATGGGGCTTCGACGAGTACCTGGTCTTTCCCGGGAGTGGACGCTATTGGCGCGAGCAAACCACGCGGTATACCGTCAACGGAACAAAAAAGAATTTGCCGGAGGGAGCTTATCTGCCCGATATCATGCACGATTTTGTCGTCAATTTTATCTCCAACCACCAGGCTCAGCCCTTCTTCCTGTATTATCCGATGTCGCATGTCCACGGGCCAATTGTGAAGACGCCGGATAGCAAGCCAGGAGTAACGGCCGACCAGTTGTACCGGGATAATATCGAATACATGGATAAACTTGTGGGCAAACTGGTGGCCGAACTGGAGCACTTGAAGTTACGCGAGAAGACACTGGTCATCTTTGTGGGTGATAATGGCACCGCCCGGTTTGGTGTAAATTTGGCAAAGGTGAACGGTCGCGCGATTAGCGGTGCCAAAGGCACGATGCTCGAGGGCGGGAGCCGTGTTCCGCTCCTCGTCAACTGGCCCAGCGTCACGCCCGCCGGCAAAATGAGCGCGGACCTGATCGATTTCAGCGATTTCTTCGGGACATGTGCGGAGCTTGCGGGCGCAGCTCTGCCGCAGGGCGTCACCCTCGACACCCACAGCTTCGCGCCACAAGTCCGCGGAGAACCCGGGTCACCTCGCCAATGGGTTTATGTGGAATTGAATGGTCGCGCGTATGCGCGTGATGCCCGCTATAAACTCACCAAAGCCGGAACGCTCTTTGATCTCGCGGAAGCTCCCTTCAAGGAAATCCCGGTCGCCAATGTTACGAACGACTCCGCGGCGGCGGCCTCCCGCGAACGGCTCCAGAAAGTGCTCGACACACATCGGGCCGCACCTGGTTCGCCGAACCCGAAAAAAGGCAAAAAACGCACTCGCCGCGTCGAGGCCCAGGCCCCTCCGGATAAGTGAATCGCAAGGGCTTCACGGTGTGAAGACCGGGTTTTCCGAGCGCTCCCAGGCGCGTGATGGAGTCGGAAACCGTCAGCCTGCGAAAGTGATTTTACAATTGCGTGCCGTATTCAGAGACTTCACTCGCTTCGTTCTATCCAAATGATTGATGAGCCAGCAATGTTTGAAATGAGACGCGTGCCCCAGATCCTCCTGATCGTTACGTTCATCATTTTCTCGTGGCTTGCTATGCAGGTGGTCCATGAAACCGGGCATGTCCTTGCGGCGCGTCTGACTGGAGCGGAGGTGACCAAGGTAGCGCTCCATCCTTTGATTATGTCCCGCACTGATGTTGTCGACGGTGCTCATCCACTGGTCGTAGTTTGGGCCGGCCCGCTGGTAGGTTCGGTGCTCCCCTTGCTTTTATTCGGTTTAGCTGCGGGTTTTCGGAGTCCGGGAACTTATCTGTTTCGATTCTTCGCCGGGTTTTGCCTGGTTGCCAACGGCGTTTATATTGGCGTCGGCCATTTTCTTGCCGACGGAGCGGACCCTTACGTCATGCTCGAGAATGGCTCACCTCGCTGGTTGCTTGTGGTTTTTGGTGCCGTGGCTTTCCCGCTCGGGCTGTTTCATTGGCATCGTCAGGGGACGCACTTTGGTCTGGGGAACGCTCGAGGTAACGTCAACCTGCAGGCCACCTGTATTTCCGCTGCTCTCCTGGTTGCCCTCATCTCCGCGGAATTGATTCGCAACGTTCGATAAGTTGTTACAACGATTTGTTGATCCGCAGTGGACTCATTGAATTCCGACCCGGTAGAAACTCGTGCCGGCGGTTGCACTCGGGTCGGTATAAGAAGTTGTTCCGGGCAGGCCGGTAATATTCGATTTAATCGTTAAGAATGATGGCTGCGGACTGATTAAAGCAGACCTTTGAATGAGGTACGTACGGTTTGTAACGCTTTCCCAACGTATGGTCACTCCGGAAGGCTGCGGCGTGGCCGAGACTATTCGCAGTGCTGAAAACCAATTAGTGGGAACCGTGCCGCTGATCCATTCCTGCCAGTTGTTGAGGCCATCGCCGTCGGTGTCGGCAATATCAGCGGAGCCGTCGGCTGACAGCCCATATTGTTCCAGCCAGGATCTAAACAGGCCATCCGATTCAGAGCGGAATTCAAAAGCTCCTACGTCCACGGTGCCATTTACCATTCGGGTTTGACCGTCAAAATCGGTCAAAAGCACCTGGGATAATGCGTTCGTCAGAAGGTTATTGTAGCCGGCGTCAATGCAGGGCGAATTACTTTGCAATCGATAATTGCCGTTCGCGAGGTCAAGAAACGCCGGTTCGTTCGTAAAATTGCGCGGTCCCCGAAGCGCCAAAGGCGTGGTGCAGCAATTTGTTAAGGTAGATGCCGGATCGAAGTTCGCATCGGTTGGCGCCGAATTGTAATATGATACGCTGTTGCCCATCAGACATCGTGAAATCGCTCCGCCGCTGTTTGAGGCTGAGTTGCCAACTAGGGTGCAGTTAATCAATCCCCTGTTAAACACCCCACCGCCGACCGGGGCAGAATTACTAATGACGATGCAGCTTCTTAACTGCCAGGAGTTCTGGTCACCAACATCTGCCCCTCCTTGCACCGCCGCTGAGTTGCCCACGAAAATACAGTCGGTAACATCTGATCCGTACGTCCCGCCTCCATACTGCGCATAATTGCCAATCAATTTGCATCCAGTGAGATGACCGCTATTGGCCCCGCCGCCCTGGGTTGCGAAATTATGGATAAACACACAATTAAAAAATGAACCGTCGCCTCCTCCGCCCGAACGGGCCGAGTTATTCGTGAATACGCAATTATAATAAATTCCTCCGGCGACACCCCCACCGTCATTAAAAGCAGAACAGCCAGTGATCACACAATTTGAAACAATCGCGGGCCCGTTTAAATTATTTACGTAGGCTATACCCCCTCCTCCGCTATCGACATTAACACTCCCAAAGTTCGTCAAGGTTGCGCCGTCTTTGATCGTGAACCCTGACAATATCCCTCTGCCGAAAAAAAGTACGCAACGAATCGCACCATCTCCATTTGTAGTTCCGGTCACCTGAACGCCGCGGATGGTGGTAAAGTCCGGGCCGTTGACACTGTGGACATTGAGTGGCCGATCGATGTAAACCCGGTTGACCAAAGAACCGATCGCCACTCTTCCGCCGATTCCATAAAGGCCGTTGGTAACGACAATTTCATCGTCTGGGTCCGCAATATCGATCGCGTCCTGAATGGTCGCGGCGGCGGTCTGCCAGGTCAGGTAGGGTGGATCTGAATTTACATTGCTCGCGTCCACGTAATGCACCGCTCCTTGAGTCCCAGCGGCCAGGAACATGGCAAAGCCCAAAAGTACGAGCCGGAGATGGGGTTCCACGCGGTAACGTTAGCAAAACTTAGGCTCGGGGAAAGTGCGCGTTTCAACGCACAGGTATGGAAAATTGAGTTCTAATACCTCGCACGAGCAGGACAATTAATTGAAGCAGGCTTCCTAGTTTCTTGCCTCATCGAGCTTTGCCTTTCCCCATTTCTCCGGCTTGTAAGTCCTAACCGCTGCGTTTATTCTAGGCCCGGTGAAATCCCTGACGGCTATCATCCTGGGCTTCCTCCTGAGTGCGACTTTCGACGTGACAGGAGAAACCGCGCTGGATCCGGAACTGAGCGCCATTGAATCGGCGAAAGAGAAAATCGTGGTGGTCACCGGCTCATTCATCCGCGCTCCGCTTGCCAAAGCAATGGCTCGAGCACACAAACGCGGGGTGAAACTGGTGGTATGTTTCGAGCGCTATGCCATTTCGGATAATCCATGCGCCAATTTTTTTGCCTTCCTCGGTGCCGAAGTTCTGGTCAATAGCTCCAAGTGCACGAACTCATTTGTTCTAATCGATAACAGGGTCGTTTTTCTTCATGGCATGGGCACCCCGACCACCGGCAGTCCGTCGTTGCTTCGGCCAGTGACCGACCCTGACCGGGTGGCTCAGTATATGGGACAGTGGGAAACGCGGCGCAAGCTCGCCCAAATCTACGCCTGGAATCGGACCAGCGAACTATCTGGCATGAGCCGCGCCGACATTCCCGCTTACTTTCGTTTCGGCACCACGACGGAGTGGGGCGTTAAACCGCGACTGGTTATCGGGCGGAAATAAGTCATTGCAGAGTTGAGGTTGGTTTGTTTGCAGGCACTCGTGATGTGCAAAAACCTGCAAAAACCTGCAAAATTGCGCAAACCTTGCAAAACGAACTGCTTGCATAAACCGGCAAACCCTTAGCCTGGGTTGCTCGTAGGCAGCCGACCAAATGTCAGCGGGTTTCTCCTGGATCTTTAGAGCTCATCGGGAATGGTGCATGGCCAAGACTCAGTGATGGGCCGAGAAAAGAATAATGGTTCTAATAGGTTCTAATAGATTCTAATAGGTTCGATTTAGTTCGAGTGGTTCCAGAAGGCTGAACGGGTTGGGGGTGGTTTATGAGAAGAGTGAGAAGTGAGGTATGTCGACCTCCCAATGGATGGCGAAAAAAAAATACTTAACTTCGGATAGGTTCGGATGGCCTCGGGTAGCCTCGGATAGGTTCGGATAACCTCGGATCGATTGACTGGGGGACCGAGGCTTGGCAGTGGGCGGGGCGACTTGGCGCTGCTTTAAGCGTGGGGGATACCCGGGGGGGTGTACAGGTGTACCACCCGTACCAAGGCCGATAAACATTGGGTTTTTTGCACTTCCAAGGTGTACCAGAAGGTGTACCAACCCGTAACAGGGTGTACCATTTGATTCTCGATTTGGATTTTTGATTGCGATTTGAGGGATCATGTTCCAAATCCCGTTGGAAACTGAAAACTGCTCGCTGGTGGTTCGGCTCGGTGGCGTTGTTGTTCGCTCGTTACAGCCCACTGCCCGGATGCTCCTCACAAACGCCTAGCCACCGGGCCAAACTCCTGCGCGATGAGATTCCATCTTCAACGCCATTGGAACTGGGGAATTCTTTAACAGAAGTCATCATGAGCTGCGCTCTCCATCGGGGATGAAATGGAAGGCCGAGACGGATTCAACCGCTTTCAGGGTTGCGGATTTTGAGGGGAGTGTACCAGGGTAGGCCCGCAGTTAAATGCAGATTGCAGAATGCAAAATGTAGAATGGCTGAAATCCCAAAAGCGGGCCAACCCTTCGCTGAATGATTTCCATGCCGTTGGCATGGATGCACCTATTTCAGAGAAGGTAACGAAGAGAACGAAGGAGGGAGGGACCAATAAGGAACGGACGGAATTTTAGGTAACCAAGGAGACGAAGATAACGGAGAAGGTGCCGGGGGCGGACGAGATTCCGTCACCAGGGACACTGACAAAAAATATTACTTGGATTTACCTTGATTTACCTTGATTTGGTTGGATTTGGTCGAGTAAGCGGCGGGGTGATGGAGTGGTGGTTGAAAAGCCGGGTTGTTTGATTTTGCAGGAGTCGTGCGATGCAAATTTGTGCAAATTTATGCAAACCCTGCAAAATCAGGAATGATGGCCGGATGGGTTGGTGAAAAAAATTAATGCCTGATTACTTCGGATTTGGGTGACGCTTCCCAATCGCGCCAATAGTTTGCTGCCCCGATTTTCGCCTGTTCGCTGGCGTGAATCCTGGCCCCAAGTCCGCCACTATTTGGATGCCCCAACGATGTAATTCTCTGGCGAGAACTGTGGTGCCTGGATACTTCAGTTCGCTGGAGTGATGGGGGGATACCCTGGGGGGTGTACAGGTGTCACACCCGTCACAAGGCCTGTAAACATTGGGCTTTTTGCACTTCCAAGGTGTCACACAAGGTGTCACAGCCCCGTACCAGGGTGTAACAAGGCCGACCAAGAGAAGGAGTGATGGAGTAATAAGCGAAGAAAAAAGATTTCACTTTTACCTGCTTTGATTGGCCTTGATTAGCCTTTGTTAGGTTTGATTAGGTTTTAAAGAGCAGTTTGCTCAGTTCCTTCCAGCGACGAGACGTTGCTGTCAGTTTCTAAAGCGCCCCGGGACATTCCCCCCGGGCACCCCTCCCGAAGGTCGTGACGTCGTGACAATTCAACAGAATCAAGGGTTTTCTGCGGATACAGGTCGTGACAAGGTCGTGAACAAGGTTGGCTTTGATTGGCTTTTAAAGAAAGAGTTGTCCCAGCCGGTTCCTCCAGTGACGAGACGTCGCTAATTTTCGCCAACGTGCCCCGGGACCTTTCCCCCCGGACCCCTGTTTTTGGCGTTTACAAGCTCACAAGCGCTACAAGGCGCGTGGTTATTGGCTAAAATGCATGTTCACAAGCGCTACACCCAATTTTCACAAGCTCACAAGCGCTACAAAGGCCGCCAATATTGAAGTTTTTGCATGGTCAGATGCATGACTGGAGTAAACCCACGTGCCCAGAACTGATAGAAAGGTAATTTTGGTCGCCTTCCCCATCAGAAAACTTTTGGCTTTTGCAAATCTGAGAAAATTTATCGGCTGCCGACTGTTGGGCGATGTCTTGAGCCCAGAAAGCGGATCGCGCGTTTTGCGCTGGTGCTGTCCTCGAATTATTGGGGTGCTTTCTGAAGAAATTTTAATTCGCCGTTCACACGATTTTAATGTGCCGCGGCTAGATTGGCACTGGGTCCCGCATGAATGTTTCGCCTCAGCAACTCGCCGCGCTGCGCAGTCTCGACTCCTGTACAGTCTGCAATGCCATTGAAAGTTTTGAGATTCGCCTCAGGAATGAGGGCTTTGCCAGCGGTTATATCCAATGTCTATTCCCCATTTTGCTGCCGATGGTCGGCTACGCCACCACAGCCCAAATCCGCTGCTCAGGTCCACCTCCAGACAGTCGCACCTGGTTCGAACGCACCGACTGGTGGGATCACATCGTTTCTATTCCCGCTCCGCGAGTGGTTGTTATCCAGGATCTCGATGCCCAGCCCGGCTCCGGTGCTCTTGTTGGCGAAGTCCATGCGAATATCTTCATTGCTCTTGGATGTGCTGGAGCTGTCACCAACGGTGCCATTCGGGACCTCGCCGCAGTGCAGGCATTGCAGTTTCCATGTTTCGCCCGACACCCGATTGTCTCCCACTCGTACGCCCATATTGTAAGCATCGGAACACCGGTCGAAATCGGTGGCCTCAAGGTAAAGCCAGGGGACCTGCTCCATGGGGACCGCAACGGGGTACTCTCGATTCCTTTGGAGATCGCCGAGAAGTTGCCAGCCGCGGCGGCTCGTATTGCCGAACACGAACGGAAGTTAATTAGTTTCTGCCGCTCCGCGGATTTTTCTCCAGAGCAATTGCGGAGGCTCCTTTGCGAATAATGCCCTCAGTATACCCGAGGTGCCCGTGGACCGTACAGCGGAAAAATGCAGTCTTAGTATCTTCCACCCGGAGGCCAGGAGCCAAGGTAAGAAGGAAAGGCAATTTTTGTGCAGGCATTGCCAAAAGAATGTTTGTTAGTGCAGCACGTTCGGCCGCAATGTAGCAGCGTAGGTAGGTGAATACCTTACTTTACAGTTTGGTAAGCGCACTCATTATCGGCCTCTGGAAGTGTTGCTCTAAATTGGACTGTTTCGGCTCTCCCTGCCCGGAACTTCCGCGTCCCTGTTTGGTTATGTTATTACTAGGTCAAATTGCCACGGAACGATTAAATAATAAGCCCGTCTTTCAGTTGGATCATTTCTCCGGGTTCTTTTGGGTGGTCTGCATTGCCGGCGGGTTACTCGTTTTCCTCCTGCTTGCCGATCTGATCCGGGACAAGCGAAAAAAAGCCGAGTTTCGCCGCTACTGGGAAAGACGGCACACCACTGACGCTCCGAAAACTTTGCTGAAATGAGGTGTAAATCGTGAGTTTACAGAGCGCGCGGGACTTCCAGGAGTCACCTGAGCGCGAGAGGGTGGAACAGATGGTGATTGTAGGAACCAATCCGAGATGCCGGCTGCAACAGAGCCGACCTCCAGTGTTGATGAGGGTTTGGATTTGGCTGACGCCTAACTTAACTCAGTATCAAAGAAGCGTACGTTTGCGGGTATTGACGCTCAGTTCGATCTTCGTGGTGGTTTTGGTTTTGATCGTAGTGAAGGTGATTATCAAGGCTTCGAAGGCAGCGTGAGATTAATTCAACACGTGGGATTATAAACCGGCAACGATTTGGGATGCGCAAAACAAAAAGAAAGTTGACGCTAAAGTGGTGAATTGTATAAGTGACATATGAGGTTGCTGAATGGGGGGCCGTTTCCGGTCCGACGCATGGGGCGGCTGTTGCTGTGGAGACACCCGCGAATGTATCGATCTTTCGGGGTTCTGCGCGAGCGCGGCGATTGCCTGGAGAAAGATTATGAGGTCTGGTTTGGGGGGTACCCCAGATCGGCGAACACTTTTTCGATCGCAAGTTTCCATTTGGCTAATCCGAATGTGCGGATAGCGCGTCATTGGCACATTCCGACATTTATCATTAATGCGGTGCGGCTGGGAAAGCCGGGCATTTTGCACATGCGCCGGCCGGAGGATTCGGTCATCTCCTGGACAATTTTCTGGCGGGGCCAGCATGAGCTTGCCGATTCGCTGGATTACTACATTGATTTTCATCGGGCTTTGCTGCCGTACCGGGAAAAGATATTCGTGGCGGTGTTCGAGCGCATCATTCATGAATTCGAGAGCGTGATGCGCCAATTTAACAGTCGGTTTGGAACGGATTACGCAGAGCCGGAGCCCAGCCAAAGGACAGCGGATGCGCGGATGGCGATCATTGAGGATAGGTTCCGCGGCGCTGACGGCGTGATAAATGAGCATATGGTATCTCGTCCTTCGGAGAAACGGGCGAAATTGAAGGGAAGCCTGCTGGCGCAATTGCATGGTTCGAAGGCATTGACAAAGAAGCTTGGAGTGGCAGACGAGCTTTACCGAGAGTTCACGGAGCGTTGCAAACATTCGGAGGAGCTTTATGCGACAAGTTCCACCGTGGGTGAGCCTCGGAGTAGTTTCGGCATCTAATATCTATCGGCCCATTGGAAGGACCGACCGTTTTGATTTTTCGTTTTCGATTTCATTTGCGGCGAGCCGTCCGAGGGGTTTAGCAAACGAGGCGGAAACCTTTGCGAATGCCGCCCCAGTAGAGAATCATAAAGTTCTCAACTGCCTTCTAACCCGGGACTTCGATGGCTGGGGAAGAAGTTCCCGCCTCCCGCCTGCATTTCAGCGATTTCAGTTGACGCACCGGCGAGGCTCTCTCATGTTTTGGCCGACAAGGACTGCACAGGTTGTCTGTTCGTGTCAAGGGTTCGGCGGCGTGTGCTGCCGAAGGCAAAAGCAAGTGGTCGGGCCGCCATTTGCGGATTTGCACTGCCCTGTAGCGATGAACAGTTTAGTTCTGCGGCTCCATTCTCCAACGGTGGCTTCGTCTTTCTCAGGCTGAGCCATGACGATCTTCCAGGTCATTGCCATCATACTGACTGCCACGGCGCTTTTCAGCTACGTGAACTTCCGGTTCTTTCGGCTGCCGACGACGATCGGCGTCATGCTGATCGCGCTCATCACCTCACTCGGTCTTATTGTCTTGAAAGAATTCGGATTTCACCTCCAAGCCGACGCCGAAGCCGTTTTGAAGTCTATCAATTTCAACGACACTCTGATGCAGGGAATGCTGAGTTTCCTGCTTTTTGCTGGCGCACTTCACATCAACCTCAATGACCTTACCCAACAGCGTATAGCTGTCTCCGTGCTTGCCCTTGGTGGCGTCGCCCTCTCCACCGCCGCGTTTGGAACAGCCATCTATTTCATATTGCGATCGCTCGGCCTGGGTCTGTCTTTTCATTACTGCCTGCTGTTCGGTGCCTTGATTAGCCCCACCGACCCGATCGCTGTCCTGAGTATGCTCAAATATACCAAAGTTCCAAAGAGCCTCGAAATAACGATAGCCGGTGAGTCTCTCTTTAATGATGGCGTCGGGGTCGTCGCCTTTATCCTGCTTTCGGAAATCGCCCTGAGCGGACACGATATCGGCGGAGGATACGTTGCGCGCTTATTTGTTCAGGAAGCTGTTGGCGGAGCCGCTTTCGGCCTCCTGATCGGCTGGGGCACCTACCTTCTGCTAAAAAGCGTGGATAATTATCAGGTGGAAGTTCTGCTTACGCTCGGGCTTGTCACCGGAGGCTACGCTCTGGCGCAAGCGCTTCATACCTCGGGGCCTATTGCCATTGTCGTAGCCGGAGTTTTGATCGGAAATCAGGGCCGAAGTTTCGCGATGTCCGAGCGCACTCGGGAACACCTCGATGCCTTTTGGGAACTTATTGATGAAATCCTGAACGCCGTACTATTCGTCCTCATCGGTCTCGAGGTCCTGGAACTGACCTTCACTCGCACACTTCTGCTGGCAGCCCTCTGCTCCGTTCCCGCGCTTTTGTTCTCTCGCTGGCTCAGCGTTGCCGGGCCGATCGGCCTGATGCGGGTTTGGCACCCATTCAGTCCCGGAGCGATAAGGATTCTTACGTGGGGTGGGCTACGCGGCGGTATCTCGGTGGCGATGGCGCTATCACTTCCACCGGGCCGTCCGCGCGAAGTTATTCTCGCTATCACTTACGTTTTGGTGGTGTTCTCGATTATTGTGCAAGGCCTGACATTCAGGCGGTTGATTACCCGGATATTTCCGGAGCTCACGCGTCAATCCAGCACCTAGTCCTTCGATAAAGTCGCCGGTGCAATCCGGACCCTGGTGAGTTCTTCAACCAGGTTGCCTGCCCAACGGTAGATGTTGTGCTCCCGTAGAGTTTCGCGCATCCGGCGCATCCGAGCCGACTGTTCTTCCGCATCCATTTCCAGGGCGAGGTGAATGGAATCGGCCAATTGCTCCGTATCGTACGGGTTAACGATCAAGGCATCGCGCAGTTCCTGCGCGGCACCCGTGAAGCGGCTTAAGATGAGCGCACCACCCTCGTCCGCGCGGGCAGCCACGAATTCCTTGGCCACCAGGTTCATCCCATCGTGCAGCGAGGTGACCATGCAGACGTTTGCCATGCGATAAAAGGGCAATATTTCCTCGTGGCTGTGGTGCTTCTTCAAGAACACAATGGGCTTGTAATCCTTCGACTTGAATTTCCAGTTGATGCGCTCGGCCTCCTGCTCCACCTCTTCCAAAAAATCGTGGTAACGTTTGATGTGCGTGCGGCTGGGTGCCCCCAGTTGGACAAACGTGAACTCGCCCTGGTACTGCGGGTGCTTTTCCAAAAAGCGCTCGATGCCATGAAAGCGTTCCAGCACGCCCTTTGTGTAGTCCATGCGTTCCACGCCTACGCCCAAAAACCTGGTTTTAATACCGGTGTCCTTCGCTAGCCTTGAGCGTTCTTCTCTCGAGGCGCCTTCAAAAGGCCCGTCCTGAAAACCTTCCGGAAAGGCTACGCTGATGGGAAAAGGTTTGACCAGTGTGGTGTGGCCGGCCTTTTTTACTGCGAATCGTTCCCAGTCAATCCGGCTTTCCAGAGCGCGGTTCACCGTGTCCAAAAAATTGTTGCAGTGAAACTGCGTATGAAACGCGGCGAGATCCGCCCCGAGCATTCCGTAAAGGAGCTCTCGCTGCCAGGGGCAGATACCAAAGGCTTCGGGATTTGGCCATGGAATGTGCCAAAATAGCGCAATTCGCGCGTCAGGGCGAAGTTCTTTGAGCATTCGAGGCAGCAGAGCGAAGTGATAGTCCTGAATCAGCACACAAGGCTCCTTTACGCCGTGCAATTCTTCGGCTACGGCTTCGGCGAACTTCTGGTTGGCGGCCTGGTACTGGGCCCAATCCTCGGCGCGAAAGATGGGCCGGGTGTGGGCAATGTGACAAAGCGGCCAAATACCCTCATTGGAAAAGCCGTAATAGTAGCCATTCTCCTCTTCCCTGGTCAGAGCCACGCGTCTTAAAGTGTAATGGGGATCATCGGGTGGCACATTCAAACGGTTCTTGCTGTCCACCATTTCAAAATCCGCATCGCCGGCGCCATGAGCAATCCAGGTGCCGCCGGAGGCTCGCAAAACCGACTCCAAGGCCGTCACCAACCCGCCGGCAGGCACTATGCACTCCACTTTATGCCCTTTGTGGATGTGCATGTATGGCTCCCGGTTGGATACCACAAAAAGCGGCCGTCCATCCAGCTTGGCCTCCACGTGTTTCTTCAGTCGCTCCGGTGTCCACCGCGATTCTGCCGATTGACGAAGGCGTGCCTCTTCCCCGGCGGCGGCTTTGGCATCCGACAAATGCCGGGCAAAGGTGCTTACTTCTTTGGTAATGGGCGCGAATAGGTCTTCCCTGGGGAGCGCGAAAGACGCCATCGATGCGTCGCCGGCGCGAAGTTGTTTCATCCACTCCGCCATTTTGGCGATGGGACCTATGATGCTCCAGCGAACGACGAGGAGCGTGACCAGTGTGATGAGACATACCTGCGCCAAGACACGGAAAAAAGCGATCCGCCAGATATGGGCGAGTTGGGACTGGATATAAGTCGCGTCTTGAAACAATACCAATGCGCCCTCCACCGCATCCTTCCCAAGGAGGGGCATGACATAAACGTGCATCCGCTTATCCCCGATGCTTTCAAAAGTGCTCACGTCAACGCGCCGGTCCTGGGCATCAGCCACCAAAGCGGGAACGGAGGATAAGCCGGGATTTGGCTTTTCCGTCGCAGCCAGGGTTTTTCCCTTCGCGTCATAAATGGCCAGCCCACTGATGCGTTCGCGATTGCCAAACTTCTCCACCAGCCTCTGAAGGTTCGCGAGCGTGTCGGTTTCAATCGCTGGTTGCACGGATTCCTGCAAGCTCTCCGCCAACAGCCGGGAGCGGCGCTCCAGTTCGTCCTGCAAACGCGAACGTTCCTGCCCCACGTGAAAGTAAGCTGAAAACGCAGCCACTCCAGCTACCGTTACCGCCAAGGCCACGATGAGACGCAAAGTTATGCGCATGAAATATCTCCTTGTTCAGAACACAGTTTAGATGCTGGACCGGCAAACTTGATGTCCCGTTTTTGAAGGAGATATTTTCTACTGGCCAGATTTGTAGTCTCGTTCATGGGTGGAGCATAGTTCACGCCGACTTTGATTCCGGGTTACCTTCCTTGAACGATGCCATCAGCGACAGCCGCTCTGAAACGATGATCAAATGCATATCCGAAGCTTGATTGCGCTAATGCAATTTTAATGCTTCGGATGGCGGCCCGACCACCCGATGTTGCCTCCGATAGCGTTTACTATCGGACCCTTTCTTATGCGACCGCTGCCTTTTTACAAACAGCTCCTAAGGGGGATTCACGCACACTGCCGGCGAACATTCAACACAATCTTTCTCGGGCGACGAGGAAAAAGCTCTCCGCCGCCGGCAGAATAAGATTCGAATGAGAAAGCCAGGCTTCCAGCCGCCTGCTCTATCACTCCCGGTCGTGCCCCACTTTTTCCGACCGGCCGATGTTCTTCCCTATGATGCCAACCGCGATCAATAAAAAGGCGCACAGTCGAATTAAATAGACATACTCCCCGTCTCCCCGCCAAGAGGACAGCCCCAACCGTTCCACGCCCAACAGGATAAAAGCTGCCGCAAAACAGAGGAACAACTTGTCCCCTGTCTTCCTCCAGAATCGCCAGAAAAACACCGCGATCGCCCAGGCATTCAGCATAATCGCGCCGGCTAAGATTGCTTTAATCATAATAGACACCTCACGTCGATTCCCGGATCAGTCCGTACAGCAGCATCATCATGCCCGCCAATGTGATGGCGTTCCGCACCACCGACAAGTCCACCTGCGGAAACATGACGAGGTCGACAAATAGAAGGACATTCGTAATTGCGAAACACACGAAACAAAGCGTGCTCCAAAATAAAAGCCCCCCTCGCTTCACTCGATATTGCCGGAACAGCAGGAGCGCGCAGACAATGCTGGTCAAGCCGCAGAGTATGTAGACGAGCTGGGGTATCATTTCTCCTTTCTCAAACGGAAGGCATTCGCAAAATCCTGAATGGGATCACGCGGCTTGGCATAAATGCATTCAATCACACTCACCCGCCGTTCGCGGTACGTCTTTGCCAGCATCGGCACCATTTCAACGAAATCCTTCTCGCCCGGCGCGAACCGATAGTGCTCTTCAGCATCCTTGGTCAACAAACCGGCCACGCGAAATTCCTCGAGGCATCCAGCTACTGAGTTTGCGCTGCTTTGGATTCGGTGCAGCACTTCGGGCACCCTCCATGTCTTCGTCGGGTCCTCGTGCAGTAGGCACAGCACCTCTAACGCTTCTACCGAACGAATATACTTAGCGATGAACCGCTGTAGTTCAGGTGTTATCGAATTCGCAGCCACGCTCTAAAAAGCCAAAATCCAGAAAGCGAGCTAGCGGCGACGGCGCCCACTCGCTCACCGGCGTTAAGCGGTGCATGCTCTCATAGGACTTCCGTATTAATATGGGGTTTCTTACTACCACATATAGTTTGATTTTCGGGGAGAAGGCGCTGTCGCTGGCAAGAAATTAGCGCACGGGAGCAAACGCTGATATTCGCAGCACAGAATGAGCTTCCGTCGGGTGACTGCGAATGAACTCAGTTTAATTTTTGGAGATGGAAGCGGCCGTGATCGTATTTGCAAGCGTACGTGCAGTCAAAAACCGAGTCGCTGATCACTCCTTCGTAGGTATAAATGCCTCCGGCCAGAGAGCCGAGATCCTCCTTTCCTTGAAGGAGAACTCTGTCCTCTGCTGGTTGAGTGTGGAAGATGGTATGATAGCTGACACGGAGGAATTTCCAATAGGTGGCGTGAAAGAATGCGGTTAGCTCACCACCGTTGCCTGGTTCAAGGACGCATTCGAGTTTTCCGTGATGGCCATTTTGGTAGCTGAGCCATTCTCCCCGCCAACGACCTTCAATCGGAGCGTGATTTGAGGATTTGCCCGAGTAGCGGCGCCATTCACGTTTGAATTCTTTGGCATTGGCAACAAGCGCCGCCAGGAAATGACAGATGGTCTTGAGCATGGTTTTTCTTAGGTTGGGCTATTGAAGAGGGGCCCGGCGTGCAGCAGAACGCCGGGCCCCTGGGCACCAGGTCAATGAGAGTTGGACCATTATCGATTGCACGGACCGCGTTCATTGGTGGAGACAGAAGACGGAAGTCGAGAACTCAAAAGTTCCTGGTAGGAGGGGTGCGTCGCAACGCTCTCGGCCTGCAGGGAGTGCGCGAAAGGCGACGGGTAATTGTCCAAGAGAAACGAGTGGCCGCGAGCTATAGCGTAGCGAGTGAGGCCCGCGGTATGATGAATTCGCAACTTGCACATGAGCGAGTGGCGATGCTTTTCGACCGTCTTTAGGCTGACATCCAGCTCCGCCGCCATGGATTTGTTGGCGAAACCTTCGGCAATCATTTGCAGCACCTGCGCTTCACGACAAGTGAGGTTGAGTCTTCTGGGGTTATCGGGGACGGGGCGCAGATCCGGAAACATGTAGGGAGAAGCAGCTTTATCGCTCGAGCGGGAGCGAGTTGAAGTGATTTTTTGGAGAGTGTCGTATAGGTCTGCGAACGAAGCGGTTTTTGGAAGGAAAGCGGCCGCTCCTGCATTGCGCATTCGGTCGCGGCATTCATTATCTCCGTACGAAGTCAGAGCAAGGATTTGAATATCGGGTTGGCGCCGGAGGATTTCTTTAGTGGCGTCGCAACCATTGAGGCGAGGCATGGCTACATCCATGATAATTACCTGGGGGAAGGCAGTAGCTGCCAATCGGATTGCCTCGTAGCCATTCTTTGCTTCGCCGACGATTTGAAATTCAGGGAGCGACTCCAACAAGGCGCGCAAGCCATCACGAATGACCTGATGGTCATCAACAATAAGGACGGAAGTTTTTTTTGGTTCTAAACTGTTCATCGATGTTTCCCTTTGCTAAATGCGAGTCGGTTCCGAAAGCGGGGCCGCAGCAATCGCAACCATGGGAGTACAAGCTTGCAATGTGCCATGCGTCGCCAAATGCGTTAAGACCCCAGAAGAAAGTGTGAACGTTTTAAAGGCTGAACGTGAAGTGAGCGGCGGGTTGTTTGCGCAGTGCGAGCCGCGGCCAGCGCTGGACTGCTATGATCTCAGGAGAGAAAACAAAAGAGCGAAAAGGCAGATTCGAGGATGTTGGAGAAAGTGTCTAAGCATATTCGCTTGTGGCTGCGCTGCTGCCGGACAGGCTTAATTTGAGGTGGTAAGTAATACGTTGTAATCGTTTTTGCATGGGCTCAGCAAGGAGAGCGTTCATTGTGTTTATGAGCCTTTTAATTTGCAGGGGTTTATGGAAGACGGCACCGACTCCCGGTGGGAGAGGCGCGCGCTCATTATTGGTGCTGAGGCCGCTAAAAACGATTACGGGAACGAGTGGCTCCAAGGCTTTGATAATTTCAAAAACGTTCCAACCGCTTTGCCTGGACGAGTTAAGACCAAGCAGCAAGAGGTCCGGCTTGCTGCAGACAAAGTGGTACTCGGCTTCGTCGGCGTCAGCCGCAGTGATTACGTCAAAGCCGGCCTGCAGGAGAGCCAACCTGAGGGACTTGCGAAGAGACTCATCATTTTCAGCAATCAGAATGCGTTTGCTCATTAGATGGTAAGGTACCCGCCTGCCGATGGTGGAATTGCGGCCGGCGGGGGATGTGGCTATTGCGATGCGACAGGGGTTGGGCGGAAACAGCGGGGCACTGTGGGTGTAACCAGTTTTGAGGCTGCAGTACCGATTGTGTCATTCGTGCCATCGCTCAGATTCATCTTCCGGTGAATATAGCCTAGCGCGTGCCAACCTCGCTTTTGAGGTAAGAACGCATTGTTTCCAAGCAAGGAAATGATTTGAAGAAGCGAAGAGTGGCGGCTCTGAAACAATTCATTCCACTGGTGGTTCGAAAAGTATCAGGTCGGTGGGATAGGTGCGCCTCAACGGGACGCGGGCCTGAATACGAAACGAGCAGCGGGTTGTTTGTAAAATGTGGCTACCGGGAGCCTGGGTGGCTGCGGGTTGATAGTTGCTGGAGGTCGTCCGTTTTTCTCGAAAGATAACATGGTAATGACACCATCGCAGGAAACTTTGACGAGTTCCGCTTTGGGATCAATTTGAAGGACTTCCAGTGGTCCGATGCGTTGCCCCTCTTTGAGGAGAGAGGATTGGCTGTGACCTGGTTCATGTGGCCTCGGGGGGATTATTAATTCCAGACATGCGCGCTTATCACCCAGAATGGTAGTAATGCCAGTCAGGAAGATGGTTGGGAGAGGTTTTGACGGTGGTTGCGGCTGTAAAGGTGGCGGTGAGGGTCGAAGAGCAAACAGGTTCCGGACCGAGATTACCTGATAGGGATTGGTGGCGGGGTTTGCCGCCTCGCAATTTGCTGAGGAGGAAACAAGCAAAAGGAGCAGCAGACAATGGGAGGAGGTCACGAGAACTTTTTCACCCCGGTTCGGCTCCATGGCACGGAGAGAAACTTGGGTTCATGTGTGGGAGAGGCTGAGCATCTTCGGCAATGAGGATAGGATGAGTCATTTTATGAAAGAGGCGCCCGCGGCGCAAGGGAGGGACGGCAGCCAGCGGGCGGTGTGGTTATTGCCGGGCGATGTGGAATTGGGCCGGCAAGCCACAGAGATTGTAGGGACAAGTTTCGACTCCACGCGGATGGGTTCGAATTGGAGCTTACGAAGTGTGGCGACGCTGAAGTTCATTCCAAACAAAGAGCTATAGCCTAGGGCATGCCAAATTTCCTGGGCGCAACGCAAGCGGGGTTTATCAACGGATTGCCGGGGTAACCGGGAGTTTTGTGACACAAATTGTTTCAGGTATGGTTTCGAAAGTATCAACAAGAAGTGGATTTCTTTCAGCGGTAAGAGCACGAGGGACAAGGAGTGCGCGTGGTATGTTTTCTAACTGGCTTCGATTTGAGATCCTGCGAATCCCCGTAGCTGCAAGTCTGAACCGGTTAGCAATAATTCACCCGAGGGTCTCCGTTGCGGCCGACAGCAGATCGAGCGATAGTCGACCAGGCGTTTGACTAAGTCACACAGTTCAGCAAAGGTCGCGGGTTTCAGATGATAAGCTGTTGCCCCGAAGGAGATAGCATTGGTGACATGAGCGGGATCCTTCGAAGAGGTGAGGACGATGGTGGGGACTGACGCAGCACTTGGATTATCCATTCGCCAATGAAGGAACGAAAGGCCATCGCAACAAGGCATGTTGAGATCTGTGATTATGAGAGACGGATATCGATACGTGTTGCGGTCTTGAAACGGGCCTTCAGCCAGGAGATAGGCGATCGCGTCAATTCCATTATTAAGAGGGTGGAGCGAGCACTTCACTCCGGAACAGATCAGAGCCTCCTTGAGCAATCGGTGATCATTTTCGTCATCATCAATATGAAGAATAGTTTCCTGGTTCGTATACATAGCCGCATTCCCTAAGTTCTGATTGCGGAAATTTCCGCGACCAGGCCCGACTACAATTCATAATAGCTTGGCTCATGCCAGTGTTTCTTCAGATCGATCATGAGTCGTCGTGATTCCGTAACGAACTTTTGCAGATTCCTCACAGTAAGGGTTTTGAAATTGCGTTAGTCTGATTGTTTCTCGAAGCGGCTGCGGCCGATTTAGGCTGTCGGAAAAAAGGAAAGAAACAAATTGTTCCAACTGTGGTTCGGAACCAATCACCTGATGTTCGTTGGCTTAACTGGGAGCTGAAGCGTCGCAAACGTAGGCTAAGTCCTGCCGCGGGGGCTAATTGGCCCTAGGCATGCGCCGGATGCGCTGAACCTTCGACAACCCAATGTTGTGCGGCGGCGAGATCTGAGAAGTCAAAATACCGAACCGCGGCCTTGGTAAAAGGCTTGCCAAGCATGGTCATAATTTTTTCCCATTTCCTGTCGCCGACCATGGCAACTTTTTCCACGTCCGAAGAGTGTTTAACATCCATTTTAATTTCATCCCAGAGGGCCTGGCCTTGCCAGCCATGGAAATCACGCATTTCAAAGAGAATGCGAATTTTCCCGTGCTCGCTGGCAAGGCGCTCAAACTCGGGAATAAAGCGCTCGTAATCGTGGTGAGTTAATTTCCCGGAAGCGGTGACGTGCAGAAGTGTGCCCCCATCATATTCGTCCAATTTGATAGCCATAGCTGACCTTTCTTTAAAGCTCGATTGCTGAAGGTTGCCTCCCAAATAAACTTACACTTGTGGCACTGGAATGCAACAGCGGGTTCAATGGCGGCGAATTTGAGTTGAGAAGCCGATGCCCAAGCCAGCCAGCGCCGCGGCGACTACGCCGAGCCACTCACGATTTTGGCTCAGCCAAGTCTCGATACTCCGCTCGCGTGAAACTGCGGTGAATTCCCCGCGGGTTCCATAATCGCGGCCGTGTTCGCTATCGAGAGGCTCCCATAAATTATTCGGGCGGTCATGATCCTAAGTGGCGTTTCTTTGCTGTCCCGAATAGGCCTTGTCCGCAAGATAAGAATCCAGGGTTGCAGGGATGAGTTTATTGCCTGCAATGGCCTTCAGTGTGGGCAGGCCGACATAAAGTTCGCGGCGTTTATGATGGGCAGCCCAGTAGATTGCTTCGGCGGGAACTTCAGGTTGATAGATCGGAGGAACTGGCTGGGCTTTGTGGGGCATTCGATTCATACCCCACGAGAACTGGGGTGTGTTCACGGCGGGCAGGTGAACCATGGTAATATGAACTTTGCTGTGGTCGTGCATGAGTTCGGAGCGGAGGGAATCGGTGAAGCCGCGGATAGCATGCTTGGC